>Ga0187881_10000218_pt1 | contig 71647 bp, 54 predicted proteins | sample June2016WEW_19_1_2_FD_133017 | JGI IMG/M metagenome (GOLD analysis project Ga0187881, IMG submission 133017) | Peatland microbial communities from SPRUCE experiment site at the Marcell Experimental Forest, Minnesota, USA - June2016WEW_19_100 | ecosystem: Environmental > Terrestrial > Soil >... | reverse complement strand
GTGCCGGCGGTTGGATCGCTGGTTTGGCGGGCCATCAACCCGGCCTTGCTCCAGCCGTCGGCGGCGAAGAGCGCGGGCACCTGGACGGCGACCGCAAAGTTGTTGGTTTTGGTTTCGTAAACGAAACGGAAGCCGTCCTTGGCGTTCCAAATGTCATTGCCGCTGGCATTGATCTCGTACGAGCCCGCTCCATTGTAATAGGTGGCGCCGCGCGTCGTGTAGCTGCCGATATCGATCGAACTCAGCGGGTCCACCGTCCCGGCAACGGCGGTGTTGGCGGCAAGGGGCGCGCCGGCGAAGCTCTGGACGTTGGTGCTGACATTTAACGTGAAATCATTGGTCAGCGGCTTGTCGAGCTGCAAGATCACCATGTTCGTCGAGCCAACGCCCAGATTGTTGGTAAAGAACATGACGTTTGTGATCGTATAGCCGCCAATCGAATAATTGCCTGCATTGAGCAGCGAAGCCGCATCCATGCCCTCGCTCAAGGTCACGTCCACGTATTGGTTTTTCGTGCCGCTGTCGAATTCGCCAAACACGCTGTTTTGGAGGGACACCACGGCATTGGAGGAGAGGATCGAACCGTAAGCGTTGCTGACTTCGACACGATAGCTGCCCACGGCGCAATTGGGGATCGTCAAAGACGCATTGGTGGCGCCCGCGATGACCGTGCCATTGAACTCCCATTGGTACGCAAATGGCATCGGCCCGTTGGCGCCAACGCTCAGGGTAACAGCGCCCCCCAATTCAAGCGCCACTGATTCGGGCTGCACAACAATGACCGGCGGCAGCGGCGCCAGGCCGCCCAGGTAAACCGTGTAAAGTGAGTTGCTGGGCAAAGTAATTCTCAAATCCGCGCCCATCGCCTGGACCTCACCCGGATTCCGGTCGTACCCGTTTTCATCCAGGACCCGGACGGCAAAATTCCGGCCCTGGCCCAGACCTTTCAGGGTGACCGCTCCCGCCACATTCACCACATTCATGGGGGGCTGCCCCATGGAAATGATTTCCTTGCCGCTATAAACCACTCCGCCGTTCGTGAAGACCTGGTCCCGTTCCTGCCAGCCATAGGGATTGTCTTCGGTCATGGCCTGGATCAATATCTTTTGCGATTGAGCAATGGGCAGATTATCCAGGGAAATGACCAGGATGGCGCCAAACGCATTGCTGGAGGCAATCGAGACATCGTTTAGGTCAACCTGGGGCACGCTGCTGAGGAAGCCGGCGATCCCCTGGCTGCACGGGCTGTTCATTTGGAAAAGGCCCTTGCCCCAGTCCAATGTGAGTTGTCCATTAGTATTGCCGTTCACCGGCAGGCTGTGGACAATTTCATTCGTCGTGTCCATCTGCTCGAATAACAGCGGAGACACATAGCTGGCGGCGCTGTTGGTCACATAATCGCACTCGACTTTGCCTGCCAGCATGGCCAGCGGATCAATCCGGCCGGTCCCGGTCTGGGGATCATACACGGGGTTGTCCGGTGGACTTAGATTGGGGTCAAACTCCGAAATTAGGGCCAATTCCTTGTTGTAAATCCCGGAAAGGCTGCGCTCTTCCCGCACCGCCACCGGCGCCTCCGCCACGTCGCCCCGGCGGTATAACAGGGCGGCCCCGGGAAACTGCCCCAGAAGCGAGGGCACGGAAACCTGGAACGCGTTCATCACGTCCTCATAATTCAGGGTGCTCGTGCCATACCAGATGAAACTATTGACATCCGCCATCGCACTGTAGGCGGCAATGAGCATGGGCCCCTCGGCCTTGAAACGATTCGGATTGACCCACGTGCACTCGGAGACGTTGTGGGGAAAGCCTGCGACCTTTTTGTAGCCCGGCGGCAGCAAGCGCGGATTCTGGACGGCCGCAATGCTCTGGTAATAATCGCCCACACTTACCTCCCATGAGCTGTTGGCGGGCGTAATGGGATTAACATGGATCGTGTTAAAGTAGGGGTGGTGATCAATGACGTCGTTGGCCGTGTAGGTGTAACGTTCGGCGTCGGTCAGAATCCGCGTGTCCGCCGTCGTCCAATTGCACGACTCGATCAGGCTCTGGCAGCCGAGCGTGTTGCGCAAATAATCGCGCATTTCCTGGTAAAAGCCGCGCTGGAGCCCGGTAAGAAACTCAATCTGGTCGGCCATGCGCGGGGTATAGCCAAACCACGAGGCGTCACCACCACCAATGACGTTATCGTCCGTCATGAACCAGGCGACGGCCAGCCCCATGCGCCCGCTCGCGGGGGCGTCGTCAGGAAGCGTGAACCCTTCCCAGAGCGACTGGGCAACATCCAGGCTGCCGTACTTGGCGATCAGGAACGCTCCGAACTTGGCTTCGAGGTTTTCGCACTGGGCCGGGGGAAAGGAGGTTGGGTCGAAGCTCCACCAGAAAAAGCCATCCTCGTTCTGTATCTCGATGACCGCCACGGCGGGGTCTTGTGCCAAGGTGAGCCCCGTATAGGAATTGGTGGCCGTGAACAACTGGCGTGCCCACTCTTTGTAGGCCGCCTTTAAGGTGTCGTCGAACATCAGAATGACGGTAGGTGAAGCCACGTCATTGGTGTAACCGGCGACACCCCACCCCGCTCTGATGGTGAAGGGAACCTCCCAGAAGAGGCCCAGTTCGGTATAAATTCCTGCCTGCTTGAAGGCGGCTACGGTCCGTTGAGCGCCATCAATGTAAGCGGGGTCCACCGCGTTGATGTTGGTCGGATTGCTGGTCGGCAACGGATGGAAAAAACGGACCAGGTTGATGCCCCGTTTCGCCAGGAACCTGGCCTGCATCGAAAGGGAATCAAAGTCTGAAGACTCGTTGCCCACATTGACACCCCAGAACCGCACCGGCGTGCCATCGCCCAGAACGTACTTGCCGCTGTGGTCGGCGGCAACGCCGACAAAGCCGGATTGGCCCGCGACAGTTTCATTGAGCGAACGCAAATCGAGCAGGGCAGTCGGGTTGAAATCGTCCGCCAGCGATTCAAAATTCCATTTGCCCGGCTCGGCGAGATTATACTTCTGGTTGGGCTGTAACTTGCCGCGCGGGATGAACGGCTGCGTCGAAAGAATGAACGCGTCGAATCCGCCCAAGTCCGCTCCCTGTATGTTCGACGGCTCATTTGACCAGTCCGCGACATCCAATCGAACGCTGAAGGTATGCCAGCCCGCAGCCAGAGTCACATCGCCGAGATAAACCCAGTTGAGCGGGAAGTATTGTTTGTAGTCAGCGTTGTCCATCAACTGCAATTGGGAGCTGGCATAGGTCCAGGCGGCACTGTCGAAGCACCACTTGAACGGTCCGTATGCCCAAAGCTTGCGCGCGTAGAGCCGGTAAGTGCCCGCGGCCGCCACGTTGACGGTGTAGTTGGCCCAGTACGGACCAGTGGTTGCGATGTTCGCGGCGGTGAGGATGTTTCCCCCCGACAAGGCATCGCGTTCGCTTTGGCTGGACGGGGAGAGCCAGGTGGTCGCAGGAATGTTGGAGGAAGTGGGCTTTTCCCCTTCCCACCAGATCCATGAATTTGCGGCCAGGACGGTATGTCCTGTAAGAAGCCCTGCACAGCAAAGGAGGAGAAGCAGCGGCTTCATTTGGAACCGGCTGCCGTAGTTCGGGCGGGCCGCAGCCTGGCGGCGCAGGGCCGGCTCAAACAGACGGCCAACGCGGTCGGATTGCCTGGTTTCAAAGGCGAGCTTTGCTTTCATGCATTTCCTTGAACATGCCCTGCTTCAAGCCAACGAGTGGCAGAAGGGAGTCTGATGCTGTACTGAGTGGATGTTATCACCCGCCGATTTGAAGTCAAGTGATTTTGCGGGGTTCTGCCCGACCTGCTGATGAAGTCGTGTCGGCAGTCGTGAAGTGAGGCCGTCTGCACCGATGGTCAACCGGCCCTGTGTCGAGTCCACATCCGACCAACGGCGGCGCAGCGCCTCGTTGCGCCGCGCCCCGCAACAGGCCACCAACCGGATGCAGTCGGCAAATCCTGAAGCACCTTCGGAGGTGAATCTCGCGACGTATCGCCGGTTGCGGATCCAAAACCAGAATGTTGCCAATTGGCAACATTTCATCCGCCGTGGATTCAATGCTCTTGCCACGCCGGCAGGTGGTGATCTACGGATGGGTTGACCCGTGGTGCCTCAGCATGACTTATGCCGTCGCAGCGCGAACGCGGCGACACCAAGCAAGCCGAGCGCAAGGGTGGACGGTTCGGGAATCCACTCAATACTGGCTGGCTGCAGGCCCACCAAATCCACCGGCAGGCCGGGCGGCCGGGCATTGGGGTCACCAAGGGGGGCCAAGTGAAAAACATTGGACAACCCGAACAGTCCGCCGGTCGCCAACGCGGATTCGTAAGTTGCTCCCGCCGATGCCAACCAAAACCTCACCTGGAAATAGCCGCCCGTTTGCGGCTGCAGAGACGCTATGTACACCTCGCCACCCGTGAAACAGCCGGTGCCCATGCCGGTCGTGATCGAATTGCGAAAGAAGACGGCGGTGCCCACCGAATAGAGGCTGCTCTCCGTGGAACCGGCGTAGAGCTGTGCCAGGTAAGCGCTGCCGAGCAGGGACAGTCCGTTTCCTGTTTCACCCGTCATGGGTGCATTCACGCCACTCTCAAGCGCGTAGTTGCTGAAGTTCACCGTGCCTTGGGCGAACGCCCCGATGTCGGCCAACAGCACCGAAAGGATGAAAAGAAATCGCTTCATCGCGTTTCTCCGCGTTGATTTCTGGTTCTGCTCTTCCAGTTACAGTCCAACTTCTAGGCCCGGCAGCCGTGCATGTCAACTCGGTGGCGCCACCGCTCAGGCGGGGAATCCCGTGTCGCCAATTGGCGACAAACCTACCACTGGCCAACTGCCAGCCCGGCAGGTGGTGATCTACGGATGGGTTGACCCGTGGATGGGTTGACCCGTGGATGGGTTGACCCGTGGATGGGTTGACCCGTGGATGGGTTGACCCGTGGATGGGTTGACCAGTGGTGCCTCTTGCTGCCAATGCTGCCGATGCTGCCAATGCTGTCAATGGAGAGCCCGGTACGCGGTACGAGGCTCGCCATGAGCAGGTGGAGAAGCACCCTCAATTCAACGCCGGGTCTGGAAGGGGGTGAAGAGAGGCCCGTGGATATCGGGTTGGCAATGGCGCAGCATCCCGTGTCGCCAATTGGCGACAAAACGACGCTCCCCGTCTTGAGGGAAAACAGGACATCTGGTCAAAACCAGAATGTCGCCAATTGGCGACATTTCATCCGCCGCCGATCCGGTACTTTTGCCGCTGGTACTTGCCCGATGCCGTTGTCCATCGGGCTTGGCTCCCCCTGTCATTGGAGGATCTCGCCACCCTGGTTGGGCGTGACTTTTGAAGCCGAGCCGAGTCCAATGTCCGCATGACCAAGACGACACGGCGGTTTGCCATTGGAGCGGGGATTCTCCTAGGCGTCGGAGTCGTCTTTCTGGCCGAGGAACATATTCGAGGTGCGCTCGAACTGCACGCTTGGCAGCGCGCGATGCGGGCCAAGGGCGAGAAGCTCACCATTGCGGAACTCACGCCGGTGATCACCAACCTCGCCAGCCGGGTAATCGCTCCGGGCGAGGCGGCGGGATTATTGGGGCGCGCCACCGCTCCGCAGGATTGTCCCACGGCGATGCAGATCGTGGCTCCCGGCAAGGCGCGCGTCGCCTGGGCGCTGTCGAACTGGCGGAGCGAGAACGGGAGCAGGTTCACCAACGACTGGAACGCGCCTAGTTTGGCCAGCGCTTTCAGGTCGCTGCGTGAGGTGTTGCCCGCCCTGCGTAGCGATTTGACCAACCGCGCATTCATCATCGGGGTTGATTACGAGCAGGGCTTTGACCCCAGGCTAATGCATGCACACGTCGTGGGTTACTACAAGGCGGCGCACGCCTTGAGAGCGGACACGGTCTTGGCGTTGCACGAACACCGGTTGGACGAGGCCACGGAGAACCTGGTCGCGGGTGCTGCACTGGTACGGTTGATGAAGGAGGAACGGTTCATGAAAAGTCATCTGCTTTGCCATGTGGCCACGGAACTCCTCCAGGGGGCTACGTGGGAGACTTTACAGGCCGATGGCTGGACTGACGCGCAGCTCTCCGCCATCCAGGCTGGCTGGGAATCGCCCGACTTGATCGAAAGCTTGCTGCAAGCTTATGGCATGGAGCGGGCGATGTCATGCACCTATTATTACGACCGCGATCGCTGTTCCAACCGCAAGTTGATCGAGACGGTGCTGAATCCCCACGGGCTCGGCTCCATCAACCCGGGCAGGGCATCGGAAAATCTGTTAACGGAGTTGCTCGGTGGCTTGGATGATGCCAGCAAGCCCGTGCGAGCGAAACTAGAGATCGCGGTTTGGCGGCTTGCGTGGGCGGATCAGGACCAGTTGGTCTATTGCGAGTCCGTCCAGCGGTTGATTGATTCCGGGCGCAGGGCGGTGGCAGGGCGCAAATCGCCGTTGGGTCATCCTCCCGGGACGGTCGCGGACGACGATCCGCTTTTCAGCACGATAGGATTGCCGCCGATGAGCGCCTACAACCGCATGCGCTACCTGCTGACACCTTGGATCTTCTTCGGCACCCAGGAGCAGCTACAGAAGGCCATCCAAGCGGAGACAGTGCGGGAGCTGACGCTGGCGGCGGTCGCGCTCAAGCGTTACCAGCTTCGGCACGGGCGGTTGCCGGAGAAGCTGACCGCTCTGGTGCCGGAAATCGTGCGCGAGGTGCCGCGCGATTGGTACAATGGTCAGTCGCTGCACTACCGGCCCAACGCCGACGGCAGCTACCTGCTGTATTCAGTCGGTGAGGATGGCCGAGACGATGGCGGTGATCCAACACCACGCGACCAGAACCAGAGGACGGCCCGCTTCTATTCCGGTCGCGATCTGGTCTGGCCCATGCCGGCGACGCCGGAGGAGGTCAAAGCGGCGGAAGTGCGCAAGCGTTGACCTGGCAGGCCAGCGGCACATCTCCAGTCCCCACGTCTCATCCTGGTCGAGCCGTTCTGGGCTTCGCGCCCTTGCTGCACCTGACGGTTGCTCCTGCTGCCAATGCTGCCAATGGAGAGCCCGGTACGCAGTACCCGGCTCCCCATGAGCAGATAGAAATGCGCCCTCAATTCAAAGCCGGGTCAGGCAGCAAGGCTGGGGTGAGAGTCGGGGCTCCAGAGGCAACCAACCGCTGCAACTCGGGAGGCAGACATGGCGGTTGTGAGCGGCCAGCCTTTGGGCCAGGCTGTTCACCCGTTGACGCGTCAGGGTCAATTGCTACCCCGTCTGACTGACCGAGCAGGGGCTCAAGCCTCCCAAGTCTGTGGACCTTGTGGACCTCGGAGACCTGTTTCCCACTGCGCGTGGGGACACCCCCCTCCCCCTCCGCTTGAGTTTGAGGTCCACAAGGTCTACAAGGTCCACAAGATTGATCTTCTGGAAGGCCGTTTCCTGCCTGGCTAGAATCCTGGAGTTGGAACCGGTACCGCCGGCGATTCCGGTCGCTTTCGTCCACCTCCATGCGCACGCATCCAAGAATCCTCCCCTTGTAGCGCTGCAGGGCCATGCCGAAAGCGGTCTGGCCTTTGCGATCCCGGAGATCCCATTGCGGGAACAGGTCGTTGTCCCGATCAGCGCCGTAGGTTATCCCGGGCGACACCAACTCGCGCAGGTCGCGGCTGGTGATCCAATCGTCCCCGTGAATCGAATCTGCCAGCCTGAACAGCGTGGTCATGTCATCGGTCACCGTGTCCCGGGTGAACGTGCCGTCGTTCTGCGGCAGGCACGGATCACCCAGCCCGCAGGCAACCAGGATTCCAGCCGCCACCCTGGCCCACTCCGGGAAGCTGGTGAAGGGGGTTGGGCCTGCTGGCCGGCCTTGCCTGTCCCATTCCCAAATCAGGCCACCGCCAGCCTGACGCCCCCGCAATGGACGGCTGCCAACGTTCTGGTCCCGGATGACGGCACGAACTACTGGGTGACGCTCGGACATTCAGGCCCACCGCTCTTCTTCCGGCTGCATCGGCTGTAAGAACTTGGCCGCAGGAACGCTGCCTCCGGTCGTGCAAGGTTCGTGCCGGCGCACGATCCAGACACGGATGGTAAGGGTTCAGCCCGGCGAGTAACGTCCGGCTCGCTTGGAACAACGCCGCCGCCTCGCCGCCGGTCTTGCCCTTGCGCGAACCGGCTCGCGACGCGACCCACACCGCGAAGGCTGGTAGCCGTCCTGGTCGCTCGAACCATTTTCTTCAACACCGTCTATCGCGTCAACGGCACGTTGCCCTGCGCGGCGATGTCGTCGGCGATCTTCGGGAGTTTTTCGGGGACGTTCGTGCGCATGTCACCATTCTCCTTTGAAGGCGCGGCCGAGGATGGCCCGGAACAAGGCGTCCAGTTCGGCGGCGGTCCCGGCTTGCAGGCGCTTGAGCGCGTCCACCACCGGGCTTGTTCAACCCCGCACAAAAAAGCCTTCCGTGCCCAGAGCGTGAAGAACCTGTCGGAACGCATCGCCTTGGCGACGGCCAGGACGGCACCTAACCTGAACCAGCGGGAAGACGACGGTTCACCCCAGCAGCCCGCCAAGCCGAAACGCGCAAGCCCGAAGCTGGACCTCGTCTGATTTCGTTTGGACGAAGCGAGGTTGCCTTCTGCTGGTTGTTCCAAATCCAGACGTAGATGGATCGTGCCCCAAGACATGCCTTCACCGGCCGCCGAAGTCGGTTGGCCGCCGATCTGCTCTTCGGGGTGGTGGTGGGTTGGGTGCTGCGGGCGGAGCCGATCCGGCGGGCCAACGGGCAGGCGCACATCGTCGAGGAACTGTACCGTGTCGGCGGGACTCGCGTCTACGTGTGCCGCCGGTTCGCGTCGGGTGTACCTGTCGCATGCCGCCATGGAGGAGTTGCGGAAGGAACAAACCGGAGCGACCAAAGTCAACTACAGCCTCGGCTACCATCTGCGCAACGGCATGTTCGGCCACGACGGCGCGTATGGCACCGATTTGTCGGTGAACCCGACCAACGGCATGGTAGCTGTCTTCATGGTGCAATGCCCCGGCCCCGACCAGTGGGCCGCCCGCGACTTGTTCCTCAAAACCGCCACGCAAGTCTTTCAGAACGACGGACGGTGAGGCGAGTGTTTGCGCCAACGGGATAAACGGTCCTCCTCAAATTTCCAGGCGAAATCGGTGCGGGTCTTGTTCGGGCGAATTGCCCAGGCGTAATTGATCCTGGACTCGTTCTTGAAAGGCTGTCATCTCTTGCAGGCACGCCACATGAAACTTTCTGCGAAGATGACACCACCGAACCCAATCACGCGACGCGAATTTGTCGGCCGCACCCTGGCGACGACTACCGTCATTGCCGGCGCGCCCGCGTTCCTGCGCGGCCAGAATCTGAACAACAAGCTCAACCTCGCGTTCATCGCCTGCGGCGGGCGCGCCAACGCAAGCCTGGGCGAACTCACTATCGTGCCGGGACGCACGGCCTCAAGGGGCGGGCGGGCTAATTCAGCGGCGGGCGGCCCCGTGGCGCCGCATCCAGATGAGAATGTCACCGTGCTCTGCGACGTCGACCAACTCGCGCTCGATTCCGCGTCGCAGCGTTATCCGAAGGCTAGGAAAGTGATGGACCTCCGGCGCGTCTTCGATCAGCCCAACGATTTCGATGCCGTCGTGGTTTCCACCGCTGAGCACGCGCACGCGATGGCCACCTACCTCGCGCTGACCCATGGCAAGCACGTCTATTGCGAGAAACCTCTCGCCTACAATATTTGGGAAACACGCATCATTCGCGAAACCGCCGCGAAATATCCGAAGCTGTCCACGCAAATGGGCAACCAGGGACACGCCTCGGCGGCGCGGCGCACTATCCGGGAGATCCTGAACACGGGCGTCATCGGTCCGGTGCGGGAAGTCCACGTCTGGGCCGACCGCGCCTGGGGGTTGCAGGATGCCGCGTCGGCGGAGAAATTCGACAAGCCGTACGGTTTTTACAACGGCATCCAGATCGTCGAGCGCTTCAAGGAGACGATGCCCGTTCCGTCCACGCTCGACTGGGAGCTGTGGCTCGGCCCCGCGCCCGAACGGCCGTTCCACGCCACCTATATCCCCGGCCCGCGATGGTATCGGTGGTGGGATTTCGGCAACGGCACGATGAGCGACCTGGGCAGCCACGACAACGACGTGCCCTTCACCGTGCTCGATCTCTGGCGGCCGGACGGCAAGGGCCGGCGCGTGCTGGCCCCGCTTACCGTCGAGTCGGTTTCTCCCAACGTGCCGGTGCCGCACCCGGAACTGGCACCGGCGACACTGCAGGCGATCTTCCAGTTTGCGGCCGTGGGCGCACAGCCGGCGCTCAAGCTGGTGTGGCATCAGGGCGACAGCAAACCGCCGGGCTGGGTGGAATCGTGGGGCGAACGCTCGTGCGTGTTCATGGGCGAGAAAGGCATGCTCCTCGGCAACGGAAAACTCCTGCCCGAAGAGCGCTTCCGGGATTTCACACCGCCGCCGGCAACGCTACCCCGTTCGCCCGGCCATTGGGTGGAGTGGGTCAATTACGCCAAGGGCAACGGTCCGGTGCCGGGTTCGAACTTCCAGTATTCCGGCTGGACGACCGAGACCAACCACCTCGGCAATGTGGCTTACCGCACAGGAAAAAAGATCGAATGGGATTACCGGGCGATGCGGGCAACCAACGCACCAGCGACCGCCCCCTTCATCAAGCGGCCCGTGTATCGCAAAGGCTGGGAAGGCATCCTCAGGGCGTGATGGCCGCCGAGCACCGAAGGAATCAACTCTCAACCATCAACTCTCAACTTCCTGCCAATCCCATGAACCGCCGCTCCTTCCTGAAAGTCGTCACGGGCGCCGCGGCCACGGCCGCTTTGGTCCCGCACGGTCAGGCCGCCGCGCCCAAGCGCAACCTCCGCAAGGCCATCATGTATTCGACCATCGGCATGACGGGCACCGTCCTCGCGAAATTCCGCGCCATGAAGGAAGCGGGATTCGAAGGCGTGGAGCCGATGGGCGGCATGGACCGGGACGAAGTGCTCGCCGCGTTCAAGGCGACCGGCTTGCAAGCCGCGGGTGTCTGCTGCCACACGCACTGGGAAAAGCCTCTCTCGGCCCCGGATGAAGCGACGCGCAAGCTCGGGTTGGAAGGGCTCTTGCTCAGTCTGCGCGATGCGCACGCCTACAGCGCCACAAGCGTGCTGCTGGTGCCGGGCGTCGCCCGTAACGGCGTTACCTACCAGCAGTGTTTCGAGCGCTCTATCGTCGAGATCAGGAAGGCGATTCCTGTCGCAAAGGAGGCCGGCGTGCGGATCGCCATCGAAAATGTCGGCAACAATTTCATCATGTCACCCGAGCAGGCGGTCGAATACCTCGACGCCATCAACAGCGAGTGGGTAGGCTGGCATTTCGACATCGGAAACGCGGGCCGCATCGGACCAGCCGAACGCTGGATTCAGGTGATTGGCAAACGCATCTTCCGCATTCACATTAAGGACTACAGGGCGAGACCCGCGGACCCGGCAGCCAAGAGGAGCGCGCCTCCCAAACTGCTCGATGGCGACACCAACTGGCCGGCGGTGATGAAGGCCCTGGACAACGCCGGCTACACCGGCTGGGCGACTTCCGAGCAGCCCAGCAACCAGGCGGCGGACGTGGAAACCGCACGCGACCTGGCGCAGCGGATGGACCGGATTTTTGCGCTGTGATCCCGATCTGTTGGAGGTTTGCAGCTCGTGAGGTTTTCGTCGAACGCCGCGCGCGGGCAAGCCGGGTGACGGAAGCGTCACCCGAACGAGTAGTTCAGAAACTTCAGCGTCGTCAGAGCTCTGAATCAATTCGTAAATCCAGCGCCCCACGTGGTCACGAACCGTCTCGTTTGCACTGTTTGCATCTCTCGTGATTTGGTCAGGAGCAATCCGATTAACTTTCAATCGCTCTTGGCGAAATTCATCAATGGCCTGCTCAAGCTCGGACATGATTCTGTCGCCCCTTCAAGGCTTGGATGGCTTTTGATCCGTTGACCCAGGGCGGCACTGCGTCGTCTGTGACTGGGGAGACGTGGTAGGTGTTGACCGCGGCGAGTGGTGCGGGAGAGTGAGCCGGTTCTGACGGAATCAGATGTGCTCTGTCGGATACTGGGATCTGATACTGGTGGCCCGAAATTCGGTCCGCGGCCGGCCACTTGGGACAAACGAGGCCAGGTTCCAACCCCTTGATTACCAAAAATATGTCTCCATTGGTCCGTTCTGGTCCAAATCGGGAAAAAACCCGCTTTTAGAACTACGGATCACAAGGTTTCAGGTTCAACTCCTGATGGGTGCGCCAATCTTCGAAACTCATCATAGCATCAATGGGTTATTCGCCTATTCCTCAACGGGCAATTTGATGGGAACATTTTCACGGAGCCACTTCTGAGCCACTTATTCGGCTTTCGACGGCTGCAACCTCGGCAGGGAATCAGGGAGACGATGGGCGGCTGCCCAAGTGGATGTTCCGCACATCCGTCCACTGCAAGAAACCGTGCGCCTCGATGGCCTGGACCAGCATTTCGAGCCAGTAACAATCGCCTTTGCCGGTGGGAACGCTGCGCGTGTAACTGCGCAGCGTAGCGGCGTCGACCTGGACCAACCAGCGCTCCAAGGGCGCGATCATGCCCACGGCTTCCGGGGAGAGTCCCACGCTCTCGTCGCCCGTCCAGCGGCAGAAATAAGGCGCCTGCACCAGCCACCACAGGGGAAATCGCTGCTTTCCCTCCTCATGTCGCCGCAGCGCGGCTTCACGCACATGGTCGTGCAAATAGCGTCCGATCTCCGGGGTAACGTTCAGGAACATCGCGCCATGGTAGAGAGCGCCACCATCGGCATTTCGTGGCGTGTAGTATTCGCGGTAATAATTGGACCGGCAGAGGTTCTCCACGGCAGCGAAGTTTGTCCCGGCCTGAAGTTCCCTTTGTAGCCGGTCCAATGCGGCCGCGCGGGTTTCAGCGTCTTGAAAGCGATCGGCGAGACGCGCCACGCCAACATGCGCGCCCATCGTTCCATACAGGTTGCCCTCACCGGCCCGCCGCGTGTAGGCCGCGCGGAGTTCGGGCCACTTGGATTCCACCAACGCCCAGTCATCGCTCCTGAACGCATAGAGCCACAGACCATAGAGCGTATGCACGGAAGGCCGGTTCACGCCGAACTGCTCCTCCGCGCCCCAGACGCGGTCCATCGGATGCAACTCGCGTCGGGCGCCCACGGCGCGCGGCATGGGGTGCTCACCCCAGGGAGCGAAGCGCCGGTCGGCCAGCTCCGCCGCGATGTAGCGGCGCACGGCCTGTTGCTGGCCGGCGTCGAGGTGCGGGTAGGCCCAAGCCAGCGTGGTGATGATCCGGCCGGGTTCCTGATACACGAAATGCGATTCCGTCGGCGAGGGCATCAAATCCCCGTAGCGACAGTTCAGCGGCGCCAGATGTCCGGCGTCGAGAATGGTCTGAACTTCCTCCCGCAGTTCTTGCACCAGGTCCTCCGCGCCCCTGATGTTGGTGATGACCGGAAACTCCCACGCGTAACGGTTGACGGCGATTTCCTGCGCCACACTCGTCACCGCGCACGCCAGCCCGCAACCGAGCACGCCGGCCCACCAGGAACACCCGGTTCTTTTCATGGCCGGTGTTCCAGCGCGGTGACGCCGAAGCGCTCGGCCAGATAGACGCAGTCCCCGGCGATGACCGCCGCGGTCCGGCCTTCGAAATTGCTCTGGGAAACGACCGCGCCGGAGGCTCCGTCCACCACCGCGTTGGGGGTCGCGGTTTGGCGCGTGGGTTGATCGAAGTAAACCACGTCGGCTCCGAAGTTGCCGCCATCCTCATGACGGACCCGGGCCGAGACATGATGATGTTGGGTGTCGCTGAGCCGGATGTTCTGCGTGCCGCGAAACGCCTGGCGCAACCAAAGGTAGTCGCCGCCCACGCTCAGCGCGTAGAGGTTGTCCGCTTCCGGCCCCGGCCACATGTTCGAGAGCCGTCCGTTGTCGAGGGGAACCCGGCGGCCGCTGGCGAGGTTCACGCCGCAGATGTCCAGGGAGTATTTCGTGCCAAACGCGCCCACCTTGGTGAACTTGGGAAACTTCGTCGGCCACCAGCAAAGCACCCTGCCGGAGTTGTCCACGACCGGCGGGTCCGGTGGCAGTCCAACCCCTTCGCTCGGTCCGCACGGGATGAGAAAGGGGGCCGACAGGTCGGCGGTGCGCAGCGCGAACAGATGCTGGAAATCCACGGATGCCTGCGGCCACCGGCCACCATTGGAATCCCCAGTCAACCAGCGGGCGTAAATGGCATCCTCGTCCTCGATGTCCTTCGCGTCGCCCAGCATCGGTCCATTGATGAACTCGCTCCCCATCATTGGCGTCATGCCACTCGTGAACAACACGAAACCGTCATGCACCACCGGATGGGTCAGGCGAAAACTCTGTCCGCGCACCCGGTTCGTGGCGCGAACGCCCCCGTCGCTCTGGCGCAAGGCGTAAACCGTCATGTCCTCCGTCCCGACGAACACGCTTGCCCGATCGGCTGCGAGACCGCCCTGCACGGGCGCACTCAACCGCGGCGAAATCCAGAGTGGCTGCCCGCTCCGGGCGTCGAGGGCATAGACCTGGCGATCCTGGCTGGCGACGAACACCGAGTTGCCAACCACACAGGGCGCGCTCGTGATTGACTTGCGCGTCTGCATCCTCCACCGGGGCTGGCCGTCGGCCGCCGCCAGGCCGTGAACCCCGCCGGACAACGTGACGAACACGACCGCATCCCCCACGCCGGCGCCGGCGACCGACGTCCCGCCGGGCAGTGGCGCCGACCAGAGCGTCGCGCCATCGTTGGCGTCGAGGGCGTACGCCTGGCCCTCCAGCGACCCGACGAAGACCCGGCCCGCGGCCAGGATGGGTTGCACTGAGTTCGCCAGCGTAAAGCCCACCGTCCGCGGCATCGGATACGAGTAGCCTTCCCGCGTCCGCAGGTCATTGGTCCACCCGGCCTGGCTGTCCCGGTTGCGCAAAGTCAGGTTGGGTCCGCACCAAATCCACCGCGCGCGGTAAGGCGGTGCCACGGAATCCGCGGTCCGCCCCGTGCGCATGGAGTTGCCTTGAAGCTGGGGCCAGTCCGCGGCGCGGGCAGCCCCGGCCCAACCCGCCAACACGAGCAGCAAGGCAACCGCATGGCCCATCGCTGGGTAAGACCTCATGCCCCGTTTTGTATCAAAGCACGCCGCTGTGCCACAAGACGGACCTTCTCCATCAGGGCGGGCGGCTGGCGTTGCGCTTGCGCCCGGCTTCGGCGGCCGATGGCTGCCCGGGGATGTGGATGCTGGCGCAACCAGTCAACGTCGGGATCAGCCGGTCGCACGCGATGCACCACAGGTCCCAGTGGCCGTCAATGTAGTTGCCGTTGTCGGGCAGCGGGCAGGCTTGCGCGTAGAGATACCACTTGCCCGCGATCTGGTACAGCGCCGGCGTGGCGACGTGGTAGATGGTGTCGTCGTGATACAAGCCCGCCCACTGCGTCTGGAGCAGCGCGTCCACGTCGGTCTGCTCCCAGCCGGCGGCGGGGTGTTGGCTCACCGCGATGACAGGTCGCCAGCGTCTGCCGGCCGCGATGCCAACTTCGATGGAAAGAACATACGTGCCCCCGATCTTGGACACCTGGTGCCATTCGTAGTAGGCGCCGGGCGTGGACCGGAAAATCTGACCCATGCCGCGGGGGTCCTTTTCGTTGTAGTGACGCGTCCAGGTTTTCCCGTCGTGGGAGGTCGCCAACCGCAGGCCGGGGAGGATGCCGTCCTTGCCGCGGTAGGAGTAATACATGAACCAGTTCCATCGCTGCGCCGGCGCATCCCACTCGCGCAACACGGCCGCCTGCGAGGCCATCTCCTCGCAATACGGCGCCGCCGGCTCGGGCGTGAGGACCGGTTCCCCACCGACGCGCCGGACGGCGGCGGGGGTGATGCCGGAATATCCATCGCTCCCGACGGGGCAGACGGCCAGTCCGATCCGGTCCTGAACCGAGGCGGTGGTGCCGGAATAGTAGATGTAGTAAGCATTCTCCTCCCGGATGTAGAGCACGGCGTCAAGCCGGATGCTCCCGGAGTCCCAGCCCTGCTTTCCGGGGCTGAACACCGGATTGTGTTCGTCCTGGTGCCAGGTGAACGGATCGGACTTGAGCGCCCAGGCCTTGCCGATGAAGCACAGGTTCCGGTTCGTCGCGGGCACACCGGAGTAGAACATCACCAGGCGCGCCGGGTCTTTCGGGTTGGGCAGGATGCACGGCTCCTGCACCTGCTGCGATTCCCAGGCCGCGGCCGTTCGGCTGATGATGACCTGCCCGCGGATCGGTTTCAGTGTATCGGCGACGTTGGCTGCCGCGGCGCGGAAGTCCGGCGCGGACAACAGGAGGCAGGCAACGATCACGGGCAGGCTGCGGCCTGGCTGTGCTCTCTTCGCGAAGCAAGTGTTCAGCATGATTTCCTCACCGCCGATTGTTCATGGGCGATGGCGGGCTGCTCGACAAGCTGGTCTTCGGTGCGGGCGTGGGACATGAAAATCAGTTCTTGATTTGTGTGCCACGGAGGCATACATTTGACGCGTGCCTGCGACACGGAAAGAACCCAAAAGCCAGCGCTTCGTCGCCCGGGTAACCGTGGCGGACAAACAGCTTTTCCAGAAAGCCGCCGCCATCGAGAGCCGCTCGCTGGCCAAATTCATTACCGTGCACGCGCGTGAAGTGGCCCGCCAGATTGTTGCTCAAAGCCACCAGATTCAACTCGACGCCGCCCAATCCCGGCGGTTTGTTGAAGCGCTGCTCGCCCCGCCGCGCCCGCCCACCGCCGCGTTGAAACGGGCGATGGCGCGCTACCGGCGCGATGTGACCTCGATCTAAAGACTTCACCGGATGCCTCCTTGCTGCAAGGACGCGGCAATCTCGGTCATCGGCAGCATCAACCGCCCGCCCGCCGCCCCGCTCGCGCGGAAACCATATTGCTGGTAAAACGCCCCGGCTTTTTCGTCCTTTGGATCGGTCACCACGGCCACCGACCCGATGACGACCGTGTTGTTGAACGCCCGCTGCAAGGCGTCCGTCAGCAGGTAATCGCCCAAACCAGCCCCGCGAAATGCCGAATCGCGCGCCAGCCGGCCCAGGAGCGTCGCGGGCAGGTTGGGGTAGCGGGGAAACCGTTTCGCCAGTTCCGGCGGAAGCTCCGACAAGCGGATGGTCGTAGCTGACAATGTGTAAAAACCCACAATCCGTCCCGGATCAGCTTCTGCCACCAGCACAAAACACGCCGAGGCGCGCGCCTGCATTTCCTTCCGCGCCCGCGTCCGGAGGAATTCCGCCAACTCCGGGGATTCGCACGCAAATTCGTCCCGGCGATGCTTCGCGGCGGACAAAGGTTCGACGAGATAGGACGTGGTCATTCTTTCGAGGATACCGGCGCAGCGGGAAAACTCAATGCCACCTGCCCCGACAGCAGACTCATGGCGGCACGGTCACGGGTCAATTCATCCACGGCGGAGGTGCTGGCCAATTGTCCCTCGCCCGTCGGACGGGAGAGCGCGGTCGAAGGTCGGGTGAGGGTTACGGGATTCGCCGCCAGGCCGGGTGAGGGTGCGCCGAAAGTTGCCTCCAACGCCGACACCGTGCTCCAGCCGAGTTCCGCGAACAGCCCGATGGCGGGCTGTTCGACAAGTTGGTCTTCAATGTCGGCGTGGGGCATTTCAGATTGAAATGTTCGGCTCTTGGGCAAGATTCAACAGGTATAAATTATCACTCTCCAAAGCCAAGCCCCGTCTCACACATTCGCTGGCCCGTTCATAGTCCCTCAAACGCAAGGCAAGCCAGGCCATCTGAGCCAAATCGTCTGCCTTGGCCTCGCCGATTCGCTTCTGCATCACTTGGAGGAGTTCTTCGCCTAAAGTTCGCTTTTCATCAGGCCCCGCTTCCAACATATTCTTGCGAATCAGGTCGTTAAGGAGTCGTGCTGTATTGGTCAAGTCAGCAAACGGCACAGATGATACTTTACTCCGCTGCACAAACGCATGAACGTCGCCAAGGAGGTCACCGGTCTTGAAGCAGCAATGTGCTAAGCTACGCCACGCCTCAGCAGCCACAGAACTCGTTGAATCCTGCTCAAGAAAGCGGCGGAGTTCACTCATGGCTCTCTCAAAACCGGCCGTAGTGCCCTCCTCCATGTGAAGTCGTGCTAGTGAGAGCCATGCTGGCGGAAAATGGCGGCCGATCATCTCGACAATGGGGGCGTATTTCTCAAACGTTTCACCCTTCTCAATACGGCGCGCGATGCTGCCCAGGAAATAATCGATCCGCTTCGCAAGGCTGAAGTGAACTTCGCCGCGATGGACTGTGCCCAACATCTGAAGCAGGTCTGCGTCAGCTTTTATGGCGGCTTGGAACGGGCTCACGTTGAGCTTCTTCCGCCCAAACATCAACGCAACAAGCGGAAGCTGGATGAAGTCCATGCCCTCAATCGAGCTCTGCCGCTCCGCCAGCGAAAACTGCAGCAACAGGTCAATACCGCGCTCGACTTCTGCGATTTCACCAATCGACTTCTGGAGCACTGCCTCGAGCGCCACCCTCGGCACCGCCGAGTTCCATGCGGCAAGCGTCATGAAAGCGCGTTGACCACACGGGCTAAGCGAAGCGTATGTCCGCTCGAAAAGTGCGGTCAGAATCTCATCCCTCTCCGCCACGAGACGCTCGATGTGCCCAGCGCGCTTGTCCTTGGCAACCTCACCGAGCAGAATCTTGATAACGTATGGATGTCCTTCCGCCTGCTTGATGAGTTCCCCACAGTAGGCGTCAGTCAGTAGATGACCGATGGCCAAGTGGGCCGCTGTGATTCTAATCAGTTCTCTTACCTCAGCTTCGGTCATGCCTCCCACCTCCACCGGATAATCGCCCTTGAAGTTTCTGAGGCGTGTTGTGATCAAGACCTTGTTTGGTATTCGAATATGAGTATCAATCCACGAAAACAGGTCTTCTGGGTTCTGAGTCGTCTCGAAGTTATCAAAGACAAACAGGCAAGACCCTAAATCGTTCTTGTTGAGTTGACATTCAAAAAACTCGCGACAGCGAAATCCTTTCTCCTTGAGGCGCCCCGGTGCAACGAGTGTGACATAAAGTCGGCTGACGTCCTCGGGGGACAGCACGTGCGGCTTCACCGGTTTTGGCCCTGTGAACTTCAGGTCAACGTCTCGTGCACTAAACCAGACCAAGGCGCCGAATCGATGTCCTTTCGCAAGTTGGTTGAGGACTTTGAGTGCGAGTGATGTTTTTCCAATTCCCCCGCGCCCAAGCAGTGTAACGATAGGATGCCTATCATCTGCGGTGAGCGTCTCAATCTCTGCTTCAAGAACCGGACGCGAAACGTAGTCACCTGGGAGAGTCGGTGCATTTGAGAAGCAATTCTCTAACACTTCCAACTCCCCAAGCCCTTGTGTTTCGCTTTGGGGAAGCGTTCCGGGTGGTGACATGTGCAACGATCCGTCCCCTTCTTTCTTGTTGTTTGTCGCATACGACAAGCACTCGTACTTTCCCTTAGCGAAGCTCCCGTTGGGGAAGAAGAAGTCCGTGAGATCGGCGTCTGATTCAAGAAACGGAACATGTCGCGGTGCGCCAGCGAACAGGTAAACACCATTCGGATATGACTTGTCCGACGCTTTCTTGAGCTCGTCGAACGCGTCTGACTTCTCGGTGATGCGCGTGACTTTGTATTTTCCGGAGAGGTTGCGATAGAGGTAGGCCCACTCCCTTTTGAAGAGTGCATGGTTGCCGTGGAATTGCGTGATGCTGTGTTTCAGGCATATTGCCGCGTTTGCAACCTTGCCGGGCATCGTCGCGCCATGCCCGCGTGTTTTGTTGCGCAGAATGGCAAAAAGACTGAACCAGCGCCTCATGTCCGTCTGGGTCGGCACTTCCTCTGCCTCGATTCCCAGCGCTTCCAAGCAATGTTTCAACGACGACACTGCCTCAAACTGCCAAGTGCCCTCACCGCAGAGCTTCGTCAGTTCATTTTTTTCAGGACTGAGGTCGGTTAGCAGGAATTGTGACGCTGGACCGATCAACGCATCGTCCAGCGCCACTGACCACGGCCCAAACCCGTCCGCTCTCAGAATCTTGTATTCCAGCCTGTATCGGTGTCGGTCTGGATCGTTGTCGTTGACCAGACAACCAAGGAAACCGAGGACGGTTGTTTTAAGCAGTGCTTCTCCTTCGAGTAGCAGAGCATAAAAGTAAGTAAAGTCAGAATCTTGCTTCGCAGAGTCGATTCTCTTCTGGATTTGGGTAATTGCAGCGTGTGCCATAGGTCAGAGGGTAAGTTGTCCCGACAGCAGACGCAGCAGTAGCAGGTCGTGCGTCCGGCGGAGGTTTCCGATTTGGAAAATGCTCGCCTGTTGCTGCGTGATGATGTCGGCGATCAGCGCGGAGAATGTCTCGGCCACTTTGTGTTTCGGAATCGCGACCTGGTATTTCTCCAGCACATCCCAATTTGCGCGGGGCATTTTCGCGCCGTTGGCGGTCGCGCTTGCCTCAGCAATGAACGCATCAGTCAAGACGCACGCGACGTCGGCGGCGTACCAGAGGCGCTTCTCCAGGGCGGCGCTGGCGGTGGCCTTGTCCGAAGGGGCGATCCAGATCATGGAAAATCAGCGGCGGGGCGCCGGGAGTGGCCCAGCGCAGTCCGGGCACCGAACCGGATCGGAACCCAAGTGTGGTTGCGCAGGGGCTTCATGTTGTGTAATTCGCGCGTAGTTGTAACGCAAAGTACCCCTTCTGCACGTTAAAACTCCGGTAAAAAGGCGCCATCCCGCACGTTCCGGAACACGGCAATCCAAGCCCCGCGAGGCACCAGGGAAGCCGAATCGCCGCCAAAAGCCGTTTGCCTGCCGGTCGCAACCGGCCCACAATCGCGCCATGCAACGCGTCCCCCTGCCCGCCCACGAAGCTCGCGCCCGCGCCTCCGCCCAGCCACGCCCCCATCGTGTGGCTGCCGGCGACGAACGAACCGGCCGACGCCTGATGCCCCGCTGCCGGCGCACCGGCCGGTCGCTCGCGGCGGCTCTGTTCCTCGCCGGCGCCCTGCTGCCGCCGATCGGCGCCGCCGACTTTTTCGTGGCCACCAACGGCAACGACCACGCGACCGGGACCCTGGATCAACCTTTTGCCACCCTCACCCGCGCCCGCGACGCCGCCCGTTCCGTCAGCCCGGGCGAACCGCGCCGTATCATGGTTCGCGGCGGTAGCTACTTCAATGTGTCGCTGACGCTCGAACCCGCCGACTCCGAATTGGTGCTCCAGAACTGGCCGTCTGACCCGCAACCTGCGATCCTCCATGGTGGCCAGCCGGTCACCGGCTGGGAGAAGGACGGCGACCCCTTCTGGTCCGCGCCGCAGTCCGCGGAGGGCCGGCCCGCCGAGGTCCGACTGCTCATCGTCAACGGCGCACTCCGTCCCCGCGCCCGTTTTCCGGCAACCAACGCCCTGCCCCACCTCACCACATTCGACGTGCCCTGGATGAGCAGCACGGGCGGCGGCTGGAAGCGTCCGCCCACCCACGCCGAACTTACCACCCTTCGTTACCAGCCCGGCCTGCTGCCGGCTGGACTCGAAGTCCGCAACGCGGAGATCACCGTTTTCCACATGTGGGACGAGTCCTGTGTCGGGGTGGTCGCGCACGACGCGGCGGCGGGCGTCCTCACGCTGGCGCCTGAGTGCGGTCATCCCCCGGGCGCCTTCGGGGTGAAGAAGTTCGTCCTCTGGAACACGCGCGAAGGCATGACCCGCCCGGGCCAGTGGTTTCAGGACCGCGCCCGCGGGCGACTGGTCTATTGGCCGCTTCCGGGCGAGGATTTGCGGCGTGTCCAGATCATCGCGCCGACCGTCACCACGATCCTCCGGTTGGCGGGCAACGCTGACCGCAAAATCAAAGGCGTTACGGTCCGCGGCCTGAGTTTCGCGGCCACCACGGTGCCGTTGATCGCCGGCGGATTCGCCGCCGCGGCGTTCGACGGCGCCATTTCCCTGGCCCATGCCGAGGACTGCCGTTTCGAGCAACTCGCCATCGCGATGGTCGCCGGGCACGCCATCCGGGCCCGCGGCGACGTGAGTCGGACGCGGGTCGAGGACTGCCGGATCAGCAACTGTGGCGCTGGCGGGATTTATCTCGGCGGCCGGGAGGCTCTGATCAGGAACAACATAATCGCCGGCGTGGGCCTGGCCTATCCCAGCGCCATTGGCATCTACGAAGGCGGCACCGACTGCGTCGTCAGCCACAACGAAGTCCGCGACTGTTCCTATTCCGCCATCAATTACGGCGGCCGGCGGAATCTCATCGAGGACAATCTGCTCCACGATTGCATGCAGGTGCTCCACGACGGCGCGGCAATCTACGTCTTTGCCGCCGACCAGTGCGTGCTCCGCCGCAACGTCACGCGCGACCTCGCCGACCGCGGCGGCTATCCCGTCTGCGCCTATTACCTGGACGAACGCAGCACGAATTGCGTGGTCGAGCAGAATCTGGCGGTGCGGGTGAACTGGCCGTCGCACAATCACATGGCCACCAACAATGTCATCCGGCAGAACCTCTTCATCGCCGAGGGCGACGCCAAACTCACCTTCCCGCGCTGTCGTGAATTCGCCCTCGAACAAAATGTGATCTACGCCACGGGCAAGATCCGGATCGAAGGCGTGAACTACATTCCGCGCTGGTCGCGCAACCTCTTCTTCAGCGGCGCGGGCAGCATCGAATCCGTGGTGCTGCAGGATTACTCGGCCGCCGGGCAGACCAACGCCGCCCCGGGCGACACGACGGTGGCCGATCCGCTGTTTGTGGACTGGCAGCACGGCGATTACCGCTTCCGGGCGGAGTCGCCGGCCATCAAACTGGGCATCCCCACCCTAGATTTCAGCCGGGCCGGACCTCAGCCGCGTTGAAAGCCCGCCAGGAGGTAGTGTCCTAATTTGGTGGGGCTTTGACGAGCCGGAAAGAAGTTCTGAGTTTCAAGTTTCAAGTTTGAAGTGTTCAGTTCCACCAGAGAATTTCGAGTTGCGAGTTGCGAGTTCGCGAGGGTTCGTGAGGTCGGCGTGGGAGGTTTGCCGCGACCCTCCTCCAGTCGCTCAACTCTCAACCATCAACCATCAACCTGATTGCGGCTCGCGAGGACGCTCCCCACCGACCAAGGCAAACTCGGACACTACCCGCCAGGAATCTTGGTTGCCGGCCGTGCTGGTTCGTGCTTACTTGGTCGCACATCAACCGCAATTTGTGACTCGTGCGATAAACCGAACAAGACCGGAGCCTGCCATGAAACCATCATCCTTCACCCGCCGTGAATTCCTCGGACAAACCGCCGCCCTGGCCGGCAGCACGCTGCTGACACCGTGGGCGCTGGCGGAAACCACCCCCGGAAAACGAACCCACGCTGACCAGGTAACGCTCGGCAAGACCGGCATCAAAACGAGCCGCCTCGGCTTTGGCGCCGGCAGCAACAGCGGCAACGTCCAGAAGGCGCTCGGCCAGGAGGAGTTCAACCGCCTGATCCACTACGCCTACGACCACGGGATCACGTATTTCGACTGCGCCCAAGGCTACGCCACCTTTCAGTGGATGGGCCCGGCGCTCAAGGGACTGCCGCGCGAAAAGCTCTTCCTGCAATCCAAGGTCTCCGGCCAGCCGGAGAAGGTGATGGAGACCATTGACCGCCATCGCAAGGCCTTTGACACCGATTATCTCGACAGCCTGCTCGTCCATTGCATGGTCAAGGACAAATGGACCGACGATTTCAAGCGGATCATGGACGGCTTCAACGAGGCCCAGGAAAAGAAATGGATCCGCGCCAAGGGCGTTTCCTGCCACAGCCTGCCGGCGCTCACCTGCGCCCAGGAATCGGACTGGACCCAAATCCACCTCGTCCGGATCAATCCGCAGGGCGCCTGGATGGACACGCCGGAACAGACCTGGAACGCCAAGAGCGGTCCCGAGCACGTGTCGGCGGTGGTCGAGCAGATCAAGAAAATGCGCGCCAAGGGTCACGGCGTTCTCGGCATGAAACTCTGCGGCAACGGCGAGTTCACTAAGGCCGAGGACCGCGAGAAAGCAATGCAGTTCGTCCTCCGCAACGACCTCGCGGACGCCATCGTGGTCGGCTTCAAGAGCACGGCGGAAGTGGACGAGGCCATCGAGCGGATGGACCGCGCCCTCGCTTCGTAGCGGCGGCTCGGGAGAGCGCCGCAAATCCCTTCCAGAACCAGCCGGAAGGCTCGGGAAAGAGGGAGGAAATTGGGGGCGGAAGCCCGCTCGGTTCGCGCGGGAAATGGCGGCTTTCTGCCGAAAGCCGCTACGCCGGAAAGGAAAGGACCGGGGATTCCTTCGTTGCCGCGGTTAGCTGCTGTTCAAATCCGTAGCCGCACAACGATCACACGACCCGGGGCGGTTTCGCGCACTCGGGGGCGACGGAGCGATCCATTCTCCATCCACATCAACGAACCGGCCAGCGAGCCGGTTGACAAACCAAGACCTTCTCTCTATCCAATGGACCAGGAACCTGTTGGCAACCATGCGCCCAACTGATCATTCAGATGGTGCACTGACATGAAGGTCCCCGGCGTTGACTTGGTTTTGCGCCAGCGGGCCCGCGTGATGCATGGGCGCGGGCTGTCCAACCCGCCCGGTCTTGCTGGCGCGCTCGCCACCGCATCGCTGGTGCTGCTTGTCCCGGTTCTCCGCGCCAATCCTGCCTCGACCGGGGTCGCCGCCCGCGAAATTCTGGAAGCCGCCCCGGAGACCGCCACCTATCCGTTGGTGGAAATCTCGTATCCGCTCAACGAAGCGGTCTTCCCTCCGGAAAGCATTCCGCCCGTGTTCTCCTGGCGCGATGGCCAGACCAATGCCAACACCTGGCAGATCGTCTTCCAATTCCAAGGTCCGGCGGAAGCCCGCGCCTTCACGACCGACCGACCGGAGTGGTCGCCGGCACCGGCCGACTGGGAGGCCATCAAGCACGACTCCACGGAACGGCCTGTCCAGGTGGTGGTGCTGGGCGTTGAGCGGGCTGAACCCAAGCGCATCCGCTCGCGCGGCCGGGTGACCTTCAGCACCTCGCGTGACGAGGTGGGCGCGCCGTTGTTCTATCGCGAGGTGAACCTGCCGTTCATCGAGGCGGTGAAGGATCCCTCAAAAATCCGCTGGCGTTTCGGACCGATTTCGTCGCCCCAGGCGCCCCCGATCGTCCTCGAAAACCTGCCCGTCTGCGGCAACTGCCACTCCTTCTCGCAGGATGGCCGGCTGCTGGGCATGGATGTGGATTACGCCAACAGCAAGGGTTCGTATGTCATCACGCGCACCGCGGAGAAAATGGTGCTCGCGACCAGCGACATCATGACGTGGGACGATTACAAGCGCGAGGACGGCGAGCTCACGTTCGGCCTGCTCTCGCAGGTTTCGCCCGACGGCCGGGACGTGGTCAGCACGGTGAAGGACAAGTCCGTGTTCGTGCCCAGGCCGGACCTGGCATTCTCGCAGCTTTTTTTTCCGGTGAAAGGCATCCTGGCCGTCTATCACCGCGAAACGCGCACGTTTACGACCCTCAAGGGCGCGGACGACCCGCAATTCGTGCAGAGCAACCCCGGGTGGAGTCCGGACGGCCGTGTCATCGTGTTCGCCCGGGCCACGGCCTATCAACTCCAGAACGCCGCCAAGGGTTCGATCCTGCTGACCCCCGAGGAGTGCCGCGAGTTCCTGGTGGACGGCAAACCGTTTCAGTTCGACCTCTACCGGATTCCTTACAACGACGGCGCGGGCGGCGCGGCGGAACCGCTGGCCGGCGCCTCGGGCAACGGCCTGAGCAACTTCTTCCCGAAATACTCGCCCGACGGCAAGTGGATCGTCTTTTGCCGGGCGCGGAATTACATGCTGCTGCAGCCCGACAGCGAGCTCTTCATCATCCCGGCCGCGGGGGGCGAAGCGCGCCGGCTGCGCTGCAACACCGCGCGAATGAACTCGTGGCACAGTTGGTCGCCCAACGGCCGCTGGCTGGTCTTCTCCTCGAAGGCCAACTCCGCTTACACGCAGTTGTGGCTGGCGCACATGGACGCCGAGGGCAACAGCGCGCCACCGATCGTGCTGGCGCAGATGACCGCGCCGGATCGGGCCGCGAACATACCGGAATTCGTGAACCTCGGCCCCGGCGCCATCCATAAAATCAACGACCAGTTCCTCAATGACTATTCCTTCGAGCGCGCGGGCAACGAGTTTTACCGCGCCGGTGACTCCGACGGCGCGATCCGGCAATACGGCAAGGCGCTCGAAATCAACCCGGCCAACGCCAACGTCCATCAGCGGCTCGGGTTCCTCCTCTTCAACATCAAACACCAGTTGCCGGAGGGGCTGGCGCACTCGCAAGAGGCGGTGCGTCTGGACGCCAGGAATGTTTTCGCCCAGAGCGATCTGGGCATGGCGTTTTTTCAAATGGGCCGGCTGGACGAGGCGACGCAACACCTGACAGAGGCCCTGCGGTTCCGCACCGACAGCCGCGAACCGCGCTACCAGCCCCAGGCCATCCGGCTCAATCTTGCCCAGGTGTTGCTGCGCCAAGGCCAGGCCCCCGCCGCCATCACCCAACTGGAGGAGGTTGTCCGGCTCGATCCCACCCACGCCGAGGCGCACTATCTGCTCGCCCTGGCGCTCGCCGCGCAGGGCCGGCTCGAGGAAACCCTGCGTCACTACACCAACGCGGTCGCGCTCAAGCCTGGGACCGACACATCATACAAACTGCATGACCTGCTGGCCCAGAATTATGCGCTGGCCGGTCAGTTTGAGAAGGCCGTTCGCGCGGCTGAAAAGGCGGCCCAACTCGCACAGGCAGCCGGTCGGGAGGATCAAGTCCGCGCCATTCGCGAACGGCTGGCGAGCTACCAACAAGGCAAAGTGCCATGATTCTGGCGGCCGTCCCGACCCCGTGTTCGGTGCGGTCCTGCGGCTGTAACGCCGCCACCCTACGCCACGTCTCACCGGGTCAGAGGATGAAGCATCGCGCCAATGTTGTCGCCGGCCCGTTGCAGGATTTCGTCTCGTGGGCCGTGCTGTTCCTGACCGTCGGGCAACTGGCCGCGTTTGATGCGCCGCCCCAACCTGCCGCGGGCCCGGACCCGTTTCAGAGCCGGCCGCCCGGGCCTCCCCAAGGCCAGATTGACCGGCTGGTGTTCGGTCAACTCGAGAAACTGGGCATTCCCCTCGCGAATCTCTGCTCCGACGGCGTGTTCATCCGGCGCGTCTATCTCGACGTGATCGGCACATTGCCGACCGGCCTGGAAGCCCGGACATTCCTGCTGGACCCGTCCCTGGACAAGCGGCGCAGCCTCATTGACCACCTGCTCGAACGAGATGAGTTCGCCGATTACTGGGCGATGGAGTGGAGCGACCTGCTGCGGGTGAAAGCCGAGTTTCCCATCAACCTCTGGCCCAACGCGGCCCAGGCGTACCACCGGTGGATCCGGACACAAATCAAGGAAAACGAACCCTGCGACCGGTTCGTCCGGGAATTGCTCACCGCGAGCGGCAGCAATTTCCGTGACCCGCCGGTCAACTTCTACCGCGCGATGCAGAACCGCGAACCGGCGGGCATGGCCCAAACCGTTGCCCTCACATTCATGGGCACGCGCGCGGAACGGTGGCCCGCCCCGCGGCTGGCCGGCATGGCCGCCTTCTTTTCCCAGGTTGGTTTCAAATCCACCGGCGAGTGGAAGGAGGAAATCGTCTTCTGGGACCCCGGCCGCGCCACCAACGACCTGGCGAAGGGTGCGGTGTTTCCCGACGGCACGCCGGCACGCCTCACCGGCGACCGTGATCCCCGCGCCGTCTTTGCCGACTGGCTGATTGATCCGAAGAATCCGTGGTTCACCCGGAACTTCGCCAATCGCCTCTGGTCCTGGCTGCTCGGTCGCGGCATCGTCCAGGAGCCGGACGATTTCCGCCCGGACAATCCGCCCGCCAACGCCGAACTGCTCGCCTATCTGGAGCAACAGCTCATCGCCGCGCATTATGATCTGAAGGCCCTGTTCCGATTGATCCTGAATTCACAGACCTATCAGCTTTCCTGCGTGCCCCGATCAACGCAGCCAATGGCCGCCGCCAACTTCGCCGCTTACCCGCTTCGCCGGCTGGAAGCGGAAGTGCTCGTTGACGCGGTGAACCAGGTCACCGGCGGGACGGAAAAATACACCAGCAGCATCCCCGAACCCTTCACCTTCATTCCCGACACCGAGCGGTCCATTGCCTTGCCCGACGGCAGCATCACCGGCGCCTTCCTCGAAATGTTCGGCCGGTCGCCGCGCGACACCGGCCTGGAGTCCGAACGCAACAGCCGGCTGACCGCCGAGCAGCGGCTCCACCTGTTGAATTCGAGCCACACCCTCCGCAAGCTTGAACAGAGCCGCATGATCCAGTTCCAGACCCAGGCCGGCCGTACGCCTCAGGACATCGCCACGGGCATGTACCTCGGCATTCTCTCGCGTTTTCCGGCCAGGGCCGAACTGGAAACCGCCGGGGCCTACTTCCAGTCAGGCGGCCGTGACCGGCGGTCCGCCGCCGTGGACCTGGCCTGGGCGCTGCTGAACAGCGACGAGTTCATCTTCCGTCATTGACGTCGCCGCGGGCGAAGAACCGCCGCGGTGAATGCGATTGACAGCCTCCGGCGGGCAATCCCATTTTCACAACCACGATGACGGTGCCTGTTTTTGTGGTGGACGCGTTTTCCGAAAGTGCCTTCGGTGGCAACCCCGCCGGCGTCTGCCTCCTCCCCGACCCGGCGGGCATTGAGTGGATGCAGGCAGTCGCAGCGGAGATGAAGCACTCGGAAACTGCCTTTCTCGAACGGCGCGCCGACGGCTGGGGCCTGCGGTGGTTCACCCCGGCGGCCGAGGTCAAACTCTGCGGCCACGCCACCCTGGCCAGCGCCCACGTCCTGTGGGAAACGGGCGCCCTGGAGAGCGGTCAAATCGCCGTTTTCCACACGCTCAGCGGCCGACTCGCCGCCCAGCGATGTGGCGGCGAAATCGAACTCGATTTCCCCGCCAAGCCCGCGCTGCCCGCCCCGGCGCCACCCGGGCTCCTCGACGCCCTCGGCGCCCACTCCCACTCGATCAGCCGGAGCGAATTCGATTACCTCGTGGAATTGGAATCGCCCGCCACGCTGCGCGCGCTGCAGCCGGATTTCGCCCGGCTGTCCGCGCTGCCCGTGCGCGGGGTCATCGTCACCAGCCTCTCGGACGATCCACAGTTCGATTTCCTCTCCCGCTTCTTCGCCCCGGCGGTAGGCGTGAACGAAGACCCGGTGACCGGCTCGGCGCACTGCTCGCTCGGTCCCTTCTGGCAGGCACGACTCGGCCGCGATGAACTGCTCGCCTGGCAGGCGTCCCCCCGCGGCGGCCGCGTGCGGGTGAGCGTCCGTGGCGACCGCGTCGGCCTCGGCGGGCGCGCCGTCACCGTGCTGCGCGGGAAACTGACCGCGTGAGCGCCAACCCGATGAGCGCCTTGCTCGATTCGGCCCTCTCCGGCCCGGAGCCAGTCCTGGCGCTCGCGCCGATGCAGGATGTGACCGACCTGGCCTTCTGGCGTCCGTTGTCCGTTTACGGTGGCGCGGACGTCTATTTCACCGAGTATTTCCGCGTGTATCCCGGTTCAGCGCTGGACCGCACGGTTCTGCGATCGGTCACCGAGAACCCAACCGGCCGGCCCGTGGTGGCGCAACTCATCGGCAACGATGCCCCGGCGCTGGTCCGCACGGCCCGCGAGCTGCAACAATACCCGATCGCTGCCGTGGACCTGAATCTGGGCTGTCCGGCGCCGGTGGTGTATCGCAAGTGCGCCGGCGGCGGCCTGCTGCGTCAACCGGAGCGCGTGGACGCGATCCTCGGCGCGCTGCGCGAGGCCGTGACGACGAGGTTCAGCGTCAAGACCCGGCTCGGATTTGATTCCTCAGCCGGCTTCGATGAACTGCTGAACATCCTCGCCCGGCACTCACTTGACCTGGTGACCGTGCACGGCCGCACGGTGCGGGAGATGTACCGGAGCGAAGTGCATTACGATTTGATCGCCCGGGCTGTGGCCGCCCTCCCGTGTCCCGTGCTGGCGAACGGCAACATCTATTCGGCGGGCAAGGCCACCGAGGTGCTCGCGCAAACTCGGGCGCGGGGATTGATGATCGGTCGCGGCGCCATCCGCAACCCGTGGCTGTTCACGCAGTGCCGGCAATGTTGGCGCGGTGAAGCGGTGTTTGTGCCGCGCGGACGCGACGTGCTCGGGTATCTGCGCGCCTTGTTCGAGGCAACACGGCGACCGCGCTTTAGCGAACACGCCCACGTCACCCGCATGAAAAAGTTCATGAATTACGTCGGGTTGGGGGTTGAACCGACCGGCCGGTTCCTCCACGAAATCCGGCGGGTCACCACCGAGGCAGCATTCTTCCGCGTGAGCGCGACTTTTCTCGAGCACGACCAGCCCATGCCGCTTGAACCCTTTCCCCTCGCCCTCAAGGCGGGCGACGTTCTGGCTGGGGAACACCGGTGAGCGCCGTCACGGCCACAGGGCCCGATAAAAGGCCCAGGGATGGTTCGTCGCGCCGGAATCAACGTAGATGAACGGCGCGCCGGTGTTGGTGAAGGTCAGGAGTGCCGTCCAGTTGGTCAGGTCAGTCGAAGTTTGGAGCAAATACACCTCGTTCGTAATGCCATCGAGCGAGAGCTGCAGACCGACGCCCGGCAGGTACTGCGGCGTCGCCAGCAAAGGGCTGATCCCGGCATCGCTGCGGAACATCTGGGCGCGGCCTACGGCGTCGGCCGTGCCGGTGTCAAACGCCGCGCCGCCGTAAAACTGCACGATGTCCGCCGCGTTTGTCGGCGGGGTGACCTGATAAGTCAGGATCCGCGGATTGGCGTCGAAGAACGGACCCCACTTCACCTTGCCGAGAAACGCGTCGAAAATCCCCGGATCGCTGATTTGCGAAACCGTCCAGCCGGCGGGCACCTGATCCTCGGCGGCGTACACCATGAGGTTCGTGATGTAGGTGACGACGAGTGACACCGGATTGGTATAGGCGAATACATTCGTGGGTGTGACGTTGAAGGTCACGGTGAAAGGCGCGCCCACGGTGAAAAATTTCGGCCGGTCGGCAGCAACGGTGCCGTTGGTCGTGGTGGCACCGGGCGCAATAGCGATGGGCTGATAATGCGTGGGCGGGTTCGTCACGCTCACCCACCATTGCGGCGCGTTGGTGATGTTCGTGTCCAGGCCATAGAATTCGCCGCCTTGCCAGAGCTGAATGGCGGTCAGGACATAAGCGGTCGGGATCGGGTTGGGCGGCAGCGGCCACGTCTGCCCTTGCTTCCAGGCCAACGTGTAGGAGGTGACCTCACCGATCGTCATCCAACCGTCCACCGGCTGCGTGTCGGCCGGGTGCAGGAGGCTCTGCGCGAGCTGGGAGTCACCCACAATGGTGTCCGTGATGCTGTCCACGAAAAAGTCACCGCTAAAACTGACGGAACCGGTTTGTGCAAGTGGCGGAGTCACCTCGTAGGTAAACGTGCGCCCCAGGCCGTCGAAGAACGGCCCGAAACGAACGATGTGGTTGATGGCGTCGTAAACGCCGTCGTCACTGATCTGCCCCACGGTCCAGCCGACGGGGGGCGTGTCCTCGATCACGTAGAACGAGGCGTTGGTCAACGAGTGGCTGACAATCGTCACCGCAAACGTCGCCCCGGCCGAGTAGCCATCCGGCAGGAACCGCCGGGCGAAGCCGGCGAGCAACGCGCCGCGCGGCAGGAGGTCGCGCTGGCCGGCGATCTCGGCCGGCGCGCCGTCGAACGCGGCGTGGCCGGAGAAAAACACCTGGTTCGTTTCGCCAGCGGGCGACGTGACTTGATAAGTGAATTGTCGGGGCTGGGTGTCGAAAAACGGTCCCCATTTCACCTTGCCCCGGACGGCGTCATAAAACCCGCCGCCCTCCACCGCGAAAACCGTCCAGCCCGACGGCGGTTGATCCTCGACGGCGTAAACCATCACGTTCGTCGCCGGGGTGACGGCGAGGGTGACCACAACCGGAACGGTCGCGTCGTAGATGTCGGTCATGTCCGCGCTAACCGTGCCGTTGGTGGTGGCGATTCCGGCCAACAACACCGGCGGCGGCGCCAAGGAAGCCCCGCCATCGGCCAGCGGCGTCCACCAGCTCGGCGGCGCGATGTAGTTCGTGTCGTAATGATAAGCCTCGCCCGCCGTCCACAAATCAATCGCCCGCGCCAGGTAAAGGCTCGGGATGGGATTCGGGCCAATGGGCCAGCTTGTTCCGCGCTTCCAGGCCGCGCCGTAGGCGGTCATTTCGATCAAGGTCAGCCAACCGTCGGCAGGCAGGGCGTCGGCCGGATGCAACGGCGCGGGAGTTAACACTTGCAGGCCACCCACGAACCGGTCCCCGCCGTCGGCCGACGACGTGCCCGTGAAGACATTCGTGCCCGAAGCGCCAATCGGCGGCATGACATGATATGTCAGTTGCCGCGGCTGATGGTCGAAGAACGGACCGAACTTCACGCGCCGGTTGGCCGAATCAAACCAGCCGTTGTCGCTGATGTTGGTGCCGGTGACGGTCCAGCCCGCCGGCGGGGTATCCTCCACCGTGTAAAAACTGGTGCCGGCGGCGGGGGTCGCGGCCAGCGTTACCACGAGGTTCGCCCCGCCGGAATAACCTGGCGGCAGTCCGCGGCTCACAAAACCGCTGGCCGTGTGGCGCGCGTCGCGCCGGAAAGTCGGCCAGCCACCGATCATCGGCCCGCCGCCGGCGACGATCCCCCGCAAGTGGCCGTCCTGCGCGCCGCAATAAACGAAACCGTTGGGGGCGACCGCCGGGGAGCCATTGTTGATCGGCCCGCCATTGGTCACGGCCCACTTGATGGCCCCCGCGGGACTGATCGCCGTCAACAACCCGTTCTGCGAACCGACAAACACCGTCCCGTCGGCCGCCACTGCCACCGAGGCGTAGCTGACCTGATCCGTCACATTCGTCTGCCAGAGCAGCGTGCCGTCACTCTGCAGGGCGAAGACTTGCCCCGCGCTGTCCGCCGCGTAAATCCGACCGTCCAAACCGACCGCGGCCGACGCATAGAAACTCGCGGTGCCATGGAAGGTCCAGCGCTTGGTTCCGTCCGGGTTGATCGCATAGAGCAGCGAATCGCGCGAGCCGACATAAACCGTTCCGTCCGGGCCGATGGCCGGCGTGGCATCCACCCAGTCACCGGTCGGGAAGGTCCATTGGTTCGTGCCCGCGGAACTCACCGCGTAGAGTTTTTTGTCCCGCGATCCAAAGTAGATGGTTCCATCCGCGGCAATGCTGGGCGATGAAAAGATGCTCCCGCCGGCGGTGAAGGTCCATCGCTTCGTTCCATCCGGCCCCAACGCGTAAAGGCCCTGGTCCATGGACGTGATGTAGAGGGAACCGTCGGCGCCCACCGCGGGCGAGGCGTAGATTTGGCCGCCCGTCTTGAACGACCAGGCCTTCTGCCCCGCCGGCGTCACCGCATAAACCTGGCCGTCGAGCGAACCGAAATACACGGTTTCATCCGCCCCCAGCGCCGGCGAGGACCACACCTTGCCGCCGGTGGAGAACTGCCAGCGGTTGGTCCCGTTCGGCAACACGGCGTAAACCCGGTTATCCTCCGCGCCAAAATAAAGCGACCCATCCGCGCCAATCGCCGGAGTGGAATTGACCGGCCCGGCCGCGGTGTAATCGAACGTCACCGCGGGCGGGGCGCCGTGCAGCCGCCCGCCGGCACCACCCAACACGGCCGCAACGAGCAGCCAGCGCTGGACCGCTGACGACGGATCCCGGCGCCCGATCCGCCTGAGCGGAGCCACAAGGCCGGCGAGAAAGCTCTTGAACAAGGTCACCTTGCACAAGACGGCCACAAACCGGCGCAGATTCAAGTCCGAAGTGAAACGGCGCCTGCGGTTGGGGCTCCTCGAAGCGTCTTTGACGCGCCGGTGAAGCAGTCGCGTCAGTCCCCGCGCTGGCACGTTCGGGCGGCGATCCAATCGAGCAAAAGGAACGTACAGACAAAAAAAGGAAACACGCCGTAAAGGGTGTCGCTCACCGAATGGGCATGGCGGTCCACCTCCCGGAAGACGGTGGCACAGAACCGGACCGCCAGCCGACCCAGGACGGGTGCCGGGCAGTGCAGATCCCACAAGTGGCTCTGCAGGCCTACGGCCTTATGGTGTTGCAATGCCTGCTGGCGATCCGCGGTGACGGGGCTTCGACAGGTTCCAGGTCCCAAGCAAGCGCCACGTCTGCGCGGCGCGGGCAGTCTGTGGCCTCCAACTGGACCCGACCGGCCCGGGCACTGCTCATGCCAACGGCATCCGTTGAAATGGTCTTGCGCTGTCGGCCGTATCCGTGGCAAAAACACGGCGCTGTCAATGGAGACGACAACGAAACCGCGCATCGTATCGCGACGCGGAATTCAATGCCGTAAAAAAGTTTGCGGTTTTGCAAAGCGTTCGGTTGACAGCCAAAGGTTGCCTCGGTAGCTCAGTTGGTAGAGCAGTTGACTCTTAATCAATTGGTCCTAGGTTCGAGTCCTAGCCGGGGCACCATTTTTACTGAGGAAATCAGTGGATTCTGCGATTCCCGCACAGATTCCGCACAGATTCCCGCCCAGTCCGGCGGCAAAATGAGATTCCCGGTTCGGGTCAAGCACCGGAAGCAAGAGGCCGTCATTTACGGAAAGACGACCGCGTACCCTTTCTATCGTGTCGGCTACCGTGCCGCCGGAAAGCGCTTCGTCCGGTCCTTCCCCACCTACGCGGCGGCCCGCCAGGAGGCGGAAGCCAAGGTCCGCGAACTGGCCGAAGGCAACCAAGCCGCCGCTCTTTCCAACCGCGAAGCCAGCGACGCCCTCGCCATCCGGCAAGCCCTGGAGGCGTTCAGCCACGACACCGGCCGCGCCGTGAACGCGTTGGAGGCCGTGACCGGCTACCTGACCGCCACGCGCAAACTCGGCGCCTTTCCCCTCACCGATGCCGTGGCCGGGTTTCTGCGGACCATCGTGACGGTCAAGCGAAAGGACATTGCCGAGGCCGTGGCCGAATTCGTCGCGGTTCGCAAGCCCAAGGCGGAGGCCAAAGACGGCAAGCGGTCGCAACTCTCCCCGGTTTACGCCTACAACGTCGCCATGTGGTTGAAGGAATTCGCGGACACCTTCCCCGCCACCGCCGTTTGCGATCTCACCAAGGAACACCTTGCCGCCTACATCGGGGCGCATGGCAACCTCTCCGCCAAGAGCCGCAACGACCGCCGCGCCGTCGCGAAGATGTTCCTGACGTGGTGCGTGCGGCAGGATTACCTCGCCGTCCACCACCGTCTTTTTGAAGCCGACGCCCTCGCGCGAGAAACCGTGGACACCCAGGAGATTGACTACTACCGCCCGGCGGAACTGCGCGACTTGCTGGCCGGGGCGGACGCCGACCTGCTGCCCGTCCTCGTCTTGGGCGGTTTGGCCGGCCTCCGGGTGGAGGAAATCACGCGATTGGACTGGGCGGACGTGTGGCGCGTGCCGGGTCACATTGAAATCACCGCTCGCAAGGCGAAGACCCGCCAGCGGCGACTGGTCGAAACCGGCCCTGCCCTCTCCGCGTGGCTGGAACCCTACCGCGCCCACACTGGCCCAGTTTGGTCCAAGAGTTCCGATGCATTGCACGAGGGATTCACCGCACTCCGCAACGCCAGGGAGATTCCGGCCCGGCGGAACGGACTGCGTCACGCCTTTTGCACCTACCACTTCGCCCTGCACGCCAACGAGAACCTGACCGCCGCGCTGGCGGGCAACTCCCCGGCGATGATTCACCAGCACTACAAGGGACTGGCCACGAAAGCCGAGGCGGAGAAATGGTTCGCCGTGAAACCGGCGGAGTCCGCGGAAAACGTCATCCCGCTGTCCACCGTCTTGCGCCCGCCCACGCCCTGACCGGGAATGGGGAGTTGACACGTATAACGCTCAGCGTCATAGTTGCCGCAGATGATCCGCAGCTTCGCCGGCAAGGAAACCGAGCGGCTGTTCAACGATGAACCGTCGCGGCGGCTGCCGCAGCAGATTCAGCGCGTGGCGCGCCGGAAACTGCTGCTGTTGCATCAGGCGCGGAGTCTGAATGACTTGCGCGTGCCCTATGGCAACCACCTGGAAGCTCTGGCCGCCGACCGCGAGGGCCAGCACAGCCTCCGCGTGAACGACCAGTGGCGGATTTGCTTCCGCTGGCAGGGGGAAGCTGCGTTGGACGTGGAAATCGTGGACTACCATTGAAGACTATGAAGACGAACAAACTGCCGCCGATTCATCCGGGGGAGATTCTCCGCGAAGAATTCATGAAACCGCGCGGCCTGTCGCAGAACGCCCTGGCGCGGGCGTTGAACGTGCCGCCGCGCCGCATCAACGAAATCGTTTTGGAAAAGCGCGGCATCACGGCCGACACCGCGTTGCGCCTGGCGCGTTACTTTGGCACCAGCGCGGAAATGTGGACCGGCTTGCAGGCCGATTACGGCTTGCGCCTCGTGCGCTACGAGAAGGCGCGCACCATTGAGCGCGAAGTTGAACCGCTCGTTGCGTTACAGCCCGTGATGTTGTGAAAACGGCACTGACACGCGATTACAAGGAAACCGTCATGGCGTGGATCAAGGGCGACCGCCAATTTGCGCGGGCGCTCTACGCCGAAGCCCTGAGCGCGCTGCTGGGGGGCGAAACCGCCGAAGGACTTTCCATGCTGCGCGACCTGGTTCACGCCCAAATCACCTTCAAGGAACTGGCGCGCCAGACCGGCCTGGGCGAAAAGACGCTCCACCGGATGTTGAATCGCAACGGCAACCCCACGGCGCGCAACCTCGGTTTGATCGTCAAGGGCATCGCCGGGGACCTGGGCATCCGTCCGCGGGTGGAACTGGCCGTGAGCCGCTGAAAGACGACCAGCGCTTCGCCGTGGCACCGGTGAAACCCGTCAAGAATGCGATTCCACTTTCCGCCGCCGCCAATGACTGACGCCGGACGGATGAACGCGGAATGAAAACAGCACGACCACCGACGCGAGAAGGAAAAGAAGCTCTGGCAACCAAGCCGCCGCTCTTTCCAACCGCGAAGCCAGCGACGCCCTCGTCATCCGGCAAGCCCCAGCCCCTCCGCTCGCTTCAACGGGGCCGCGCTCACGTGAGCGCGGAAGGCTGAGCTATCCCACCGGCGGCGGAACCATGTACCAGTGGCTTCAACGGGGCCGCGCTCACGTGAGCGCGGAAGGTTCACCTGCAACCCGACTCGTCAGACGCAGATCGTTCGCTTCAACGGGGCCGCGCTCACGTGAGCGCGGAAGGATAACCAACTTGAACTGTATTAGTTGCATTAATTGAATGCTTCAACGGGGCCGCGCTCACGTGAGCGCGGAAGGGCGACGATCGCGCTGAACAGGGTGCCGTTGTCCTGGCTTCAACGGGGCCGCGCTCACGTGAGCGCGGAAGGCTCGGCATGGTGCGCTCGGTGGCGAATCTCTACAAGCTTCAACGGGGCCGCGCTCACGTGAGCGCGGAAGGCCGGACAGTGCCAGCGGCCTGTTCATCGGCAACCCGGGCTTCAACGGGGCCGCGCTCACGTGAGCGCGGAAGGCCTACTTTGAACTACTGGACGCTCGATTACTTTTCGCGCTTCAACGGGGCCGCGCTCACGTGAGCGCGGAAGGCAAACCGCCATTCTCAGGAGCAACTGCGGATTTACGCGCTTCAACGGGGCCGCGCTCACGTGAGCGCGGAAGGCAGCCGAACTTGATCCCATGCTCACGCACCGCCTCGATGCTTCAACGGGGCCGCGCTCACGTGAGCGCGGAAGGGCTGCGCGCAAGGAGGGGAGAATGACCCCCGAGCAACGCTTCAACGGGGCCGCGCTCACGTGAGCGCGGAAGGACCGCAGAGACCGCACGACTCCGGCCTGGGAGCGCGCTTCAACGGGGCCGCGCTCACGTGAGCGCGGAAGGAAGTCCATGAAGGCGTGTTTGATGAGTTGGGCGTCACGGCTTCAACGGGGCCGCGCTCACGTGAGCGCGGAAGGCCATGTGTGGTCAGCCCGGCATCCCGTTCGACTGCTACGCTTCAACGGGGCCGCGCTCACGTGAGCGCGGAAGGCGGACACCGATGGCGGATGGATGATTCTGAACTACGTGCTTCAACGGGGCCGCGCTCACGTGAGCGCGGAAGGTGGGGTTGCGCAGGTGACAGACCCCGCGCGCATCGCGGCTTCAACGGGGCCGCGCTCACGTGAGCGCGGAAGGGTGCAGCCGGCCGGTGCCGTCGTCGAGTATCAGCGCTTCAACGGGGCCGCGCTCACGTGAGCGCGGAAGGCACCATCTACACCGCCGCCGTCGCCGCCGCCACGGTGCTTCAACGGGGCCGCGCTCACGTGAGCGCGGAAGGGGTGAGTTCGCCGGCATCCACCCGCGCCCAAAAGTGGCTTCAACGGGGCCGCGCTCACGTGAGCGCGGAAGGTTCCGCGCTGGCAATTCTGGATTATCATCCTACTATCGGCTTCAACGGGGCCGCGCTCACGTGAGCGCGGAAGGACGGCAAAGAGGCTTCCGACGCCTTCCGCGCCCTCGAAGCTTCAACGGGGCCGCGCTCACGTGAGCGCGGAAGGGCCTGCAGGCGGTTCCGTGCGTCCCGCAATTCGGGAGGCTTCAACGGGGCCGCGCTCACGTGAGCGCGGAAGGTCAGATCAAACCGGGGACCGAGCGGCGAATTCGGAAGCTTCAACGGGGCCGCGCTCACGTGAGCGCGGAAGGCAAGTTGCTTGATGATAATATTCATGGTTATCGGGTGCTTCAACGGGGCCGCGCTCACGTGAGCGCGGAAGGCAAGACGAACATTCTCAATGCCGTTCTCTTGATCGGGCTTCAACGGGGCCGCGCTCACGTGAGCGCGGAAGGGTCGAGATGCGTGAGGCAGCCGAGTCCAGCCGGTCGCGCTTCAACGGGGCCGCGCTCACGTGAGCGCGGAAGGGCAATCAACCGCCGTCGTGACCCAGGAATGAACGCCGCGCTTCAACGGGGCCGCGCTCACGTGAGCGCGGAAGGAACTGAACCCAAAGCTCCTGGCGTTCATCATCGGGGAGCTTCAACGGGGCCGCGCTCACGTGAGCGCGGAAGGACCGTCCAACGTCGCCTGGCCGGGCAAATTCGGCGGTGCTTCAACGGGGCCGCGCTCACGTGAGCGCGGAAGGTCAGGCGGGTCGGCGCGAGTGTTCCAAATTTCAGGTGGCTTCAACGGGGCCGCGCTCACGTGAGCGCGGAAGGGTGCCAAACAAAAGTCAGACCAATGACGCGCCGCCAGGCTTCAACGGGGCCGCGCTCACGTGAGCGCGGAAGGCTTCTCACCGAGGAGCAGGCCGGCGAGGCGCTCAGGGCTTCAACGGGGCCGCGCTCACGTGAGCGCGGAAGGCGCACACTGGTCTGAGGCGCACTGGCCAGGCCTGCCCGCGTCATGTTGCGAGCGGCCAGAGCTAACCAGTCCGAATGTTCTGTCGTCAACCATTCTGTTCATTGCATGTGTTTGTGTGTCAGAGCGTTTCATTGTGCGAGCGGGTGCCAGGGTTTCCGCATCACCCCACTGCTCGCGAATCAAAATGTCAAAGAACCGACTAAAAAACGAAGCAGGGCGCATCCATCTTCGTGTACGGCAACCCCAGCGCCGTGATCACCCGCTCGCCGCGACCTTCCGCCGGGCCGAGCGTCACGAACACCACTTGATCCTCATCGTGCTTGATGAGTTCACCCAGTTTGCGCTCCAGTTCCGATTTCTCCGTCGGGCTCAAGTCGCACTCGAACACGGAGTATTGCAGGTGCTCGCCGAAATTCTTGCACGTCTTGAACACCCGGCGCAACCGTTTGTCGTCCGTGATGTCGTAACAAACCAGGTAGGTTGTGCGCATGGTAGCGTTGAGGGTCGGCGGTCAACGTGTCAGCAGCGGCACATACTCGGGGATTTCACCCGTCAACACCTTTGCCAACATCCGCGCCTGCAACTCCAGCGCGCGCCGGTAGCTCACCTTGTAGTCGAACACCGGATGCGTCAGCACCGAATTCATCCGTTGCTCATACATCTCGAAGAAACGCCGCCGTCCCGGTGCGGTGAGGTTCACCGCCTGGCCGGCCTGGACGAAGTCGGTTTCCGTGATCGCCCGGTTGTTGATGCAACTCAGCACGGTGGAATCCCCGACTAGGGCGCGAAACTCCTCCATCAAGTCCAGCGCCAGTGCCGGCCGGCCGAAGCGCGGCTGATGGAAAAAGCCGACATACGGATCAAACCCCACCGCCAGCAACGCCAGCACGCAGTCCTTCGCCAGGAGACTGTAGGCCAGGGAGAGCATGGCGTTCACCGGGTCCGTGGGCGGCCGGCGGTTCCGATGCGTGAAGTTGAAGTTGAACCTCCGCTGCATAGGAACTTCGGATTTCGGATTTCGGATTTCGGATTTTTCCGCCATGTCATCCTCGGCCTTGATCATCCCGCTGAACTGCTCGAAATACGCGCTCGCCCCGTTGCCTTCGATGCCCAGCAATTCATCCATCGCCTCGGCCCGCAGAGCCGCGTCCGCCATTTGCTTGAGCCTGAGCAGCGTGGCCGGGGGCGGTTCCAGATGATTCCGCATCAGCATCGTCCGGTGATTGCGAATCTTCCCGTGCACGAACTGCCGCGCCAGCCGCAGGCAGGCCGCCGGGTCTTGCGTCTGGCGGAACTGCTCGATGCGCAGGAAGACGTTCTTTAGTTCGTGCCCCCGCGTGATCCCGTAAAACCAGCCGCCCATCGAGAAGTAAGTTACCGGCACCTCCGCCTCGCAGAGCGTCTGGATGGCTTGGGTTGAAATCTGGATGTTGCCGAACAAGGCCACATGGGACACGTCATTGATCCGCACTTCGTCGAGCAGCGTTCGCTCCTCTTTGATCTGCAACAGCTCGTCCTTGCGGCCGACCCGCAGCCCCGGCTTGTTCAGATACAACGCGCGGCAATCGTCCCGCGCCGCGATCAGACGGCGAGGCGAGGCTGTCTCGATTTTGCGCTCCGCCGCTTCTGTCAGCAGCCTCGTTTCATCCGGCAGGCAGACGGTGACCAGTGAACAGCGCGGGCACTTCGGCGAGGCCACCAACGGGGGCGGAATCGCGCCGACCGCCGACCGCCGCGCCGCGCCGACCCGCTCGATAATCCAGGCTTCCAACTCCGGGGTGACCGGCAGCCGCACGCGCTGTTTCGTCGCGCGGTAGTAAATCACGCCCTCGCGGCACGTGTAGCCGTTCTCACGCAGAATCAGCGCTTGCAGGCCGAGTTGCATCCGGTCGGCATCCCACAGCTCGTTGCCTTCATCGCCATCCTTGGGCGCGCCGGCCTTGTAATCCACCGGACACACCTCCAGCCCGCCGAACAACTCGTCACCGCCGGCGCGGACTTCGACCAAGTCCATCTTCGCCGTGACGCCGAGCCGCGGCGAACCCATCTGCACCGAGCGCGAATGAATGGCGTCGTCGGTTGAGAGTTGGGCGTTGAGGGTTGAAGAGGGGGCCGACTTCCCTGACTCCTTGCGCCTTTCGGCTTCCAACTTGCTGCCTTCTGCCTTTTGCCCTCTGCCTTCTGTCTGCTGCCCTCTGCCTTCTGTCTTCTCACGTCCCGTCGCCGGCGGCAGCGCGCCGCCGCTGTCGGTGTCCACCCGGCGATGCAGGGTCTTGCCGCGCACCGTGTCGGCGTTCTCCACGAACACGCCCTCGACGAATTCGTAGTAGAACAGGCGCGGGCAATACACGAACTCGTTGAGCATTCGGGCGGGAATAACCTCATTGCCGATTTCCGATTTGCGATTGACGATTTCGGCTGCATCCGCCGACCCATTATCTCCCCGTTCGGACTTCGCACCTCCGGCTTCCGCCCCATCCTGTGTCGCCCGTGCGCATTCGGCGCCAACAACAAGGCGCACCTTCACGACCAATCCCTGGTCCCGCCCCTCAGCGCCAGAGTCCCCAACTTCGGGCCTCGCACCTCGGGCTTCGGGATCCATCTCCGGCGGCGCGCGCCGCAGGATCTCGATCGCTTTCGCCCGGATGGCGGCGGCGCGCGCTTCGTCGGGGAGTGGCGCCTGGCGACCCGTTTGGGTTTCAGTCGGGCAGTTTTCCGCCGGCGAACTCAGGCGCGAAGATTCAGTGGAGACATCCGGATCACTCATAACACAGGGCAGCCATCCCAAGAGTAACCCCAACGCCGCCATCCCGACAACCACAAGAAATCGGAGAGGCCCGGCGTAGCGGCTTTCGTCATTCGCCATTCGCACTTCGCATGGGTGGGCAGTCGCGGTAGGGCGCTGCTGCGTCGGCGCCCCATCTTCTTTGGCGCAACGGAGGTCGCACCCGCAGTCACGGCCGCGGCGCACCGCGGCCCTACCGTGGCCCGACGGTCCACGACCCACCTTTCGCCGTTCGTCATTCGTCATTCGCACTTCGCATGGGTGGGCAGTCGCGGTAGGGCGCTGCTGCGTCGGCGCCCCATCTTCTTTGGCGCAACGGAGGTCGCACCAGCAGTCACGGCCCGCGGGGCACCGCGCCCACGCCCAACGCGCGTCAGTCGCCAAACAACTGCCGGAACAACGCCTCCGCGCGCTGCCGCCCCTGGTCCGTGAGCGCCACCGATTTGTTCTTGTTTTTCGGGTCCGAGATCAGCCCCTTCGCATGGAGCCGGTCCAGCGCATCCCAATCGTGGCCCTTCCAGGCCCGCGTCACCGCGAGTTCGCCTTGGCCCTCCGTGAAACTGGTGAGGTGCAGCAACGCCAGCACGGCATCGTCAATCTTGTCGAGATTCGGTTTCATGATTGCCTCAACTTTCGGCAGAAAATACCCGCCTCGCCCGGGTCATTCACGCAGCAAACTTTCCGGCAGGGCGGTCAACTCCGCCGCCGACCCGTCCGGCCCCCACACCACGCGCCCGTCCTCCAGCACGCGCAGAATGAAGCCGTGGGTGGACCCGCGCAGTGTCTTGACGCGGTCGCCCGGTTTGAACTCCGCCGACTCGCAAAGCCCTTCGACAATCTCGACCATCCGCTCACGGTCCAGCACGCCGGCGATGCAGTGGGCAACGGCGGACATCACTTCCCGTCGGCGGGTCGTGGGCAGGTCGGCGAAAACGAAGTCAACGATCGTCCTGCCGACGTCGGCAAACGTGTTGCCGTTGAAGAACAGGAACGGCGCGCGGCGATGGCATTGCCGCAGGAAATCTATGGTTTCGGCGAGGGAGCAGACTTCGGCTTGCTGGCGTCGCCACTCTGTTTCAAGCGCTGCATAGCTCTCTGAATTCTGGCCGTGCTGCGCGCCTCCTCTTGCGCACGCTCCTCGATTGAGGCCGACGACAAGCTCCCAACCCCGGTTTTTGAGAAATTGGGCTCGGGCTTGTAGCGGTGATTGTTGGCCAGGACCTCCTCGAGGATGTCCTCGTCCGTCAGGTGTTCCAGCAGATCCAGCCGCAGTTTCATCGGGCATAAGATAATCCTTTCGTCCCTCCGGTTCAACCCCGCTTTTGCGCCGCCAGCCCATCCGCCGAAGCTCCCACCGGCACAAACAGACCCAGGCCGAAGTGACAACTATGGCCGAGGGCTGGGAGCGGTAGCGAGACGGGTTCGAAAAATTCCATCTCGAAGAACAACCCGACGCGGCGTTCTTTTCCACGAGTCCCGTTGCTACCAGAACGATGGACGGGCACGCTTGTCGTGTCATCCAGAATTGAGTCATCGCTCGCGGGCGTTCTGACAATATCCCACTGCGATTGGCCATTATCCGCATGGCCGCCCGGTGGAGCGAGGCGACGGATTTCACCTGCCGTCCTGATCCCGACCGCCTTGAGACACTCCATAAGTTGGTACTCTGGCTGGTCAGCTACCTTGAGCGTGCGTTTGCCGCTGCCACCACGGTAGAAGTAGCGCGGTGGCACAAATGGGCTGGCGCTGCGCCACAGTCGCGAGGCGGTCTTGCCTGTGGAAAAGGGCGCGTCGGCGGGCGGTTCTTTTGCCATCGCCGTCAAGACCGGGCGCACGGGGTATCTCCCACTTCCCCAGTTGAGGCGGTTGACGCGCATGAGGATTTCGGCCTCCGCCTGGGTGAAACCGTAGGGACACCAGATATGCAGGTCGCTCAAGAAGGCGCTTGGCTCGTCCTTCTTCGCCATCGGCAGGTAGAAAGCGTGTTGGTGGTCGCCGACGGCATCGGCGGGACGGTCCTTCGCGTGACCGAAGAGGGCGAAGCTTGGCGTGCCGTCTCCATAGACCTTGCAGAGATGATGATTGGCAGCGTCGCGGAATTCTTCGCTGAGCGGCACGATGAACTTCGGCAGCAACGGCACACGGCACTGGAGCGAGAAACACAGGTAGTGTGCCACTTTCGGCCCAGCGGACGGAGCCGGTCGGCTTACGGCTTTGCTGCTGTGCGGCGTTCTCACGACCCATTTCTGCGGCCAGCCGTCGGGCATCTGGTAGGAGAACCATGCCGCGCCATCGGCCTTCATGTCGGAGGAAAGGAGCGTGTCCACCAAGTGTGGCGGGGCGTCCGGTGAATCCGCGGCGAGGTTGGCGGCACGGCGCGACCACAAGTCTGTAAAGCGGAAGTCGGCGGGGTTTGGGCAAAAGACGTCGCGGCAGGTGGCGGAGATTTTTCGCCCGCCCGTTGGGCGGCACCAGCCGGTTTCGCTCGCTGGCGGCTCCGTGTCGCAAAGCTCCGCGTGGCAGAGCGACTCAGCGCGACCAAAGTAGGTGAGTTCGGCGAGCAGTGTTTCGAGCAGGTCGCGGTGTTCGGGCGCAAGGGTCACATGCGGCCAGCGGAAGAACACGGCACCGGGAACGGCGGCAAAGTGGTTTTCGTTGCGGGTGTTCTTGTATTCCGCGTTTTCTCTGCGCTGGCGCACAACCTCGGGTTTGCCTTCGCCGGCAGCCCCGTAGTTCGGCTGCCAGTGGACGGTGTGGCCGAAGCTGACTTTGCCGACGCCGATTTCCGGCAACTCGCGGCCCAACGCGTCAATCAGCTCGATGCAATGCGGGCTTGGCACCTGCCCTGGATGCGCCCGGAACCACGCCGACACCAGCGCCCGCAGCAGCCGCCACGGGCTTGGCGGCCACTCCGGCTCCCGCAGCCTGGAGGCATTGATGCCCCACGGAGTCGCGTAGAAGCGGCCCCACGGGAAGGTGAGCTGAATCGTGGTCATTCCTCACCGCCCTCCTCTTTCTCGGGAGCTTCGTTTTCGTTGTTGGCTTCACCCTCGGCGGAATCGCCTTCCTTCTTTGGCTTCGAAACGTCGTGCTTCAGCACCAACGGTGAGTGGCCAGTTGTGAAGCCAAGTGCTACATCCGTGACCCCCAGCCTCGCCGATGCGGTTGTTGCGATTTTGGAGAAAGGAAAGGCGGTGCCATCACCTTCAATACGATTAAGCCAAAACTTCGCACCATCCTTCACAAGCCGGAGGTCGCACTCTGACCGCAGCCTCTTGCCAGTGTGCATCTCGCCGATGAACCAAGCCACTTTGCAGAGCGCAATCTTGAGCAGCAATTCGAGTCGGGGCTTTGATTGGTCACCATCTCCAAGCCGCATCGAAGCCAGCAAACCCACATCAATGCAAAAGCGTGCCTCAATCTTCTTCGCGCTGATGCGCTGCTTCTGGAAGATCGCTTGAGAGGCCGCTGCGGTGCCAATCGGGTCGAACCGAACACCGGGAACTGCAATCCTTTCACATCCCAGACCGATGACTGAGCCGGTGATGGCGCGTGGCGAGCGAAGCCCGACAAACGTCAGCTTGTCTTTCACAGAAATCTGGAAGCCGTGCAGCAAAGCCATCGGGTCATACTCCATCGCGACTTTGAAAATCCGGGGGACATTGCTCGCAGGGCACCTGTCCTTGGTTTTCATCCCAAGGAGATGCCGCACCCACAACACAAACTCAGGTTTGGCGGCTGCTGACTTCTTTGCCGGGACCTTGGCGGCTACGTTTTTACCGGCTTCATCCTCTTTCGCTTTGACTGCCGCTGCCTGCTCATCGAAAGCCTTCTTCATGGCCGCACTGATTTCGGCAAATTGCGCCCCCATGACGTATTCAGAGGCGAACCGGTGCCCATCAATCGTGGTGGAGGTAACGAACTCGCCTTTGTCTGTGCCGTCGTTGGTCAGCTTGATGTAGGGAAGGCCCGTCAGTTCAGACCGCCATGTGCCTTCGTATTTGTCGCTCAGACAGACATCCTCCAAGAACTGTCCTACTTTAGCTTCACCGTCTATCAGGCAGATGAGTCCTTTGTTTTTCTCCCTGTCTGGTTCAGGGTCGGGATAGAGGACGGGGCCGATGTCCGGGAAACCGGTCGGCTGGATGCGCGGGTCGCTGTTGGATGGCTCCAATTCCGCAGTGATGAAGATGCGGCGGCAGCCCGCCGGGATGGTGAAGCCGCCGAACTCGAGGAGATTGGCGGGTGATGTTGCGGTCGTGCTGTTGCTCATAGTATTTGCGTTGATGTGTTGTGTTGAAGTTTTGGTTTTCCTTGGGGGAGAGAGACGACCTGGAAAAGCTCCCCCTTGTCGCGCCAGTGCAGCGGGATGCAGACTGCGGCGGCTAGTCGGGCAGCGTCGGTGGTGAAGGAGAGTTTGGCCGTGGGCGGAAGGCTGATGATGTAGCGCCCGGCCAATCGTGGATTCTCGATGGCGGTCTTCTTTCCGTAAGGGTTGTCGAAGCCCCAGATGGCAATCCAGCGCAGAGCTTCCGCCACCGCCAGCGGCAGGGTGCTGGCGGAGCGCTGGCAGAGCAACGCGATGGGCTGTTGGCTGCGGCGTTTCTTGGTGTCGCCTTCTTTGCGGTGCTCGCACTCCAGCTCGAGGAGCGCGCGAAGCGCGGCGTATTCGGGCGGAATGGCGTGGGAGTCCGGGCCGCCGACACTCCTTCCGTCGTCCACATCCGCAAACTCCCAGCCAATGAGGCTCAGGGCTTCGATCCAACGGGCGATGAGGTGGTCGTCCAACTCGCGCTTCAGGAAGAGCAGCACGTCGCTGAGCCGTGCGCCGAGGCTGTCGTGCGGCGGATGAAGCGCGGGCCGGTCGTCTTTGAGCGAATCCATGTAGCGCCGCCCCAGCACGACGGCGAGGTCGTGGCATACATCCGTGCCAGTCCAGACGGCTTGGTGATTCGGTGGTTCTGGTTTCTGTGGGAGATACCAGCTTCCGCCGCGACGAAGCTTCAGCGGGAGCAGGGAACCGAGCATCGGGAGGACTGTGAACTCTCTTCCATTATGCTTGTCCATCTGCCCGGCTATCGCAGCCACGGCGCGGGCGATGCGGAACTCCGGTTGGCTCATGTCCGACAGCAGAGTGTTCCAATCGTCCATTGGCAGCGGGCGGAAGAAACGAGGCCGACTGCGATATTCACGCGGCAGGGTTTCGCGGAACGACTCCGAAATCGCCATCTGGCGGCACGCGCGGAACACGGCACTGAGCAAGTCGAGACAAGCGTGCGGAGTCGTTTCGCGCGTGGCGGTTTCCATCGCGGCGTTGATGGTGGCGCGGACGGGGTGCGGGCTTTTGCTGTCAACGCTGCCGTCCTTTTTTCGTTTCATTTCGAACTGGTCGAGAAACTGGCTTTCATCGAGTGGGTGCAGCGCACGGTTCAGCCGCGTCGCGTCCTCCCGAAAGGCGGACTCGACATACGCGCCGGTGGTGACCCACGGCACATCGGTAACGCGCTGTTTAAAGCGAAACTCCTGCCAGCCGCTGAAGCCCGCATCCACACCCTGACTGTGCAGCGCCCGCATGAATTCCGCGCTGAACCGGGCGTCTTTTCGCGGTAGGCGTGCCTGAGCATCTGCGATGAAACTAGACAGTTCAGTGTATGTGGTCGGCCTGTTCCAAAGCGGAAACCAAAGAGCCGAAGCAGTGTTCTCCGTGTCGCCGTCCTTATTCACCATTTCCTCCCCTGCATCGAAAACGAACGGGAAGGCGGCGAAGCGCCGAGAGTTCGCGGCAAGTGTTCGCCCCACGCTGCCGCGCATGGTAAATCCGCCTTCGACCGCCAGCACATAATCCAAGGCGTTGAAGGGGTAGTCTTCGACTTTCCAGCCTGAGCCGATGTTGTAGGATTTGATGGCGTCAGGGAAGAAGGGCGTGCCTTTGCCTGACTGCTCTGAGGAGCATCCGTTCCCGGTTGGAATTGAACCGGCGAGGGCTTGTTCGGCATCTCTCAATTTCGCCTGTAATTCAGCCAATTCTCGATTTCTTCGAGCTTGGTAGCTGGCAACCTTTTGGCGCGCGGCTTCCGCCTTCTTTGTCAACTCAGCCAGCTTCTTGGCTGTTCCGCTGTGTGCCGTCACCTTTTGCTGCACGGCGTCTGCTTTCGCAATCAGTGCTGTCAACTTGTCGTCGCCGCGTGCATGGGCGGCGAGGTTTTCGGCAGATTGCTCCGGGGCAGAGCGAATTTTTTGAAAGGCGGCGAGGTAATTCCAATGAGTGCGGAAAATGTGAGCGCGACCGGCGATGCCTTTGGAGAGAAACAGCGGGTTCTGTTCACTTGATTTGAGGAACGGTGTTGCGATGCAATCAACCGCCTCAGTGACGCTCGACGCAGCGGTGTCGCGGTAGGCTTCCAGTGCTTCGCTTGCAATCAGTTTGTCTTGGTTCCCTGGCTTCTTGCGCTTCTCCGCAGTAACTACTTGCACCGAGAGCCGATTGGCGATTTCCCAATCCGCGCGCACACCGAGTTTGCCGCTCTCATCGGCGCTGCTGCCTGGCTTCTTGTTCCAAGCGGCGAAGACTGGCGTGGGCCGATAGTGCTTCTCGAAGAACTCCACCAGCGCCTCCCGCGTCGGATACTTAGGCGAGCGCAGGCAGAAGCAGGCCTTGTCGGTATCCCACCAGCCTTCGGCGTCCGGATCGCGGTGTTCCGGAGAGGCGCATTTCGCCAGCACGCGGAGGAGACCGATGGCCTTGAGGTAGTGGCCGAGGATGTCGTGGCGGCAGCCGTGGAGATAAAGCGGTTCCATGACGGTCAAGCGTTGTGGTCCTGGGATGCCTTGATGGAGGCTCGGATGTCAGCAGCACGAAAGAGGGCCTCAAAGAAGGCGAGGCGGAACGGGCCGTAGTGGTCGAGCAGGCGCAGGACGGCGCGCGTGTAGCTCTCGTGGCCGTCAGCGCTGCGGCCCATGCGGCGGCAGTCGGTGGAGACCGCTTCGCAGCCAAGGTTCTTACCGTTGATGGTGACCGATGGAATTCCGCTGCCTTGCGCGACGCCGCGCACGGTGTTGGTGTCCTTGTCGCTGTCGGGGAAGCGCGGGATTTCATCGCGGAGCACCTTCCGCACACGCCCGTGGTGGCTCATGATGATGTATTCGGCGAGCAGGCTTACGAGGTCGGTGTCACGAGACAGGCCGAGGCGCGCTTGCTCGGCTTGGCGGAAGGCGAGGGCGGAGGCGACTTCGTGGGCGATCTTGGGGTGGAAGGAGCGGCGGAGCTTGATGATCTCGCGTTTCAAGTCGCGGCCGGAAAAGCGCGGCTCATCGTGCTCGTCGCGAAGATACGGGCTTTCCGAGAGGGAGAATTTGGCGAAGGGCCGATAGGCGTCTTTTCCGCTAATGCCGGCCTTTTCGAGAGCCTCCAACACGGATTGCTGCCACCCTGGGTGGTTCTTGCCGATGTCATGCCAGGGGACGGCGGCAAGAAGAACGTTGCGCTCCTGTTCATTCTTCGCAGACGCAAACAAGTGGCGCAGCAATTCGTCGAGTTCGCTGGCGACTTCCGCCGTGTGGTCCGCGATGCTGCGCCAGCCGTTGGCGAGGCAGGAAAGTTGTTCCTCGTCCGTTTGCTCATCCTGCGGTTGGTAGCGGGAGGAATGTCTGTTGTCGGCTTTGTCACCCGTCCAACCGGCATCGGTATCGTATCCACCGGCGGCGAGCGGCAGGAGGATGGTCATACCAGGCGCGATTCCTGCATCGCGCACGGAAAGCCAGCCGCTTTCCTTGCCGCGCCAGATCCAGCCTTGGTTCAGAATCTCGTGCGCGTGCTTGGCCTTGCCGATGGGCACAGAGCAGAGTTCGTCGCGCTGGAAATCCGGAGAAGATCCGGGTTCACCCGTTCCTTCCACACCGTCTTTCTGGTGCCAGTTTTCGCGCCAGAGAACTTGCAAGTCCGTATCGTCATCCAGTCCGCGCACGAACGGCGACACATCGGTGTAGCCGAGCGAGAGGTTGGCGTCGGTGTCGAAGAAGTCGGTCAGCTCGTGGCGCTGGAGCGAATACGGGCATCGGGGGATGGAGGCGGCGACGGCGGCGTGAATCTGTTCAAGGCGGGCGGGCGAGGCGTCGTTGTTCAGCTTTTCCAAAACACTCCGCGCCGTTTCGCAAGCGTCCGAATCGTAAGGCAAGCAACGTTGGGCGTTCTTTTCCTGGATCTCCTGTCGGGCTTTGTCATTCCTGCCTGCCGATTCCAGTTGAGCGCCGACACCCACGACGAATGCCAGCGGCTTCCATGCAGACTCGTTGAACTCGCCCGCCCGATTCAGCCGGCCCAGCCGCTGCACGAGCGACGCTAGCGGCGCGATTTCGGACCAAAGCACCCCGCTCGAAACATCCACGCCTGCTTCAATGACTTGCGTGGAGACCACAATCTGCCCGTTCGGGAACGCCGTTCTGAACTCATCGCTGTTCGCTGCTACCAAACGCTTCATTTTTGCGCGCCTCTCCGGTGGGCGGAACCGGGAATGCAGAAGCAGGAGATCGCAGCCATTGGTCCGTTCCTTAATGAGCGACGCGTGAACAGCAACAGCGCGGTCCACGGTGTTGCAGATGATCAATGTTCGCGCCGGGATCTCAGGGTCGCTGGCGATTTTCGCGACCATTCGGCGATGCCGCTTCAGAATTGCAGCGGTTAACCGCTTGGACGCTGCGGCGTCATCGAAACTCAATCTCGACACGGGAATCAGCCGCTTCACAGCAGAACGACGCCGGGGAATCGGACCGATGGTCGCAGCTTTTTCTTCCGGGCTGAGGCCGAATTCAAACTCAGGAGGGCGCGGCGTTTCGCGCCATTCCCGCGTATTGAGATGCTCCCGGTTGCCCGTTGCCGAAATATACCAAGTCACCGAACCAGCCGCGCCCAAAGAACTGAAACCCCGCGCCGGGTTCGACCTGAACGCCTCAAGCTGGCAAGCTGTCGCCAGCCCGGGCCCCATCAACTGCGTTTCGTCCATCACCCACAGGCAATCGTTATTCAGCAGGCCGAAGTGCATCGGCCAGCGGTAGCGGCTCATGCCGTAGCCGCGATTGAGGGCGCGGGAAAGGAGCATGTCCTGTGTGCCGATGAAGATGGCCGGGCGCTCGGGGCGGATGTCCCAGTCGCGCTTTGCCGACGTCAGTTCATTCCCACCCATGAGGATCACGGGCGAGTGAAAGGCGAGCCACCGGAGGTCGGAGCCGTCCCGGGGTTTTGTGTGCTTGCGGGCCAGCCGCAGCAGCCACTTCCGAACTTCCCGTTCCGTCTGCTCCACCAGCGTCCGCATCGGCAGGCAATAGACCAAACGGCGAGGCCAGGCATGGTTGAGGGTTGAAGGTTGAGGGTTGATGGAGGGCGCGACGCGGTTCCAGAGCCAGGCAAGCACCACTCCAGCCGTTTTCCCGAGCCCGGTAGGGATGTTGATCAACTTCGATTCGCAATGCGCCCCGCTTTCCAGCCAGGCAGATCGGCTCTTGTCTGGCTTCAACGCGCCACACGCCAGGCGTCGTTGGTACTCGAACGGTCCCTGTTCGTGTCCGGTCGCCGTTTTGAAGAAGTCGTCAAAGTTCATCGCCCGTGTCCGTGGCGCTCACCCACTTTCACCGCCCGCAGTTTGACACAAGGGGTTGGACAAATACGGGGGTACTCCAAAAATACACGCGGAAACCATTGGACCTGCCCCGTCCTGCGCTTTCCACCCGATGTGATGCAGGGTATCTGATGCCGCCACCGTAACTTCTGCAAGTTCAATCACTCAGGCCCGGCGGACGAAACGACCTTCAGGCTGCCACCATCCTCGCCGCCCGTTTCAATCACAGCACAGTAGTGGATCGAGCCATCCCCGGACCCAACTCCGCAAACCCGCCGATCTGTTTCGCCATCAACCTCGATAACGGCACAGGATCATTGAGCACCGTGGCGATGGTCGCGTCCACGGTCCCCTTCCCGGCCGCACGCCGGTTGCACGGTTCCGGCAAAATGTTGGCAATTGGCAACATTCTGAACCGACCGTCTGTTGCCGTTACGGTCCCGGTTTCACGCGGTCAGAGGATGCGAAGCTGCTGCGGTGATGCCGGCGCTGAATCCGGTCCTTCTCCGACGTGGCGGGAAATGGTTGCATAACGGTTCAGCGTCTTCAGTCAGTTTTCAACCGCTTCTCGTTGTCAAGAAAGTCAGCCAAGTCTTGATCGTCCATTGGGGAATCATATTTCCGCAGTGCCTTGGCAAAACTCTCAACTTCGCAAAACAAGGACCCGCCATCTCCGTTTGCCTTGCGCTCACGATCAACGTAACCTTTCGCCGTTTGCCGACTGCGCGGCCCCCGGCCGGCTTTGGCCGGCGGTGCGCCGCCTTGACACGGTAGCAGGCGTGAGACAGAGTAGTCTCACGATGAAGACAGCGAACATCCGCGATTTGCGGAACCGTTTTCCCCGCGTGGCGGCGTGGATCGAGCAGGGCGAGCCGGTGGAGATCACCAGGAACGGAAAGGTCTTCGCGCGGCTGGTGCCGGCCGTGCCGGAGACGCCGCGCCGGTTCAGGATGCCGGACATCATGGCGCGGTTGCGCGCCAATTTCGGCGACGAGGTTTATTCCGCCGAGGAACTGCAAGGTGTGATTCAGGAAAGCCGCGGGGAGCGTTCGTGAAGGATTATCCCGACATGAGTTTCGTCCTGAGCCTGTACTTGCAGGACATTCATTCGCCGAAGGCGGCGGCGCGCCTGGCGGAACGCAATCGCCCGCTGGCGGTGACGGCGTTGCTCGCGTTTGAAGTCGAGCAGGCGTTGGCATTGGCCATGTTCCGCCAACGGGTTCCGCCCGCCCAAGGACACAAGGCATTGAGCGACTGGCAGGCGGATCTGGCCTCCGGCGCGGTGGAGATAGCGGCAACGGACTGGCCGCAGGCGTTTGAGGAGGCGCGGCGCATCGCGCGTTTGCGGACGGTGACGGAAGGCTTCCGAAGTCTGGACATTCTCCACGTCGCCGCGGCGCTGGTTTCCGAGGCGGAGGAATTCCTCTCGTTCGACGAACGGCAGCGCAAACTGGCGCAGGCCGAGGGGATGAAGGTGAAGCCGTGAGGGACGAGCGAGAGCCTGAACAGTATTCGCGGAGTCGAACGGCCAAGCTTTGCGCCTCAACGCCGCAGTGAATCTGCCAGCCAAGTTCCTTTCAAGACATTCTGTCTCGCACGGTCGCGCGTGCGAGCGACAAGAGACGGCAGCGGGCCTTGACGGGCATGACGCCGAGGGTTAGGGTTGTCGCCGATGATACTGGATTGATACTGGAATGCCGCGCAAGCTCCGACAATTGATGGCCGACTTGCAGCGGGCCGGTTTCGTGGATCGGGGCGGCAAGGGCAGTCACCGCAACTACGTGCATCGGAAAGGCGCGCGGGTGACGCTGAGCGGCCATCCCGGCCACGATGCCAAGCCGTATCAGGAGCGCGAAGTGCGACGGAAAATCGAAGATACGCAAACATGAAACGCAGCGAAGCGAAAGCGAAGGCCGCTCATTACACGAAGATAGTGGAATGGAGCGAGGAGGACGGCTGCTTTGTGGGCAGCGCGCCGCCGCTGATTGGCCCGTGCTGTCACGGCCCCGATGAGGCGAAGGTCTATGCCGAACTGTGCCGGATCGTGGAGGAATGGATTGAGATTCTGGAAACGGACGGCGCGCCGCTGCCCGAGCCATTGGGCGCGAAGAAGTTCAGCGGGAAGTTCGTACTCCGGGTGGAACCGGCGTTGCATCGGCGGCTGGCGGCCAAAGCGACGGCGGCCGGGGAAAGCCTGAACAGTTTTTGCGTAAAAACGCTGGTGAAGGGGTGACGAATCGAGCGCGGCGGCAAACCGGAGGTCGCACGAACCAGAACCCTCCCGGCCGACTGCGGTGCGACCCTCAAGGAGAGCGAGTTATTTCGCCCGCCACGTCCCCGGCGCGAGGAATCGGTTGATCTCCGTGTGCCGCGGCACCGCCGAGCGGCGGTTCGAACCGGGATTGCCCCACCATGAATGGTCGCTGCCTTCGCGGATGAGCACACAACCCTCCGCCTTCAGATGCCGGATCAACTCCCGCCGTTTCACACGACGATGGCGGCCTCTTCGTAGTCCTGTTTTGCGGCGGCCAACGCGTCTTCCCGGTTGAACTCCAACGCTTCTTTCAAGGCGGAACGCAGGTTCTTCAGAAGCTCGACGCGGGTCCTGCCTTGGGAATTGACCCCCGGCACCTCCGTCACCCAGCCAATCCACCAGCCCTCGTCCTGCCTGATCACCGCTGTGAAGGGACGTTTCATGATCAGAGACTACCAAATCACTTCGGCGCCTGCAATCCCACCTTCTCCGCCACCTGAGCCACGTCCTTGTCGCCGCGGCCGGAAAGGTTCGCCACAATCAGGGCCTCCTTCGGCATCGTTGGCGCGCGGCGGATAACCTCGGCGATCGCGTGGGCGCTTTCGAGCGCGGGGATGATGCCCTCCAGCCGCGCCAGTTTCATGAACGCCGCCAGCGCCTGATCGTCGGTCGCGTACGTGTACTCCACCCGCCCTGCGTCCCGCAGCCAGGCGTGCTCGGGTCCGACGGCGGCGTAATCCAGCCCGGCGCTGACGCTGTGGGTGAGTTGGATCTGCCCGTTCTCGTCCTGCAGGATGTAACTGCGCGTGCCCTGCAACACGCCGGGCGAGCCGCCCTGGAAACGCGCCGCGTGCCGCTCCGGTTCTATGCCCAATCCGCCCGCCTCCACGCCCACCATCCTCACGCCGGTGTCGTCGAGAAACGGATAGAACAGGCCGATGGCGTTCGAACCGCCGCCGACGCACGCCACCAGCAGGTCCGGCAACCGCTCCTCCTTTTCCAGAATCTGCCGGCGCGCCTCGTCGCCGATTACGCGCTGGAAATTCCGAACCATGACCGGGTAGGGATGGGCGCCGTAGGCGGTGCCCAGGATGTAGTGCGTGTGACGCACATTCGTCACCCAGTCGCGCATGGCCTCGTTGATCGCCTCCTTGAGCGTCTGCTGCCCGGCCGGCACGGAGACGACCTCGGCGCCCAGCATCTTCATCCGGTAAACATTGAGCGCCTGGCGCGCGCAATCCACCGCGCCCATGTAAATGACGCACTGCAGGCCGAACATCGCGGCGACGGTGGCCGTGGCAACGCCGTGCTGGCCGGCGCCGGTCTCGGCGATCACGCGCGTCTTGCCCATGCGGCGGGCGATCAGCGCCTGGCCGATGGCGTTGTTGATCTTGTGCGCGCCGGTGTGGAGCAGATCCTCACGCTTGAGATAAATTTTCGCCCCGCCGAGTTCGCGCGTGAGACGCTCGGCAAAATAGAGCGGCGTGGGCCGGCCACAGAATTCCCGGAGGTAGTAGCTCAACTCGCGCTGGAATTCGGGATCGTGCTGGGCGCGGGAATACTCCGCCTCCAGCTCCTGCAACGGGTGCATCAGCGTCTCCGGGACAAAGCGGCCACCATAGGGGCCAAAATGACCCAGCGCGTCCGGCAGGTCCGCGTTCGCAATCGAACTCATGCCGGCAAAGTAAAACGGTCCCGCGCGGGAGTCGAGTGTCGAGACGGCGCAGCAGTGTCCTGAGTTGAGCGGACCGCGGCTGTGCCGGAGGCCAGCCGCAGCGGGTTCGGCACGGCTGAACAAGCGGGGACGCTGCACCACTGCTCGACCTTCGGTGGTGCTGCGGCTGACGCTTCGCGCACCGCCGCGCTCCGGGAAACGGCAAATCGAGACACTGCTGACGGCGCCACCGAGCTTGACGCTGGCGGTTCCCCCCCTAACATTCCGGCAACTGGTTGGTTGCTCGCGTGTTTTCCCGAATTGCCAGCGTAATCCTCGTGATGTGCTCCCCGGCCGGCGGCTTTATGCTCCGTGCCGGCGGAGACGATTATGCCCTGGCCGGCCCGGCCTGTCAGGAGTTCCGGCTGACGCTGCAGCCGGGCGAGCGCACCGAGATCGCCGGCCCGTTTTGGAACTACGAAACCGTTTGGAGCCTGTCGAATACCAACCAGCCGTCGGTGCCGGACTTGCTGTCCCCGCCGATCGGTCTGACGCCGCTGCCGGAGAAGGTCGTCACCTTCGGGTTCGCGCCGCTGTTTTCCTGGGAACGGCGGCACGACGTGGATGCGAGTTCGCTGCACATCCTGTATCCGGCCATCACCTACGCCCGCTACGGCGGCGAATACCGGTTTCACATTGGCCAGTTGCTGAGTTGGGCGGGCGGCCAGGAGCCGGACGGCGCCAACACGAAGCGGACGACTTTGTTCCCGGTGTATTTCCGGCAGCGATCCACCGACCCGGCGTTGAACTACACGGCGCTGTTTCCGATCTACGGCCATCTGCAAGGCCGCCTGTTCCGCGATGAAATGCATTTCGTCCTCTGGCCGCTGTATGTCCAGACTCGCAAGCGGGACATGATCACGGACAACTACCTGGTGCCTCTCGTCCACGTTCGCCACGGACCCGGCCTGACCGGCTGGCAGGTGTGGCCGCTGGCCGGCACCGAACACCAGACGCCGCATACCGTGACCAACCGCTTTGGTCCCCAAGTGGCCGGCGGACGCGACAAGCAGTTTCTCCTCTGGCCGATTTATTTCCACAACGACCTCGACACCGGCACGACCAACGAACTTCACCAGCGCGTGGTGCTTCCGTTTTACGCGGGAGAGACTTCCGCCGCGCGCGAGGCCCGAACCTACTTCTGGCCGCTCGGCGTCAAGCGGACCGACGATCGCGCCAACCGCTACCGCGAAACCGCCGTGGCCTGGCCGGTCGCGGTCTTTGGTCACGGTGAAACGAAGCGGATGGGCCGCGTATTCCCGTTCTACGGACGGACGCAGACGCTGCAGAAGGACTCGATTTTTTTGCTGTGGCCGGTCTTCCGCCAGGAAAAGCACTTCAGCCCGGTCATGGAATCGCGGCGCACGTCCTTGGGGATGTGGCTTTACACGGATTCGGAAGTGCGTGACAAAACGCGCAACCTGGTCGAGTGGCGGCATGACTGCTGGCCGTTGTTCATTCACCGCCACGACCTGCACGGCAACGAGCGGCTCCAGATCCTGGCGCCGGTGGAGCCGATTCTCGTGTTCAAGGAAGGCGTGCGCCGCTCCTGGGCGCCCCTGTGGTCGCTCTGGCGCGCGGAGAAAAACACCGAAACGGGCGCACGCAGCCAGTCGCTGCTGTGGAATGTGTACCGGCATGAGAGCGCGCCCGGCGTCAAAAAATGCTCGCTCTTGTTCGGTTTGGTCCAGTATCACTCGACGGCCGCGGGTGCGCGCTGGCGGCTGTTTTACCTTCCGGCCGGCAAAGCGAAGAGCGTGCCGGACCGCCCGGCGACGGACCGTCCTTGATCCAGAAAAACGACCGCATGTTTCAGAACCTTGGGGAAATGCTGACACTGCTGGGCCGGACGCTGAGCGCGCTGCGGTTTGCCCCGCGCCAATACCGAAAGATCCTTGAGCAGTTGTTCGAGATCGGCAACGCCAGTCTGCTCATGGCCTGCGTCCTTTCGTTGTTCATCGGCGGGGTGCTTGCCCTCCAGATCGGACCCACCTTGACCGAGCGCGGCCTGGGCGTTTTCGTCGGCCAGATCGTCGGCCTTTCGATGTGCCGGGAGCTGGGTCCGGTGATGATGGCCGTGCTCATCGCCGGCCGCATCGGCTCGGCCATGGCGGCGGAGATCGGCTCGATGACGGTTTACCAGGAAATTGACGCGCTCCGCACCATGAACATCAACCCGGTGCATTACCTGGTGCTCCCGCGCCTGGTGGCCATCAGCATTGCGCTGCCCATCCTGGTCGTCTTCGCGATCCTGGTGGGCTGGACCGGCGGCGCTGTCGTCGCCAGCGTCAATGCCCAGATCGCGGTTTCCTTTCACGGCTATTTCAACAGCCTGCGCAACGGCATTGACCTGCTCGACGTCGTCAACGGCCTGATCAAGAGTTGCGCCTTCGCCGTGGTCATCGCCATCGTCTCCTGCCACCAGGGCTTGCAGACGATCGGCGGGCCGCGGGGCATTGGCCGCTCCGTCACCAAGGCGGTGGTGAACTCGATCGTCCTGATCCTGATCCTGGACTACTTCCTCACCCGCCTCCTGATGCACCTCACCTGATGAACGCGCCATCCCCCCTTGGCCTCTCCATCCAGGTTCGCGGACTCCGCAAGAGTCTGGGCGGCCAGCCCGTGCTCAAGGGCCTGGACTTCGCGGTCCGCGCCGGCGAAATCTTCGTCATCATGGGCCCGAGCGGCAGCGGCAAGACGGTGTTGCTCAAACACCTCATCGGCCTGCTCGAGCCCGATGAGGGCGAAATCCTTGTCGAGGGCGAACCCATCGGGAAACCCGGCGTCATGGACCGCCATCGCCTGGCGATGGTGTTCCAGTCCGGCGCCCTGCTCAACTCGCTGAATGTGGAGGCCAACGTGGGCCTCTACCTTGCCGAACACCGCCTCAAACCGCCCGCCGAAATCGCCCGCATCGTGGCCGAAAAACTCGAACTCGTCGGCCTGAAAGGCACCGAAGACCGGATGCCGGCCGACCTGTCCGGCGGCATGTGCAAGCGCGTCGCCATCGCCCGTGCCCTGGTCATCGAACCGCAACTCATTTTCTACGACGAACCCACCAGCGAACTCGATCCCCTGATCGCCGTCACCATCGGCGAGGAGATCCTGCGCTTGAACCGCCGGATGCATGTCACCACCGTGGTCGTCACCCACGACCGCGACCTGGCCTTTGGCATCGCCGATCGCATCGCGCTCATCAATGACGGGGAGATCGTCTTCATCGGCACTCCCACCGAGGTGAAGGCCAACCCGCATCCCCTGCTCCACCGCTTTTTGACGGCTGACTTCAATTTTGACACGGAAAGGCCCACGCCATGAAAAACACCCTGGAAACCCGGCTCGGCGTCTTCTTCGCCCTGGCCCTCATCGCCGCCGCCATCATCCTCGAAATGGTCGGCGGCACCGACCTTTTCAAACGGGGGCTGCACCTCGAGGCCCGTTTCCACAACATCCTCGACCTCAAACCCGGCGACCCCGTCAAAATGGCCGGCAAACAAATCGGCCGCGTCTATGACATCCGCTTCGACGAAGAACGCGTGGTGGTCGTCCTGAAGATCACCGACCGCACGGCGCGCGTCCGCACCGACAGCCAGGCCACCATCAAATTCTCCGGTCTGCTGGGCCAGAACTACCTCTCGATCGATTTCGGCGACACCAAGGCCCCGCTGCTGCGCGACGGCGATGCCCTCGAAACCGTGGACCCGCAGGACCTCAGTGTTCTGCTCGCCAAGGTGGACGGCGTGGCCGGCGACTTGAAGAAGATCACCGGCAACCTGAGCGACGTAAAAATTGACGAAATCATCATGCCCTTCTCGGATTTCATCAAGGAGGCCCGCCCGCGCATCATGGCCATCCTCACCAACGTCCAGGCCGTTTCCGGCCTGATCGCCTCCGGCCAGGGCACCGTCGGCAAACTGATCAACCAGGATGAGCTCTACAACACCGCCCTGAGCACCGTCACCAACCTCAACTCCACCGCCGAGGACGTCCGCGACGCCGTCAACCACGGCAAGTCCATCATCGCCGACATCAGCGCCGGCAAGGGCACCATCGGCAAGCTCGTCCGCGAGGAAAAGCTCCACGAGGAGGTCACGACGGCCGCGATGAACCTCCGGGAAATCCTCCAGAAAATCAATCAGGGCAAAGGGGCCGTGGGCAACCTCGTCAACGACCCGGCGCTCATCAACGACGCCCGGCTCACCCTGCAAAAGCTCGACAAGGCCACCGAATCGCTCGAGGACCAGGGACCGCTCTCGGTCATTGGTATCCTCGCCAGCCCGCTCGGCTTCTGAGCCGCCGCCCCGCCCAGGCAGGGTCCTTGTTTCCGCCGTCAAGCGGCGTTGGAAGTCCCGGCTTCAGCCGAACCGGATCGCCGGAAGGCGGAACTCCCAACGCGACGAGGTCCGCCCGCGGCACGCCCCAAACCAATTCAGGACCCCACCCCCGCCCGCCGAGGCTTGTCTTTTCGGCGGCGCGCTCCTAGATTCCCGCCATGAAGAACGACGTGGTCCCGATCGAGATCCGCGGCATCCTGCCCGTCAACAGCGGCTGCGCGATCTTTGTCGGCAACGACGAGAAGGTCTTCGTCATCCAGGTCGAGCACAACATGGGCGCGGTCATCGGCATGTTCATGCGCGACACGCCCAAGGAACGCCCGCTCACCCACGACCTCATCAACCAGATTTTTCAGGGCTTTGGCATCACCGTGCAGCGGGTCGTCATCACCGATCTCAAAAACTCCACCTATTTCGCCCGCCTCATCCTCCAACAGGAGAATGAACTCGGCCGGAAGATCGTGGAACTCGACGCCCGGCCAAGCGACTGCCTCGCCCTGGCCACGGCCCAGAAGAAACCCGTTTTCGTCTCCCGCCGCCTCCTCGACCAAGTCGAGGACATGTCCGAAGCCCTCGCCCGCCTCAACGAGGGCGGCAACGACTCTGAAGCCCAGGCGTGAAAACCGCCCCCGTGCCTTCGGCCGGAAACGGAGCCCGTTGTGCCGCGCCATCATCGGCTCCTGCCGCCGGTCACCCATCCCCGGGTTTTTCGCCACTGAACCGGGTCATTCACGGCGATGTGCTGGCGGAGTTGACCAGGCTTCCCGCCAACCTGGCCCAAGCTGTGATCGCTGATCCGCCCTACGGCAATGTGCTGGTCGAAACCGGCTGGGACACTCAGTGGAAACACCTCTCCGACTATCTGGAATGGTGTCAGGCGTGGACCTCGCAGTGCATGAGGATTCTCAAGGACGACGGACTGTGTTTCATTTTTGGCCAGCTCGGCAAACGCGAGCATGGGTTCATTCACCTTATGTCGCAGCTCTGCCACAGTTTTCAGTTCCACGATCTCATCATCTGGGACCGGGTGGTTGGCTACAACGAGCGGCGCGACAGCCTCACCCCCGCGTACGAAATGATCCTCGTTCTCCGCAAAGGTGAGCAAGTGAAGTTCAACAAGGATTCGGTGCGGATTCCTTACGAGGCGAAGACCATCGAGATGTACCTGAAAGACTCCCGCTACAAGGACAAGCAAGAACGTTTGAAGCACCTTTCGCAGGGCAAATTCGCCACCAACATCCTGTCGGTGCCCAGCCTGAAGGGCGCTTCCAAGGAAAAGTGCGGGCATCCCAGCCAGAAACCGCTGGAGCTGATCACCAAGTTGATCCTGCTCAGCACGGATGTCGGCGACGTGGTGCTCGATCCGTTCCTCGGCTCCGGCACGACGGCGGTGGCGGCCACCCAACAAGGCCGGAACTGGCTCGGCGTGGAACTCAACGAGGAGTATTGCGCGATCGCACGCCGGCGAATCGCCGATGCGCAAGGCCTGTTCACCGCGGGGGCGGCGGCGGAGCCGGCCAGGGTCGTGGAACCTGCCGCGGTTCAACTCGCCTCCAACGCCTGATTTCTTGCCGCTTTACCATGCCTGCTCCCGCTTTCTCCCCACCTGTGGCCTTGCTCTGCGGCGACGACGAATTCGCCGTCAAGCAGCACGCGCGCCAGCTTTTTCAACAATGGTGCGAGCAAATCGGTGGCCTGGACCACGAGGCCATTGACGCCGGCGCGGCCAACAGTGGCGAGGCCCTGCGCGCCCTGGCCCGGCTTCGCGAGGCGCTCCAAACGCTGCCCTTCTTCGGCACCGGCAAGGTCGTCTGGTTCAAGGACTGCTCGTTCCTGGGCACCGATCGCACTGCCACCGCCCAGGCCGTCGCGGAGGCGCTCGCCAGCCTCGCCGCGGACTTGAAGGCCTTCCGCTGGGACAACGTCCGCCTTCTCATCAGCGCCACCGAGGTGGACAAGCGGAAGACGCTTTACAAAACGCTCGAGAAAATCGGCCGGGTCGAAGCCTTCACCGCGCTGTCCTTTGACGACAAGGACTGGGCCGGCCAGGCGGAGGTCTTCGCGCAACGCGAACTCCGCGCCCGCAAGAAAGAGATTGCCGACGAGGCCCTCGGCGAATTCGTCGCCGCGGTCGGCCCGAGCTTCCGCGATCTCACCAACGAACTCGAGAAGCTCGCGCTCTATGTCGGCGACCGCCCGGAGATCACCACCGCCGACGTGGCGGCCGTCGTCACCCGACGGAAGCACGCCAAGGCCTTCGCACTCGGCGACGCCCTGGGCGACCGCAACCTGCCGCGGCTCCTGCGCACGCTCGATGGCGAGCTGTGGGAAATCCGCGCCAAGATTGACAAAAACAAAAACGTCATCGGCCTGCTCTACGGCCTGACCGCGAAAGTGCGCACGCTGCTGCTGTTGAAGGAACTCATCGGCGCCGGGCTGCTCAAACCCGCGTCGGACTACAACCGCTTCAAGACCCAGCTCGAACGCGTGCCGGCCGACGCGCTGCCCGCCGACAAGCGCTTTAATCCACTGGCCATGAACCCCTACATGCTGTTCAAGGCCCTGCCGCAGACGTCGCACTATTCCTCCGCGGAACTGGTCCGGGCGATGGAACTGCTGCTGGCCTGCAACCAACGGCTCGTGTCCAGCGGGCTCGATGATGCCGTGGTGCTCCAGCAAACGCTCGTCCAGATCGTCGGCACGCCCGCCGAGCACAGCCGCCCGCGGTCGCCCGCCGCCACCCGCTGACGCGCGTCAACGCTTGCGCACTTCTGCCGCCCTGACCTCCTCGAGCGTCGCCAGCATGGGCCAGACCAGGTCGCGACCGTAGTAAAAACTGGGCGATGCCGTCTGCTTCCACGGCGTCGGGTTGCCGCCGTCGTCCTTGCCATCTTCGCCGACGGAATACAGCAGGAACGTGCCGTCGGCGTTGGGCCGGTAGTGCAACGGCTCGCCGTTGTACCAGTCGCGCGGCGCCTCGTGCAGAAACTCCGGCGCCAGCGCGGCGAGGTTGTCCGGCAGGCGTCCGTGGCGAAGTTGGTAACGCTTGAGCGCAACTGCCGCGAGCGTCAGCTCCCGCAGCGTCTCCGCATGGATCGCCTTGCGCATCGCCGCCTGCAAGTTGGGCATGGCCACCGGTGAAAAAAGGTAGCGCAGCCGGTCATAGGTGCTGCGTGTCGGTGTGGGGGTATCGCCAAAGAATCCAGCCGCGTCCGCGGTTGCGCTTGCGCTCGCGGGAGGATCAAACGGCCATTTCCGGTTCGCCATCGCCTTGCGCCCGGAATCAATGACACGCTGGACAGACTCGAAATAGCATAATTGGTCCTGATCCGCCCACGCAACCCGCCAGACCGCAATGTGCACCGTGGCGCGCAAGGGCCGGCTGGCCTGACCCAAACCGTGGAGCAACTCGGCCACGAAATTCCCCGCCGCCCCGCCCGCGTCGCTGGAACCACCGTTGATCTGCTGAAGATCGCCGAAAATGGCAATCAGCTTCCGGTTGGAATACCGGTCGCTGTCAAAATAGGCGCATCCCATTGCCCGCTCCATGCCATAAGCCTGCGCCATGCCTTCCATGAGATCGGACGATTCCCAGCCCGCCTGAATGGCCTGGAGTTGGGCCTCCGTCCAGCCGTCGGCCTGCAGTGCCTCCCAGGTGGCCGCTTGCAAGATCGCGGCACTCGAGAGGCGGACCAGTTGGCCGATCATGATCCGTTCGTCCTTCATCAACCGGACCAGCGCGGCGCCGGCCACCAGATTCTCCGTGGCCTCGTCCAGCCGGTGCTCGCGCAACGCGAGCACCGTGCCCGCGCTCAAAGCCTGCGCCGCCTGCTTGTATTTCGCCAGATGCGGCAGCAGGAGCTCGAAGCCCTGATCGTAATCCGGGCTGACGACGAAGGCGCGGTTGGTCAAATCGCTCCGCAGCGCCGGCAACGCCTCGCGCAGCGTCTTGAACGCTCCCACCAGCCCGGACTCGTTCCAGTCGTTCGTGACCATCCCGTTGGGCTTGCTCCGGCTTTCGGTCCGCCAGCTCGACAGCGCCCACGCGACGCGCGCCTTGCCGGGCGCCACGATATGCATTGCCGTGGGATACTCCTGCGGCGCGGTGGCGCGTCCCAGTAATCCGGCTGCTTCCCCCGGAGCGACCACCCGGCTGGCCAGGTTGGTCGGCGTCGGCGTCAGTTCCGCGATGGTGAGCTTCTCGCCCTTGGCCCGCATCGCGCGTTGCCAGGCACGCAGTTCAATCGCGCCGCGAATGTGCTCCTCCGCCAGGAAGACGACGCCGACGCCCAGGAGAATTCCCGCGCCGATGGCAAAGCGCCGCGTCGTCTTGGTCATGCGGATATTGGACCGAACCCCGCCTCGAAAGTCACGTCCAACCGTGGCAGCGTAGCGGCGCGTCGGCAGAGCGCCGCCATCTGGGAGCCAGGGCGTCGCGGCATTCGGCAGAGCGCCGCCGATCGGAGAAGATGGCCGCCGTCTCCCGACGGCAGCTACGACGGAGAGTCGAGAGGTGATGGTTGAGGGTTGAGGGTTGAGGGTTGAGATCGTCCTTCGCCGTTCGCAATCCGCAATCCGCAATCCGCAATCCGCAATCCGCAATCCCCAATCCGCACTTCACTTTGCCCGCTGCCAGGGCGGACGCTCGGGCAGGCTGGCGTTGAACTCCTCGATCAGTCCCGCCTCATAGTCGCCCGCAAACCGGCCCGACAGAAAACGGTCCATGCCTTCGTCGAAGAACCGCCGCCAGGACGCCTCCTCACGACCGGGGACGATCGGGAAAAACAGCGCGAAGTTCGCCCGCGCCGCCTTGAAGTCGCCCGGCGCGTCGCCGATCATCAGGACGTGCTTGGGCGCATAGCGGCCGCTGGCAGTGAGCCGCAGGTGGTCGCTCTTCGATCCGAGTTCCTGCCCGGCAATGAGCCGGACCAGTGGGGTGAGTTCGTGTTCGGCCCACTCGCGTTCGAGCGCCGGCGTGGGCGTTTGCGACACCACCACCACGTCCGCCACCCCGGCCAGGCCGGTCAGGCTTTCGCGGACCAGCGGGAACGGCGGCACGCCCTGGACCATGTCCGCGATGGCGGCGTTCACGGCCGCGGACCAGTGCAGCACGCCCGCCAGCGCAGGGTTGCCGCGCTCCTCGATCTCCTGCCGCAAGGTGACCTCCGTCAGGCGCGGTTCGCGCGCGATCCAGTCGTCCAGCACGGCGGTGGCGGGCACGCTGACGCCACGGGCGGCGACCTCGGGTCGTTCGGCGAGGAGGTTGAGCGCATTGGACAGCGCGGGAAAACGGTTCACGCCGCGCGTCCGGGAATAGAGGTTCACGAATTCCCAGACCTCGCGGGCGTATTTGCTCGCAGCCTGGAGCCCGAAATGCCGGATGAAGGCCGGGGCGAAACACTCCTTGTGCTTGAGTTCCATCGTGTCGAACACGCAGCCGTCGGAGTCAATGCCGACGAGAAACTCGGCGGCCGGCGCGAAGGCGGCCAGGGTTGGGACGGGATCGTTCATCGCAACGGGGCGTAATAGGACCGAAGCGGGCGCCATCGTCAAACGGATTTGCCGCGGGACCGGCCTGTCCGTGATTCTGAGGAACCTTAAGAAAAGTATCGCTTTCCGGTGACGCGGCAGGAATAATGCTGACGCGTGGCGGGCGGGCGACGCGAACGTCGAAACCGACCATGGCCCGCGGGATTTGAAAGCATGTTATGATCAACCTGAAGCGACTTGAAGTCTGGTTTATCACGGGCAGTCAGCACCTTTACGGTCCGGAAACCTTGAAGAAGGTGGCGGCGCATTCGCAGGAGATCGCCCGCGCCCTCAACGCGTCGGCCGCGATCCCGGTCAAGGTGGTGTTCAAGCCCGTGCTGATCACGCCCGACGCGATCGCCGCGCTCTGCCAGGCGGCCAATTCCGCCCCCCAGTGCATCGGTCTCATCACGTGGTGCCACACTTTCTCGCCGTCGAAAATGTGGATCCAAGGGCTGCGGATTCTGCACAAACCGATTCTCCACCTCCACACCCAGCACAATCGCGACATCCCGTGGTCCGCGATTGACATGGACTTCATGAACCTCAATCAGGCTGCGCACGGCGACCGGGAGCATGGCTTCATCATGAGCCGGATGCGGCTCGAACGGAAAGTCGTGGTGGGCTTCTGGCAGGACCCGGCCGTGCAGTCGCAACTGGGCGCGTGGACGCGCGCCGCCGCCGCCTGGCACGACTGGCAGGGCGCGAAATTCGCCCGCTTCGGCGACAACATGCGCGAGGTGGCCGTGACCGAAGGCGACAAGGTGGCCGCCCAGGTGGGGTTCGGCTTTTCCGTGAACGGCTACGGCATCGGCGACCTGGTCAAAGTCGTCAACGAGGTCCCCGCAAAGGCGGCCGACCGGCTCGTCAAGAAATACCATGACACCTACGAAATGGGGCCGGGCGTCCGCGGGCCGGAGGGACGGCCTTCGCTGCGCGCGGCGGCGCGCATTGAGCTGGGGCTGCGTTCCTTCCTCGAAGCCGGCGGTTTTAACGGCTTCACCACGACATTCGAAGACCTGCACGGCCTGGAGCAGCTTCCCGGACTGGCCGTCCAGCGACTGATGGCCGACGGCTACGGCTTCGGCGCGGAAGGCGACTGGAAGACGGCCGCCCTGGTGCGCGCGATGAAAGTGATGGCGGCCGGACAGCCGGGCGGCACGTCGTTCATGGAGGATTACACCTATCATCTCGATCCGGCCGGACAAAAGGTGCTCGGCGCCCACATGCTCGAAGTGTGCGCCTCGATCGCCGAGGGGCGGCCTTCGTTGGAGATTCATCCGCTCGGCATTGGCGGCAAGGCCGATCCGGCGCGGCTTGTGTTCAATGTGCCTGCGGGTCCCGCCCTCAACGCCTGCCTGCTCGACCTGGGCAACCGGTTCCGGCTCGTGGTCAACACCGTCGAGGTGGTGGCGGCCGAAGAACCGCTGCCGCGGCTGCCGGTTGCGCGCGCGCTGTGGGTTCCCCAGCCGAACCTCCAGGTGTCGGCCACCTGCTGGATTTACGCCGGCGGCGCGCACCACACCGGCTTCAGCCAGGCCGTCACGCCGGAGCAGATCGAGGATTTCGCGACGATCGCCGGAATCGAACACCTCTTCATCGGCAAAGGCACCGACGTCGCCGGGTTCCGCAAGGAACTCCGGTGGAACGAGGTTTACTACGCGTTGAATCGCGGCTTCACCGCCTGAGCGGGAAATTACGAATTGCGAATTGCGAGTTGCGAATGGGGAATGCTCGGGAGCGTGGACGCCCTCGCCTTCCTCCTTCGGCGGCTCGCCGAGGCAACAGCTCTGAGGAACCGAGATACGTTTCAACATGCGTTCCATCGAACCGATCTGCGTGGACCAGCAGGTGCCGTTGAAACATCCGGCGTATCCATTCGCCCTCCTGGCCGAGCCGCAACTGGTGTCCCATCGCGGCCCCGTTGATACGCCATACCCGGCGGCGCAGGTCCTTCAACCTTCAACCTTCAACCTTCAACCTTCAACCTTGTTCTTCAGCCAGGTTGAGTTTACGTCGCAGCCAGGCGAGGGCCTCGGTGCGCGTTCGCAATTCATCCTGAAGCTGCCGGTCGCGCGCTTCCGCGAGCAGAAGGCCGATCTCCGGCCCGGGACGCAGCCCCAGCGCCAGCAGGTCGTCGCCCGTGAGCAGCGGCGGTTTGACCGCGGGTTGGCGGGCCAACGCCTCCGCCTCCGCCACCAGGAATTCGTAATGGTCCAGCCGACCGTGCGAGCCGAGGCAGTCAAGCCGGTGCAGCGCGAGTTCGAGCGGGAACGTGGGCCGCAGCAGCAAACGGCGGAGCGTTGCCTTCCGCATCTGGCGCACGTCCTTGAACTGCATGTGCTGCTCCACCACGGCCACAAGCTCGTCAATCTGCTTGCGCGGAAATCGGAGCCGGGTGAGCAGAGCGCGCGCCATGTCAGCGCCTACCTTTTCGTGACCGTAAAAATGAATCTCGCCGGTGGCTGGATCGCCGCTCGCCGTCACCGGTTTGCCGACATCATGCAGCAGCGCAGCCCAGGCGAGCGACGGCGGGGCGTTGGCAGGCAGCACGGCCAACATGCGACGGACGTGCTCGAAGACATCGCCTTCAGGGTGGTAATCCGGCGATTGCTGGCAGCCCGAAAAGGCGGCCACCTCCGGCAGGACATGCTCGAGCAGGCGGCTGTCCCGCAAAAGCTCGAGTCCACGGGCCGCGTGCGGGGGCTGAAAGAGCTTGAGCAACTCCTCGCGAATCCGCTCGGCGCTTACCGTCTGGATGCGGGGCGCGTTGCCCTGCACCGCCGCCATCGTGGTGGGATCCGGGGCGAAGTCCAGTTGGGCGGCAAACCGCACCGCGCGGAGCAGGCGCAGATGGTCCTCCGCAAAACGCTCCTCCGGCGGGCCGATCGTGCGGATGACCCGCGCCTGCAGATCCGCCCGGCCGCCCACCCAATCGTGCAGTTCCCCGCCCACGGGATCGAAGAAAAGGCCATTGACGGTGAAGTCACGCCGGAGCGCATCCTCGCGCGCATCGCTGAAACGCACTTCCGTTGGATGCCTGCCATCCAGATACCCCTGCTCGGCACGGAAGGTGGCAACCTGGAACTGGTCCGGCCCGCTGAGCACGATCATCACCCCGAACTGGCGCCCCACGGGAACGGTGCGCGGAAACAAAGCCTCGACCTGGTCGGAACGCGCGGAAGTCGCGATGTCGAAATCCTCCGGCTCGCGGCCAAGCTGCGCATCGCGCACACACCCGCCCACAAAAAAAGCCGCATGTCCCGCCACCTGCAACCGATGGACGATCTCGACGGCGCGTTCGCGTTTGGCGGGCGTAAGCGTCGTGTTCACGGCAGTTCCGGCCGCAGTTACGCCGCGTCCTCCGCGGGCGGATCCGCGGCGGCGATTTCCTTCAGGTGGTGCCGGCCCTTGAACAGGACATAAACGACACCTCCGACGATGCTCCACAGCAGGCTGCCGGCATAAGCAAGAAGCGACAGGGAGAGCGCCTTGGTCGCGGGAACGCCGATGCCCGGAACGGCGAGGATCCAGACGTAGAGATTCTCGCGCACCCCCAGGCCGCTGGGCGTGATGGGCAGCGCGGAAATGCAAATGATGATGGGCACGATGGCAAAGAGAACGGGCAGCGGAATTGCGAGGTTCAGACCACGCGCCAGGGTCCAGTATTGCAGCACGCACGCGACGTTCAGCACCATCGAAACCGCGAAGGTACGGCCGATGAAGCCCTGGTCCTGGCCGAAACGGCGGCAGGCGTCGAGCGCCCGTTCGAGCGCCTCCGCCTTGGGCAGCCGGCGGAGCCAGCCGCGCGCCTGCGGCCAGCGGCGCGACAGCCCGCCGCGAAAGGAGAGTCCCATCACCACCAGGCCCGCGGCGAGCATCGCCAGCACCACGACGGCGAGCGCCCACAGCCGGTGGTTGGCCGCCACCAGTTGGTAATTCGGAACCAGCATCACCGCCGCGAACAGCAGCATCGCCAGCAGGCCGATCAACCGGTCCCCGATTACCGTCACCACCGCCTCCGCCTTGAGGTGCTGCGTCTCCCGCGCGGCGTAGTAGGCCTTCATCAGGTCGCCGCCGGTCGAGCCCAGCAGGAAGGAATTGAAAAAGTGGGCCACCAGCGAGATCTCGCCGGCCCGGCCGGGTGAAAGCTTGATTCCCTGAACGGCGAGCACCATCCGCCAACGCACGACGCCCAGCGCGATGGTCAGGCCCATGAACACCACCGAGACGAGGCCGGCCACGGGCTGGAGCAGCCGCAGCGTGTCCCAGAGTTCGCGCGGACCGTGCGTCCAGCCGAGGCGCCATTGTTCCGCCCGCGGCAGCATGTCCCAGTCACGCCCCGCGGCTTCCCACGCCCGGTGCCCTTCGGCGAGGAAAATAGCGTGGAAAACCCAGCCGAGCAGCACGACACAAAGCCCGATGCGCCAGGCCAACCGTCCCAGCTTGGCCGTCGGTTTCACGCGTCGCCCCAAATGGACTTCAGATGGGCGAACCCGGCCAGCACTTGCTCGGCCGTGAGTGACGGGCTCATTTCGAGCACTTTGATATGCTCGGGCCGAACGAACGGCTGGAGCGCCGCGAAGTCAATCGTCCCTTGCCCCGGCGGCCGGTGGTCGCGCCCCGGAAACTCGACGTCGTGAATGTGGAAGCCCGCCAACTCCTCCGCCATGGATTCCAGGTGCAGGGCGTGCTCGATGAAGCCAAGGTTCGCCTTGATCTGCGCGTGGCCGGTGTCGTGCCAGTAGCGAACCGTGCCGCCCGGGAAATCGAGAAACAGAAAGCGAAAATCCACTTCAAACGGAATCTCCTCGACCGCCTCCCGGTTCTCGATGCCCAGCAGCAGACCGCGCGCGGCGGCCTCCGTTTCGAGGCGTTTCAGGATTTCCACCGCGAACGCGAGCGGTTTCTCCCGTCTGGCCTCGCGCTTGGTTTCGGCGTCAACGCAGAGCCGCTGATACTTCGGCGACTCGCGCTGGCCGGCGGCGACCATCGCCAGCAGTCGTTCGGTGTAATCCTTCATCTCCACACTGCCGAGGTGGAGTACCACGAGCCGGGCCTTGACCCGCGCCGCAAAGTCAAGCGTCTGGAGCGTCTGGCGAACCGCCTTCTCGCGCTCGCGAAGGTCCGAGGAAGTAAACTGGTAGAGGTTCGGCGCGGCCTGCGTGACGCCCACAGGCAACGGACAGAAATTGTGCAGCGTGGTGATCTTGATTTCGCCGGCGTTGACGGCGTCGAGAATGCCCGGCACGAGGCTCAGGCGGATGCCGTGGCTGAGTTCCGCGAACTCGAAGCCGAGGTCGCGAATCTCGCGCAGCATGGCCCGCCCGTCGGTGTGACGGCCGGAATTCCAGCAGGTTGACAGGGAATACATAAAAAAAGGTCGAGCCTCGGGCCCTCAAGGCGCCGCGCTCGACCCTGGAAATGGTGCCCGCGGATTAATCGTCCGAGTGGCGGGCCGCCAGCATCGCGGAGAACCTCGCAACTTTCATCTTGCGACGGCGACGCTCGCTCGGCTTCTCGAAATGCCGGTGGTTGCGCACTTCCTTCAAAGTGCCTTCACGATCCACCCGCTTTTTCAAGCGCCGGAGCGCCTTTTCCACGGACTCGCCTCGTTTCAATCTGATTTCGGTCAACGCAATGTCACATCCTCTCTGGCAACCCGGCCAGCCACGGCGCTCAGCGCCCCGGCGGCCCTTCAGGTCGGGAAGACGGACCCTAAAAGGAACGATGCGGGGTGTCAACCGGCAAATCCCCGGGTGTCGGCGGGAGTTCAAAAGGAGAATCCTGTGCGAGTTCAAAAGGAGAAAGGTCAGAGGGAGTAATTTCCCAAGATTTCCGGCCAGCGATTCTGGGGTGGGGAGGGTAGCTGGGCCACAGC
>Ga0187881_10000211_pt1 | contig 72361 bp, 58 predicted proteins | sample June2016WEW_19_1_2_FD_133017 | JGI IMG/M metagenome (GOLD analysis project Ga0187881, IMG submission 133017) | Peatland microbial communities from SPRUCE experiment site at the Marcell Experimental Forest, Minnesota, USA - June2016WEW_19_100 | ecosystem: Environmental > Terrestrial > Soil >... | reverse complement strand
TCACGGCAGGCAAAATCCGCTGTATGAGATGTTCGATGAATTGTGCGCGTTGATGCGTGAATATGACGTTTGTTTTTCTTTAGGGGACGGATTGCGTCCGGGGAGTTTGGCGGACGCGACGGATGAGGCGCAAATTGCGGAACTGCGGACTCTTGGTGAATTGACACAGCGTGCAGTTGAGGCGGGATGCCAGGTTATGGTTGAGGGGCCGGGGCACGTGCCATTTGACCAGATAGAGCACAATATGAAGATTCAGCAGGAGATTTGCCATAACGCGCCGTTTTATGTTCTTGGGCCTGTGGTAACGGATATTGCGCCTGGGTATGACCATATAACGTCGGCGATAGGCGGGACGGCGGCGGCGTATTACGGGGCGTCGTTTTTGTGTTATGTTACGCCGAGGGAACATTTGGGTTTGCCGAATGCCGAGGACGTGCGGACGGGCGTGATTGCGGCGCGGATTGCGGCGCACGCGGGCGATGTGGCGAGGGGATTTGCCGGCGCGGCGGACAGGGACAGGGGATTGAGTATTGCGCGGGCGAATCTTGACTGGGACAGCCATCTGTCTCAGTCGCTGGACCCGGAGACGGCAGTGAGGATGCACGAAGAGGCGTGCAAGGGAATAAAGGAAAAGGGCAAGAGTAACGCGGATTACTGCTCGATGTGCGGCAAACAATGGTGCAGCGCGAGGATAAACAAGGAAATCCGTGAAAAATTAAAGGCACAGGGAGAGCCGAGTTATTGATGATTAAAAGTAACGCTCCTATTTACCTGCACCAGCCAACAGGTTATGTTAAACAAATCAGCTAATCAAAACTATTCTGTAACAGTGATTGTTCCGGTCATCTGGTCGTGGCCGCTTCCGCAGAAAACGTCGCAATGAAAATCGAAAGTGCCAGATTTTTCCGGCGTGAAGCGGATTGTGCTGACTTTTTCCGGGGCGATGTCAGACCGGATGTTAAGGCCGGGGCAGTTAAATCCGTGTAATTGGTCGAGGGAGACAAGCGAAAGTGTTACGGGAACGCCTTTTTTCAGAGTAATCTTGTCTGGTGAGTACTCGAATTTTTTGGCGGTAATTTTAATCACCTGTTCTGCGCCGGCTGAGACCACCGGCATGTCGGTTATCGCAAAATCAACGGGGCTGGTTTTGGCCTGAACCTGTCTGTAACCCAGACCCTTGTATGGGTTAGCGGCATCCCAGGGTAGCTGAATTTTTTTAGGGACAGAGTGCGGCGCGGGCAGCGGATACATAAGGCCCATCGCGGAATGGTGCACGATTTGACCTGTCATGTGGTTATTAACCTGGTGGATGTGGCCATAGAGAACGGCGACGCTGCTGAAAGGAGTCAGAAGCTCTATCGCTTTGGCTCCGTCGGCTGTGTTCCAATCCCAGTCGGCGGCAAGGTCGAAGAGCGGGCGGTGAGTGAGGACTACAATCCGGGTGTTTTTGTCGAGTTTTTCGAGGTCGGCCTTGAGCCAGATGAGTTGCTCCTCGCCGAGGGTCGCATGCGGGTCGGAGACGTTATCGAGGGCTATAAAATGAACGCCCTTGTGGTCGAAAACATAGTGAGTTTCTAAGAAAAATTCTTTGAAGGCCTTGCCGTTGTCGAGAGAGGCATCGTGCTCGCCTGGTAAAAAATAGAGGTTCTGAACCTTCAGCTCTTTAGTGATTTCGCGAAACTCCTTCATTCGTTTTCTTCGGATTGTTTCGTCATCGGTGGTGTGAGTCAGGTCGCCTGTAAAAACAACGAAATCGGGCTGTTGTTCGAGTGCGTTTAAACCCGCAATGGCTTTTTTCAATGTGCCGGCAAAATCAGGGTTTATGGCCGGGTTATCGAATCCCCAGTGCGTGTCGGACAACTGGGCGAAGGAAAAATTTTGCATCGGCAAATCCGTTGCTAATGAGTCAACACTAAACAGTGTTGCACTGATTCCGGTGACCCCGACAACTTTAAGAAAATCGCGTCTATTTATCTGAGAGCACATAAATTTGTCCCTTCATAATGAGTTCGATTCAGACATTACCCAAAAGTATTACACATCTGAATATAACTATGAGGTTGGGAACGCAAAATAAGGGAAATGCTTAATTTATGCTTCGCAACTGCCTAATGGGAAACAAGATTGAATCTTATAAAGAGGGGGCAGAAAAAGCCGTTGATATTTATCTGGATGATTGATGTTGTTTTCAGGTTTTCATTGAGTCGATTTCAAGAAAGGCGATAGGGGCGAAGATAAAGACGGGAAGCCATGCCCAGAGTTCGGGGACGATTCTGCCGAAGACGTCTTCAGTGGCGAGTATTCTGCAGACAAAGCCGACGATAAGCGAGGCAGCGGTGATGGCGAAGCTGATTGCGATGGCGGATTTCATTGATTTGGGGTCGCGGCAAACGAGGACGGGCAGGCAGACAAGGAGCATAACGAGATTCATAATGGGGTCGGTTATTCTGAAATGTTTCTGGCTGTAAAGGTTCGCGAGGTCTTTGAGCTGGGTTCCCTGGGAGGCCAGTTGGGATAATTGCAGGGAGCTGAGGAGAGCTTTGTGCTCGGCTTTTCGTCTGATGGGGATGTCGTTTGGCGTTAAGTCGGTGCGGTAAGTGGAGAGAGGCGACCGTGAGGCGGCGGCAATTTGTCTGCCGGGCTGGTGCGAGCCGAGTTTGGGGATTGGGGTGAAAAAGCCGTCGGTGAGGAGCCATGTCTGGCTTTTGGAATCATAGGTTGCCTTGCTGGCTTCGATAATACCTGTTGGTTCCCAAAGGAGGGCGTCAGGTTTTTTGGAGCGAGTTACGACAATGAGGTCATCAAAAGTGAAGGAAGCCACGTCGAATTTTTTTGCCGATATAAGTGAGCCGCTGGCGTCAGTTATAAACCATACTTTGTAAGATTCTTTTCCCGGGACGGCATCTGAGCCCCTGACGAGTTTTGGGCCGAGAGCGGGGATAATCAGCTCCTGGTCGATTATGAGAAAACCGGAGAACACGACGGCAAGGATAACAATGGGGGTGATAACTCTTTTTAAGCTGACACCTGAAGCCATCATAGCTATCAGTTCGTTGTATCGTACCATTTTGCCAAGCGAGAATGCGGCGGCGACGACGGTAATCATTCCTGCGAAGTCGCGGAAATACAAAGTGCTCTGAAGCGAGTAATAAGTGATGATGTTGGTAATTACATCCATGGTATTCAGGTCGGCATGCTCGATGAATTCGTCGATATTTGCGAAGAGGTCGATGGTTATTCGCATGCCGATAAGGACGCCAAAGGCAATAACGTAGCCGATGAGGAAGTTTTTCGCGACGTATTTGTCTAATATTTTCATTTTATTTTTTGCCGGTTTATTAAACGTTTAATGGCGAAGCAGTCGCCGATATAATTCCAGTCCAAGCAGCGAGAGAATAATCAGTCCTGCCCACATCATCGGAACGCCGAATATGATTTTTGAAGACGGGTTTTCGGCGATGTTTTTGCCCATAATAATACAGGAGATAAAAACAAGAGCCGGCGCTGCGCTGGCTGCAAAGGCGGTAAGGAGGTGGCCGCCTTTGAGGACGATTCCGAGGCCGATACCAATCATAATAAGAGTTACGCACCCGATGCCGAAGACAAGGCGTGAGTTCATTTCGGCACTTATAGAGGTAAGTGTCCTGGCGATTCTTTTTTGAAGCTGGTTCTGCAGAGCGAGCAGTTGTTTGTCGGGGCCGTCGTGCAAAGCGGCAGATATGGCTTTAGGGGTTATTTCGCCAAGTATGTCGTCGGTTTTGAAATTGTCTGTCACGGCAGCAGGCATAACAAGCCCCCTGATGATTTGTCTTGCGAGGATATTTTCCTGCGCCTGCGGGTTTTGCGGGTCAGGGGAGGTCCATTTGGCGTTTTGAATATCGAGAGTAAGCGTGGGGGCCATCTCATCGCCTTCGATATTGATAAAGGCCTTTTGACACCGCAGTGTTCGGGGCGGGGTGTCGCCTCTGACCGGCCGTTCGATAATAGTAATGTCATCATTGAGAATGAGGCAGTCCTCATCCTTGAGTGAACAGGATTTTGCGGAAAGTTCGACAACCTGACGGTCATTGAAGAGCTTGAAGGGTGTTTTTGCAGGGGAGGAGAAGGTATCGTTAATCTGCTGGGCGAGGAGTTCAGCAGTAAACATGGCATAGAGGTGGTGGGCAAGTCGGGCGACGGGTTCGAAGAGCATTGGGTTTCGGCGGATTTGTTTCATTTGGTCGATTTTTTTGAACTGGATATTGTCGCCGAGCAGTGCGCCGAATTCAGTGGTGAGGGAGAGGTGTTCGGCGAAGAAGGCGGCCTCTTCGCCTGGAGCTATCTGGCAGGTGTTGTGTGCGTTAATATGGACCTCGTTAATATTTTGATGAGGGTCGAAAACGACTTTCGCGGTTTCGGCGGTAACGATTCTCTTGATTGAGCCGTTAGATGCCATATCTACGGCGACGACACCTGAGAGCACATTATTTTGCATGTCGGCGTTGTCGGCGTAAATTCTGCAACGGCCGTCGGGGGGCAGGGAATAGTAACCCTTTCGCTGGATATTTCTGAAAAGGATTTGCTTGGCATCGTTTTTGAGGGAATTTTCGGCCTGGTGTATAAAGGCGGGCATAACATAGAAGCTGAGGAGCAGGTTTGCGGTAGCGACGATGACGGCGAGAATAAAGCCGGGGTAAACCAGTGTGAGGACGGAAATACCGCTTGCCTTGCAGGCGTCGAGCTCGTTGTCGTTGGCGAGCCGGCCGTAAATGAGGGTGGTGGCGAAAAGCGCGGCCATAGGCAGGACAAAGGTGAGGGTAACAGGGAGGAAATAAATCATAAGTCGGACGACCTGTCCCGGGCCGACGCCGAATTCCTGGACCGGGCGCAGAATGCTGCCTAAGCTCATCATTAACGTCAGAGCCACGGTTGCGAGGATAAAAACCCTGATGACCTCGCGAAAAATATATCTGTGAAGCGTGAAAACCATTTTCAATCTTTGATTTATGATATTTGATTTCCGATTTAACATTGTCAACAAAGAGCGATGATTTGCAACAGAAATCATCAGTGAAAGCGGTTTATGCTTGAAAAGGCGGAGATTATGGCGTAAAACAGGGAAAGGATTTATCGTTGATTGGCGGGTAATTTATGAGACATTACAGGACAATCGTGTTGGGTGTTGTGTTTGCCGGTTTATTTGCGGGATTTGCGCGGGCGGACGTCGTTGTGCTAAAGGGGGGGCAAAAGCTCGTGGGTGATATTGTGGCGGAGAGGCACGAGCAGATTTACGTGGACGTCGGTGTTACGGTGATAGCTGTTCCTAAGGAGGATGTTCTCGAATATCACTATGACAAGACGGCTGACGGAAATGCTTTGTCGATGCAGGCGGCGGAAGCGAATGAGATAAAAACGGAGCCGGCGACAGGTCGGCTGTATTACACGGGCAAATTCGAGAAGAGGACAATTGAGCAGTGTGTGGCGGAAGTTGGGGAGGCGGTGGTCAAGGTGAGCAGCCCGGCAGGGATGGGGTCGGGATTTTTTATAAATGAGCAGGGGTATCTTATAACGAATTATCACGTTGTCGAGAAGGAAACAAAGATTGAGGTAACGGTATTTAAGAAGGCAAAAGACGGCTTCGACAAGAAGGTTTTCAAAGGCGTGCGGATTGAGGCGATAAATCCTTTCGTTGACCTCGCACTTTTGAAGGTCGATGATTTGGGCGATATGCAGGTGAAGTTTGTTTATCTCGGCGATATCGGCGAGATAAGGGCGGGCGAACAGGTGTTCGCAATCGGTAATCCGCTGGGTCTTGAGCGGACTGTGACCAACGGGGTTATCAGCACGACGAACAGGGCGTTCGAGGGGCTGATTTATTTGCAGACCGACGCGGCGATTAACCCGGGCAATTCGGGCGGGCCATTGTTTAACCTGTCGGGCGAGGTTATCGGGGTTACGAATATGGGTTACGTATTCCTCGGAGGGCTGGGGTTCGCGATACCGGTTGATTACGTGAAGCATTTTATCGATAACCGCGACGCGTTCGCGTATGACAAGAACAATCCGAATACGGGGTACAGGTATATTCAGCCGGATGGCAGACGCAATAAGAGTAAGCCGAAGATTGATTGATGAAAGGCGCAGATGAAAATTAGAGCAGCATTTTCGATTTGTGTTATTTATGCAGCAGTGATGGTTGGCAACGCGAAGGGGGCAGGGCTGCCGAAGACGGCGGAGCTTGTCGGGACGGATACAGTGTTGCTTGTGGATATAAGCGATTTTAATCTGTTCAGGACCAAGCTCGAAAAGACCAGTATTTATAAGTTATATAATGACCCGTCGATGTCGGCGTTTGTGAAAAACTTTACCGCCAAGGTTCATGAAAAGATAGAGGGTGACAAGGACTCATTTGTAAAAGGCATACTCGACGCGAATCTTATGCCCGAAGGCCGACTGGCATTTGTGATGGCGGGGGGGCAGCAGGAAATGTCGATGATGCTGATAAGTCAGTGGGGTCGCAACGTCGGCAAGGTGAGAGATATTATCGAGAAGATAACGGCCAGGTCCGTTGAAAAAGGCGAGCACAGGGGGGTTGAAAGCTACCGTGATGTGAATATCATAACGCTGACGACGGCGGCGGCGGAGAAACCGGCGGTTAAAGACAGCGATGATAATATGGCGGAAAAAACAGGGCCGACATCGGAAAAAGACGTTTATTGTTTTGTCGGTGATTGTCTGGTAATGGCAAGCGATGCGGAGGCGGTAAAGTTCGTTGTTTCGCAGATTAAGGGCGCGGGGGCTTCATCGCTGGCGGGCGATACGGATTATACAGCGACGATGGGAGCGGTGGGGCCATATCATGACGCTGATGTATATGTTAATTTCAAACGAGTGATAAAACAGATGGTTGATGGGGACACGACGGGCGAATCTCAGAAGGATATTGCCAATCTCGGTCTTGACGGAGCGGGGGGGCTTGGGTTTTCTGCCGGCATTGCGCCAGACGCGGAGAGTACGGTTCGAGGGAAGATTTTTTTGAGGACGACAGGGATGAGGAAGGGCATTTTGAAAATGCTGGAGATGCGTTCCGACCCGGTGCGTGCTCCGCGATTTGTGCCTGCGTCGGCGTGCTCGGTGAGTTTTTTGAACTTGGATATCAAGCGTGCTTATGATGAGCTTTGCAGCATAATTTACGGATTTGACCCGACGACGGCGCTGCTGCTTCAGCAGCCGATTCCGGGGACGGGGTCGGAAAATGAACCGGGGATATCTATCAGGCCCGACATAATAGAATATCTTGGCACGGAGGTTGTGATTGCGCAGAGCGTAAACAAGCCGTTTTCGAAGGATAAAGAGCCGACGGATATTTATATAGCCGTGAGTGTAAATAATCGGGCGGCGCTGGAAAAGTCGTTGTCGCTTATTCACAAACGGCTGATTGCGCCGAACAACCCTGAGCCGACGCGTGAGTTGCTTGGATACACGCTTTATCTTATTGGGCCGGCGGGAGTACCTGTTTTGGGCGGGTCGGTGCCGATGGTAGAGGCGGGGCCGCAGCGTGCGACGCCGAAGGGTGAGCGGCTGGCTTTTACGATTACAGATACGCACTTGATTTTCGGGCCGGAGCCGGCGGTTGAGCGGGCGATAAGGACTTTGGGCGGTGCGGAAAGCGAGCCGGTGAGTTCGGCGAAGTGGTTTAACACAGCGAAAGCGGCGGTGCCTTCGGTTGTGGGGTCGGCGGGTTTTGAGGATAATTCGGCGTCGGGGGAATTGTTGTGGTGGATGCTGAAGGAGAACAGCAAATCACGGCGGGCTTCTATGGGAATGGGGCCTGCGGCGGCTGTCCTGGCGGGGCCCGACGCGTGGGATTTCGCGGACTTTAGTTTGCTCCCCGAGTTTAGCGTGGTGAAAAAGTATTTCGGCCTGTCGGCGGGGTATGGAATCAGCAGGCCCGACGGATTTTTCTTCGAGTTCAAATATCTTAATCCCCAGAGCAAGAACTGATAATCGGTAATTGATTATCGATGATTTGCCGTGATTGCACTTGACCGGGAAGCGGTCTTTACGCTAAAATGGGCCATTTATTGATTATTGAAGAAAATAGCTTGTATAGGAGAACGTTGTGAAGGCAAGTGAAATGCGGCCCGGAATGGCCATTAAGATGCAAGGCCAGTTGTATATCTGTACCAAGTTTGCTCATGTGACGCCCGGCAACCTGCGGGCGTTCGTTCAGGCCAAACTCAAGAGGATTTCCGATGGCACCATTGTTGAGAATCGTTTACGCGCCACGGAGGAAGTTGAGCAGGCGTATCTTGATAAGCGAGAGATGGAATACCTTTACTCGGACAGCCACGGGCATGTCCTGATGGACACAAAGACGTTCGACCAGATAACGGTCCCTAACGAGATAATCGGCGACCTGATAAAGTTTTTCAAGCCCAATACAATGCTGACGGCAATGCTGAATAACGGCAACGTTGTGAGTATCGAAATTCCCAAGACGGTTGAATTGACTGTTACGGAAACGACGCCCCAGCCCAAAGGAGCGACGGTTACCAATCAGATGAAGGACGCTGATTTGGAGACGGGCCTGAGAATAAGGGTGCCGCCTTTTATCGAAGTCGGCGAGGTGGTTCGCATCAATACCGAAGACGGCTCATACCTTGGCAGGGCAACGAAGTAGCGTTTAGCGGATAGAAAAACTAAGCGCTATACGCTAATGAATCACCTTGTTGAGGGGGTAGGTGATTATTCCTGAAGCGCCGGCGCGTTTTAGAGCGGGGACAAGGGAGCGTTCGATTTTGGCGTCGATAATAACTTCAATGGCGATGTAATTGGGGTCTGCCAGGGACGAGATGGTGGGACTTTTTTCCGAGGGCAGGACTTTTAATATTTTGTCGAGATTGGCCTTTTCGATATTCATTTTGAGGCCGACCATATTGCGGGCGTCGATGGCGGCATTGAGCAGGATGGCGATATTTTCGATTTTTTCCTTTTTGAATTTGTTCTGCCAGGCCTGTTTGTTGGCGATAAATCGTGTTGTGGAAGTAATAACGGTGTCGATTATACGCAGGTTATTGGCGACGAGGGAGTTTCCTGTTTCGGTAAGCTCGACAATCGCATCGACGAGGCGGGCTTTGACTTCGGTTGCACCCCAGCTAAATTCGATTTTGACGTCGATATTTTTGTCGGCGAAGAATTTTTTAGTTACGTTGACAAGCTCAGTGGCGATGATTCCGCCTTTTAGGTCCTGTGCCTTCTGGATTTTCGATTCTTCAGGAACGGCCAGGACCCATCTTGTGGGTTTGCTTGTGGCTTTGCTGTAACCGAACTGGCAGACCTCGATTACGTCGGAGTTGTTTTCCATTATCCAGTCGTGCCCTGTGATTCCAGCATCGAGGACGCCGTCGGCGACGTATCGGCTCATTTCCTGTGCGCGGAGCATGGTCGGCCGTATCTGGTCGTCGTCGATGACGGGCAGATAGCTTCTGTCGGATTCGGTAATGTTGAAGCCGGCCTTGGCGAAAAGTTCGATGGTTGCTTTTTGCAAGCTTCCGGCGGGGATACCTAATTTTAAAACTTCCTGTGACATTTTATATTCTTTCGAAAAGTCGCATTATTTACGGTTTTTTTTGTGTTTTCTTTTTTGTTTTTGGCGGCTGTTTTTTGGGCGATTCGCTTTCTCGCCTGAGGAGCGAGTAAAATTCACGGGCGTTTTTGATTGAAATCAGCCGGCAGAGAAACCCTTCGATTTCCTCGTAAGTGGCTTCGGTGTGGAGAAAATGGCCGGTTTTAAGAAACTCAATCATTTTCGGGGTCAGCGGTATGGCGTGGCCCTGCATTGAGGTGAGCATACAGTAATCGACGGCGAAGGGGGTTGCGCCGTTGAGCTTTTCGAGCAGTATTTTTGTGGGCCTTTTGCCTAATTTACGGAGCGACTGCAGGCCGAGCATATTGTGTTTGTTGAATACGGCGTTAAGCACGCTGACGAGTGTGGCGGCAATGCTGCGTGCCGGCTCAAAATCCGGGCCGAGGACTTCGACTATTTCCTCGATGGTTGCCACCCGCAAATCGTTCCAGTCAACAAAGTAGTCCTTGAGCTTTTTAATCGCGGCCTGCGTGCGAGATTCCGTGAGGTTTTCGCTTACTATGGCGAAGACGAGTGCGTCAACGGGCTCATCGTACTCAACATGGTGATGCTTGCCCGGATTTTGCTTCATTGAGCGATAAAGTTTTTGAATTTTTTTTGAGTATTCTTTACTGTCTTTCATAAGTATCCCGTGGCACAGGCCTTAAACCCGTGAAAACGCGGCCGAAACGGCCGTGCCGACAAATATAACAATCAACCGTGCTCCTGGTCAATGGAATCTTTGTCTTTGAACTCACCGGCCAGGTCGTCGATGAGCTTCATGGTTTCGATGACTTTCTTGAAATTTTCATCCTTATGGAGATTTATGACGGGGCAGAACCTGCTTTTAATCTGTTCGGCTAGGAGCATCTGGATTCGTCTTTTTGCGTGGAGAATCGCGATGAAGGTTTTGTTCTGGGCGGTTTCGGTGCCGCCGAACATGCTGAGATAGACGTTGGCAATGCGCATATCCGCGGAGACATCGACTTTTGTGACGCTGACAAGTGATTCTATTCGCGGGTCGCTGAGGTGATTCGCGATGGCGTCACTAACCGCCTCTCTTACGACACGTGCGATTCTCTCCTGTCTTCTCGTGGGCATAATAGTATAAAGAGCGATACCTACTGGAGGGTTCTCGCCACCTTCTGGATTTCGTAAAGTTCAAATACGTCGTCGGTTTTCACGTCGTCGAATCGGGCGATTTTGATGCCGCATTCGAGGCCGGCTTTTACTTCGCTGGCGTCGTTTTTGAAGTGCTTGAGCGACTCGATGGTCATATTGTCGCGTATGACGATGTTGTCGCGGATGAGACGAATTCTTGCGTTCTTTTTGACGACGCCGTCGTTGACAAAGCAGCCGGCGATTGTTCCGACCTTTGATACCTTGAAAGTTGTTCTGACGGCGGCTCTTCCGATGGTTTTTTCCCGCTCTTCCGGTTCGAGCAGGCCGACCATCGATTTCTGGAGGTCTTCGGTAATGCGGTAGATGATGTTGTAGAACCTTATATCGACGCCTTTTTTCTCAGCCATTTTGGCGACGAGTTCGTCTGCTACGACGTTGAAGCCGATGATGATAGCGTTGGATGCCTCGGCGAGGACGACGTCGCCCTCGGTGATGCCGCCGGTGCCGGTGTGCAAAATTTTGAGTTTGACTTCGGCAGTGCTCATTTCGGAAATATATTTAGTCAGGACGTCCACCGAACCCTGGACGTCGGCGCGGATGATGAGATTAAGCTCTTTGACGGTTCCGGCTTTAATATGGGTGAAGAGGTTATCGAGGGTAATCTGAGTTCTTTTGGCGAGAGCGCCTTCTCTATGAAGCATCTGGTTTTCGTCGGCGGCGGCCTTGGCTTTGTTAATGTCGCTGAGGATGTAGAATCTGTCGCCGGCGTTGGGGACAAACTGAAGACCACTAACCTCGACTGGGGTTGAGCTTGTCGCGAATTTGACGCTTTTGCGGAAGCCGTCTTTGAGGGTTTTGACCCTGCCGTAGGCGCAGCCGGCGAGGATTATGTCGCCCTTGGTCATAACGCCTTCTTTGATAAGCACAGTGGCGACGGGGCCTCTGGTTTGCGAGAGATGCGCCTCGACGACCCAGCCGGTGGCTGGTATGGTGTCGTCGGCTTTAAGGTCGAGCAGTTCGGCGACGTAATCGAGGTGTTCGAGCAGGTCGGCGATACCTATGCCGGTTGTTGCGCTTGTTTTGACGATTTCTGTTGTTCCGCTCCATTCTACGGGAATCAGTTCGTGTTCCGCCAGTTGTGAGTAAACGCGGTTGATATCGCTTCCGGGCAGGTCGATTTTGTTTAGCGCGACGATGACGGGAACATTTGCGGCTTTGGCGTGGTGAATTGCTTCGATTGTCTGGGGCATAACGCCGTCACCCGCGGCGACGACGAGCACGACGACGTCGGTCATAGTCGCGCCTCTTGCCCGCATAGCCGTAAACGCCTCGTGGCCCGGCGTGTCGAGGAATGTTACTTTGCCCTTTCCAACGTTGACCTGATAAGCGCCGATATGCTGTGTGATTCCGCCTGCTTCGCCTGCGGTAACATTTGTGGAGCGAATTTTATCCAGCAAGCTTGTTTTGCCGTGGTCAACGTGGCCGAGCATAGTAGCGATAACCGGGCGTCGTTTGAGGTTGGGCCTGGGTCTGTTTTCAAATTCTGTTTTTATCTGGTCTTCAAGGGAGGCCTTGTGTTCGACGTGTAATTCGATGCCCAACTCCATTGCTACAAGCTCTGCGACTTCTGTGCTGATAACCTGGTTAGCAGTGGCAATGAGGTTTTGCTGGAGCAGTTTGGCGATTACGTCCGAAATTTTAACGGCCAGTGCCGAGGCCAAACTTTTAACGGTAATGGGTTCTGTAATTGAGGCGGATGTGGGTTTAGCTAATGGCTGTGCTGCTTCAGGGTGGGTTTTTGAGGTGATTTTCCGCAACGGTCTGAGTCGTAAACCTTCGCTACCTGCGGCATCGAGCCGGGCTCGTCTTTCTTCTAAATCTTTCTCTCGCCTCTGGGTAATCAGCTTGGTTTTCTTAACGGTTTCTGTTTCGTATTCGGTTCGCCGGCGACCATGCGTTCGTTCTTTTGGTTTTTTGGTGGCGACCTGTCCGCCCCTGACCGGTGCGCTGGTATCTTCATCCTTGTCGGAGGCCATCAAAGGCGAGGTTACGGGCATATCGTATCTCGGCTTTGGTCTTGGTCGTCGCATTGTGGGCGCTGGTTCCGGCGCCTCGATGCGCACGACCTGCGGGCCTGTAAGTTTTGCCGGCTCGGGTTTTTCGAGCATGGGGCCGGCGGGGATGATTATTTCCGGTTTTGGCGGCTCGATCCTTGCGGCGGCACGTCTCGGCTGAGGCGGGGCAGGTTTGTCTATGACAGGCGTCGGTTCAGCCGGTGTTTCCAAAACGGGCGGCGATTCCTGAATCTCGGCAACAACGGGTGTTTCCTGTGGTGCTTCGGTAGTGGTCGGCTCCGCTTCGGCGGTTTTTTTACCTCTTGATTTCCTGACGCGGGCTTTTTCGAGGTCAACCTTCTGGGCGGTTTCGATGGCGGTGGTATGGTCTCCCTCACTGAACCATTCTTTTATAGTGGCCGCAAGCCCGGCGGAGATAGTGGCCATGTGGTTTTTGATGTCAAGCCCCTCATCCTGGCACTTTTTCATAATAGCGGTGCTTGAGACACCAAGTTCGCGAGCCAACAAATATACTCTTGTTATGGCCACTGCTGAGACACTCCCAAAAATCAGGTTTGGTTAGGGCTGTCGGTCGAGGATGGCTGCTGCGCTTGTTCCTGCAGCAGTTCTTCGGCTTGTTTTTGTTTATTATCAGCCGCAAGTTTTTTGGCTTCTTCGACAGCCACGGCAATGAGCTGCCTGGCAAGTTCCGGTTTTATGTTAAGCTCCGTTACCAGGGGCTCAGCGCCAACATCATCCAAGTCGAGAATTGATATGATGCCCAGCGCAATAAGTTTATCAACGAGGGTATCATCTGCACCCTCGATGCTTTTAACGCATTTAGTGAGCCGTTCAATGCCCTGATTGTATTCATCTGGGGTGAGGATATCGATGTCCCAGCCGGTGAGACGGGCTGCGAGCCGGACGTTCTGACCGTGCTTGCCTATCGCCAAACTAAGCTGGTCCTCGTCGACGACGACGGTAGCCCTGCCAAGCTCAAAGCAGAGGGCGATTTCACTTACCTTTGCGGGCATAAGGCCGTTGGTAATGAAGACCTGTGATGAATCGCTCCATCGGACGATGTCGATTTTTTCGCCGCCAAGCTCATCGACGATATTTTTTATTCTGCTGCCGCGGACGCCCACGCAGGCGCCGACGGGGTCAACCTTTTCGTCGAGTGAAGCGACGGCGACCTTTGTGCGGTAGCCGGCTTCGCGGGCAAGCGCCCTTATTTCGATAATTTCCTCGGCTATTTCGGGGACTTCCTGCTCAAAGAGCCGGCGAATGAAGTCCGGATGGGTCCGAGACAGGATGATTTTAACCTGGTTTGAGACCTCTTTGACTTCGAGGATGAGGCACCTGATTCTTTCGCCCGGCCTGTGGGTTTGGCCGACTATCTGCTCGCCCTTCGGCATAAACGCTTCGGTACGGTGGTCGAGGCCGATAACAAGGGAGCCGCCTTCGTATCGGACTACGGTACCGCTGATGATTTCGCCTTTTCGCTGTGCGAACTCGGTGTAAATGCTGTCTCTTTCGTCGGCCTTGATTTTTTGGACCATAACCTGCCTTGCGGTCTGGGCGGATATTCGGCCAAGCTGATTGATATTGATTGGCTGCTTATCCTTGACGGCGGTAACCTGGCCGTTGGTTCGGTCAATCTGGACGATAATTTCGCTTTCGGGTGTTCCGAAATGCTTCCTTATAGCGGAAACCATTGCCTCCTCAAGGTCGGCAAAGATGGATTCCTTGTCGATGTTCTTGTCTCTAGCTACGTTTTCAACTATTCTAAGTAATTCCTGGTTCATTTGTTTATGCTTCCTTACAATCCAGCCACGACTCAACGTTTTCGCCGAGACGAGCAATAAAAAAAAAGGAAACCATACCGGTTTCCACATCCACGCTTCAAGCCCAATAAATCAAGGTTGTCGTTGGTTTGACGCTACATCTTATACCTCCGTAGCTGATCCCAACGTTGTATAACAACCCAATTCATAGGCCGTCGCTGGAGCAAAAACCCTTGCATACCGGCCACAATCGGCGCGAAACCTTCGCCGAACCGAGCAATTGTTCGGCTAATACGCACTGTAAGCAGACCCTGCAAAAATCATCGAATACACCTAACTACATTCCCCCGAGAATTCGGGGCAGCCGTAAGTTTTCGCACACAAGAGCATATATTAATCGTCAAAGCGGGTAATAACAATCATTTTTTTGCAATTTGGCGGATTTTTTGGCCTGTCTTATGGGGGGTATGATAATGGTTATAAAGTGTTTTTTAATAGAAGGTTAGGGGGTAGGGCGTTTTTTTGGTTTTAGCGGGTGTTTTTTATATCGGTCAGGTTTTGGCGGGCTGGGGAGATTTGGCGGGGGCGGTCATTTGCTTTGGGAGCGTGAAGAAGAAGGTAGAGCCGACGCCGAGTTTGGAAGTGAGCCAGATTTTGCCGTCGTAGAGTTCGACGATTTTTTTTGCCAGGGTCAGGCCGATGTTTTCGCTGGCATAAAATTAATATTACACATAATACTTGACGCTATCTTCATTATCGCTTCCCTGTCCTTTTTCAGCAACTTGGTTATTATTGGGTGTGTGCTTTGCATATTATATGTCGGTCGCCGATGTTGTTATTACCGCAGCAGGGGTTTTGTTGTCGGCGGATTCTTTTGGCGATTCTGCGAGGTTTTTTTCGACGGCCCTGCGTGTATTGGCATCGGTGATTTCACGAACATACTCTATTACACCTTTTAGTTTGCCTGTTGTAGCATCAATCAGGGGGAAGCTGTAGAGGTCAATCCAGCCCACAACTTTTCCGCCCGGCCCTGTTTTGGGGACTACATCGTAATCAGCTTTGCCGGTTTCAAGGGTTCGACAGGTTGGGCAGATGTCGCAGCGTATTTTGTGTCCATGGTAAGCTTCGTAACATTTCTTTCCTATCAAAGGCATAGCATGCGCATACCATTTTTCCATCGCTGCATTGGTCCTGACAATATTTAGGTTGGTGTCAAGCACACTGATGCCGTCCTGGATGCTGGCAAATACTTCGGAAAGGAAACGTTCGCTTTCTTTTATAGATTCCTGCAGTTGCACTTTGTCGGTGGTGTCTGAAATAAATCCTTCGATGGCGAGCAGTTCGCCTTTGGGGTTGAATATGCCCTGTCCCTGCTCCAACACCCATTTTTGTTCACCGTCAGCGGTTTTGATTCTGTAGGTTACATGGAACGTTTTGTGTTCTTTCAGTGCGGCCTGAACAGTATCCCATACCTTTTCGCACTCATCCGGATGAATCAAATGGTTGTATGCTATCTTACTGTTGTTGATGAGTTCGGCGGGCTGATAGCCGGTGAGATTGACGCTTCCTTCGCTGACAAATTCCATAGTCCAGTCGCGGTCATTCCGGCAGCGATATGCCATTCCCGGGAGGTTGCTCATCAGCATTTGAAGCGTTCGCCGATTCTCAAGCAGGCCGTCTTCGGCGAGTTTCCTTTCGGTTATATCGCGGACGATGACTACGAGCTGGTCATTACCCAGCCAGACCACTCTGGCTTCACGGAATTGTTCTCTCTGATTCTGGACCGAATACTCCGCAAGCTCGACGGCTTTGTTCTTTACCGCTCTTCTGATTGCCCATTCGAGTCGGCGTGCGGCCAGGGGGCCGAAGGTTGTATAAATGTTTTTTCCGACAAGTTCATGGGGGTGGATATGGCCGAAATTTTTATTTGCCGGTGTTTTGCACTCAAGGATTTTGCCATCGGCGTCTATCTTCAGGAACATATCAGGTAAGGCCTGAAAGATAGACCGCATCTGGGCGTTGGCCTCTAGTAATTCCTGTGAGCTGATTTCGATGGAGCGTTCCAGTAGAAGCCGGTCGGCGTCGAAATTGAAGTATGCCTCGTTAATGACGCCGATTATTTCCTGAAAATCTTTGGGGATTTTTTCGGCGGAGCCAAAGATTTTTTTAAGCTGACGTTTAAGTAAGCTGTGTATTTTGTCCATTATCAGACCTCGGAAAACGCGGTTATCGTCATTGTCTCGTTGTGAAGGGCGCATTGTTTGGTGCCCGCGAGGGGAGCGATTTCTCCGTATGAATAGAAGCCGGTAAGGATAGTGTCCTTGCCGAATGTTTCGCGGACGGCATCAATTTCTTCTTCGATACGCTGTTTAAGAACCCATTTTCTTCCGACGCAACTAACGAGGATTGCCAGTTCGACTTTTGGGAAATCGATTGTTTCCTGGCAGTTTTTCGCGGCCTTAGCAGCAGCATCTATCATTCTCTCATAATTTATCTTCATCAGGCGGGCGTGGTAGCCCTCGGGGACATCGCCTGCAAATGTCAAACTCTGTTCATTTTCATTAGTTGCCAGGATGGTGCGGACCAAACTGGTCGTTGCTTCCTGGCCTCGAATACCCAGGGGGAAAAGTAAACCGGTAGCAGGCAGGCCTTTTGCGTGTTCGCCGAGATACTGCTTGTAGAGTTCCAGGGCGTTTTTCCCGTCAAGCTCATAAAGGACGCCGCCTTTTGAGCGGGTGACAATTCTTTCCGGGCCGAATGGGTCCCATCCGCCGACGGAGCCATAGCCAATTTTTAGTTTATGGCCATAGAAGGCAATTGCCGATATGGCGTTATTTTTGGGGATGCCATTGGAGAAAGTCAATGTTTCCTGGAACTTCGCGCCGTCACCGGCCAGGCCTCCGGTTACAATTACGTTCTCAGGGAGATTTTTTTCAAGTCCCTTGACGAGTTCACTTCCATTAACATTAACACCTTTCGAAAGGACAAACAAGTGGCTCAAGTTTGCCGGATTCACGAGTGCGGCGAGGCGTTCACCGGCGAGAAAGCTGTCCTCCGGGGAGCCGATTTCTATTTCATACGACCTGACAGTGGTTTTCTCAAAATGCACCGCCACGGTTGTCAGGGAGTCGTCATATACCGTTGTTCCGCAAATTTCTCCTCCTGTTGAGCAACCGACCAAACGCGCGTTTGGGTAAACGCCGGCAAGCTCTTTGAGCAGGGGGGATTGTTTCAGCAGGTCTTTGGCGCCAAAGACCAGTACCAGTTGTGCTGATTTTCCCAGTGTTCCTGGGGCCGACGGCTGCCAGCCGGTTTTTTGCGTCCAGACATTTTGTTCGGTTTTCATATAGTTTTTCCTTGGTTAATTGGTTTTTGTTTCGTTATCTGTTTTTGGCAGGGTGAAGAAGAATGTTGAGCTCTGGCCGACAGTGGAGGTTAGCCATATTTTGCCGCCGTATAATTCGACGATTTTTTTTGCGAGCGTCAGACCTGCGCCTGTGCTTTCGAACTGGTCCTTGGCCTGAAGGGTCTGGAAGAGCCGGAAGATTTTTTCGAAATGCTGTTCGGATATTCCCGGCCCATTGTCCGCGACGCTGAATTTCCAGAAGCCGTTTTCCTCGACACAGGCGACTTTTATGAAACCTTCGGGTTTATCCATAAATCTTACGGCGTTGCTGAGCAGATGCTGAAAGACCTGCTGTATGCGGGTGGGTTCGGAGGTGATAATGGGCAGCCGGCTTTCGACGGTGATATGTATGTTGGCCGGTGCGCCGAGCAACTTGATGATTTCCGGCAAAAGCTGGTTGAGGTCGATTTGAGTCGGCTCTTCTTTGATGCGGCCGATTCTTGAGTATTGCAGAACGCCGTCGAGAAGGTTTTGCATCCTGTTTACACGGGTGGTAAGCATCTTGAGCTGTTCTTTGCCGTCGTTGTCAAATTTGTCCGCGTAATCCGTAGCAATCCAGTCGGACAGCGCATTTATGGCGCGCAATGGCGCCTTCAGGTCGTGTGAAATGATGTACACGAAGTCCTGGAATTCCTTACTTATGCTTTCAATCTGTTTGAGCAGTTTTTCGCGTTCGTCAACATTCATGACGCCAGGTTTTTCTGTCAATAAAGTGCTCATACATCGTCCCCAGTTAATAGAAAACGCCACAACCATTGAAACCTGAATTATGCTCTTTATATCGTTGTTAAAATGTGGCAGATTGAGCATTTAGACGGCTTTTTCGGGCATAGCGAGGTATTCCCGCCCCAGAATGGGGGAATTGCGGACTTTATTACGGGCGGTTTTGCTATGGTCCGATAATGCGACCGGATATTCAGTGGGGTTTTGTTTTAGAAGCAGGGCGCGAGGCGTCGGGAAGAGGGAGCAAAAGGGCGGTTATTTTCTTTTTTTCGAGCTTGATTTTGCAGATGCGCAGAGATTTGTCACCGACTTTGAAGACCGGGTCGAACGGCTCGTCGTTGAGCAGCGACTTGCATACTTGTGCGACGATATTATTCGGCTCTGTGCCCGTGAACGCAAGCCAGTCAGTAAGCGCTTTGTTACCCATTGATTTTGTGAGCGTTGTAATACCTGCTGTGCCGAGGGATACGCCGTCAACGTGGATATTTAACTGGCTGAACGAATTTATCGCGGGAGTTATACGGACGGTCAGAATAGGATTGGCAAAACGCGTTTTGGCTGTTGCCATAAGTATTATTTGGCTTTGCGTCAAAATTGCCTGTGGGTCAGTGAAGGTGATGTTATTGAATTTTACCGGCTGGCGCCAGCGTGCGATTATATCATTCAGGCCTTCTTCAGTGATTACGACCTCGAAGGGGTCATCAAGCTGAGAATTATTGTAAACTGTCGGCATCAAATAGTTACTCAGATAGACGCTGATTTGGCTCTGGTCGGCTATTCGAAGCGGGGCGTAATATTTTGGTCTGTGCGTTATAAGGACAAACACCAATAGCACGAGCACAATAGGAAGTACAAGCCAGAAGTATGCTTTGAATTTCCTGTTCTTCATTTTCTCTTAATCTTTTTTCATCTTACTGCCACTGAAAGCTTGTTAGAAATCAATCGAGCGGTTATAGTAATGCAAAATACGAGCAGCTTAAAGCGAAAAACGAAAATCGAATAAGAAAGGATTTATAATAGTATGGCTAATCATTTTGGCGACCGGCTGGTTGAAGCGATAAAGAGCAAGCGAACACCATTGATTGTTGGTCTGGACCCGGTTTACAGCCGGCTTCCCGCGGTGATAACGAACAGAAGCGATATGAATGACGAGTTCGACGTGGACTCGGCGGTCGATGCGATATTCGATTATTGCACACAGGTGCTGAGGATTGTCGCGCCGATGGTGCCGGCGGTTAAAATCAACATTGCGTTTTTTGAAAAATATCTCTGGCAGGGAGTCGAAAGCTATTATTCACTTATTTCCGAGGCAAATGAGCTTGGCATTGAGGTAATCGGCGACGTTAAGCGAGGCGATATAGGCCACACGGCAGAGGCATACGCGACGGCACATCTGGAAAATCCCGAAATGGCGGGCCTTGAGGATACGCTCGCTCCGGACGCGATAACGGTCAACGGTTTCGCGGGCGCAGAGGCAATCGAGCCATTCGCGGATGTCGCCACCAGGCAGGGTAAGGGCGTGTTTGTATGGGTTCGCGCGAGCAACCCCGGCGCGGCTGTGATACAGGATTTCGCTTCCGGCGACGGGCAAAAGATGTACGAGAAACTTGCGTCGGTTGTGGGCGAAATAGCAAATAAGCCCGGCAGAATAGGCAAGGCCGGCTACAGCAATATCGGTATGGTTATCGGCGGCACAAGCCCGGAAGAGACGACAGCCCTGCGAAAAAAATATGACAATATGTGGTTCCTCATTCCCGGCTACGGCTCACAAGGGGCATCGGCTGCGGATTGTGTTCGGTTCTGCAAACACGACGGCAACGGCGCACTGATTAACGCGTCTCGCTCGATTATCTACGCATACGAGAATCCGAAGTACAAGGAACAGTTCGGCGACAACTGGAAGAAGTGCATCGAGCAGGCCGTAATCGACGCCAAGCTGGACATCGCAAAGGCCGTCTAGGACGCACTGTAACTGAGCGTTATACTCGCAAAAAATCGTATTGGCTCATAGAGATATGGGTGAAGGTCTTTTCAGAGATAAAAAGATTTTGGTGATGGGCCTCGGGAGGTTCGGGGGCGGGGTGGATGTTGTGAAGTTTGCCTGCTCGGCGGGGGCCAGGGTAATCGTTACCGATTTGGCAAAACAGGATGCGCTCGCGGAATCAATCGCTCAACTCAAAGGTCTGGATATAACATATCACCTTGGTTCGCACGAGCCGGCGGATTTTGAGCAGGCGGATATGGTTGTGGCTAATCCCGCTGTGCCTTTGGATAACAAGTTTTTGCAGATTGCCCGCAAGGCAGGTAGGAAAGTTACATCTCAAATCGAATTATTCTTTGAGCTGTGCCCTGCTAAAATAATCGGCATAACCGGTGCCAATGGCAAAAGCACCACAACAGCACTGACGGCACATTTGCTGCGAAGTCGATTCAACAAGAAGGTCTGGTTAGGCGGCAATATAGGCAATGAGCCAATGCTGACGATTGTGGGCAAAATAAAACCCGATGACATGGTTGTTTTGGAGCTGTCGAGTTTTCAGATTGAGCAGTTGGCCCAGAGTGATAAGGCCCCGCAGGTCGCGTTGCTGACGAACCTTACGCCGAATCATTTGGACCGCTATAAGACGTTTGAGAATTACTGCAAGGCCAAAGAGCTAATCTTTCAACATCAGAAGCCGAACGCGAATCAATCCGCAGTTTCAATTTTCAACGGCGACGATGAGGTAAGCAGCAAGTGGTTTGCGAAATATCAAAAAGACGCTGGTCGGATTTGCGTAAAATTTTCGGCGGATGGTATGCCGGCGAGAATTCGCAGTGCGTATGGGTTGCCGGGCAGGGCGTATCTTGTCAATTTGGCTGGCGCGATTGCCATAGCGAAAAATTTTGGCGTAACCGATGAGCAGATAATCGGGTGTTTGCCCGCATTTAAGGCGTTGCCTCACAGGTTACAGCTTGTGGGTGAGGCAAGGGGGGTTCGCTGGTATAACGATTCCAAGGCGACCACGCCCGACAGCTCGATTGTTGCCCTTGAAGCGTTCGATAGCCCCATTATCATAGCGGGCGGGTATGATAAGCATATTCCGTTCGATGAGTTTGGCGCAAAAATTGCCCAAAAGGCCAAGGCGGCCATTCTCATAGGCCAGACCGCACAAGTGATAGGGAAAATCATTCAGAATAACCCGCAAAACAAGGCCCAGGTCAGGTATGCGAAGACGCTTGCCGAGGCGGTTCAAATGGCCAATACCCTTGCGGTCAAGGGAGACGCGGTTTTACTTAGCCCTGCCTGCGCCAGCTACGATATGTTCGAGAATTACGAGCAGCGTGGGGAGCAGTTTATCGAACTGGTAAATAAGGTCATTCGCTGATTATCGGAACATTCGACTTTGCCCCAAGTTTTTTTTATCAATTGATTATTGATTATTTAGAGCGGAACCGGGCTTTAGATAATCAATCATCAATCACAATTATCAATCTCTTAAGCTGTCCTTTAAAAAAGACGATTCGCAGGGTGCAAACACATTAATGTCTTTTTTGAGGGACTGGCAAATGCAAGACACATCTGAACGGAGAAGAGAGCCAAGATTAAGATACCACTGGCCTGTATGGTTCGCAGAGAATTTTGCCGGTTTACTTTCACAAGGACAAATGGTTGACGTTTCCAGCGGAGGAGCGGCTTTTACCTGCTATGCGGACAAGGGTTGTCCTTATCCGGGTCAGAATATAACAACCCGTTTCAGCGTGCCATATTATCACGAGGATGACCGTTTCGATATCAGTGATTTTGTTCGCGCGGGCCGGGTTTGCCGGATCGACCAAATTGGCAATGGCCTAAGTCGCGTGGCGATGAAATTCCATGAGCCGCTTCCGTTCAGGCCGGGTGAATTAGCTAATTCACAGCCAAACGAAGAAGATGTTCTTGAACCAGCTTTGGCTTAACAGTCCTCCGTTCTCCGTCATCTGTTTTCTGCAAGAATGGGAGTGCTGGGATTCGAACCCAGGACCTACGCATTAAAAGTGCGGTGCTCTACCTACTGAGCTACGCTCCCGGTCATTTAACCAGGCGGGTAGAATAACAGTTTTGATACCACCTTGTCAATGGTCGTTATTGACATCATCACTTTTGAGCGATACTATCATCCCCTCTTATTTAATTCTGGAGCTTAAGATTATGACTAATGTTACGCTGATAACGGGTGACGGTATTGGGCCTGAGATAGCCCAGGCAGCACAAAGATGCATCGACGCCACGGGCGCGAAGATAAAATGGGAAATTTGCGAGGCGGGAGTTGATGTAATGGCAAAAGCGGGGACGCCTTTGCCGGATTCGACGGTGGAATCGATAAAGAAGAACGCCCTTGCGCTGAAGGCGCCGATAACGACACCCGTTGGCACGGGGTTTCGCAGCATAAACGTTCACCTTCGTCAGATATTTGACCTGTACGCCTGTGTCAGACCCTGTAAAAGTTACAAAGGTGTTCGCAGCAGATACTCGAATATCGACATTGTTCTCGTCCGTGAGAATACCGAGGACCTTTACGCGGGCATCGAATTCGAGAAGGGCAAAGACGATACGGCTGAGCTTCTAAACTGGCTCAATAAGCACAGCAAAAAACAAATCAGGTCGGATTCCGGCATAAGCATTAAACCCATTTCGGTTGCTGGCACGGAACGGATAGTGCAGTATGCTTTTGATTACGCCCGCAAGATGGGGCGGATGAAGGTAACGAGCGTCCACAAGGCCAACATTATGAAGTTCACCGACGGGCTTTGGCTGGAGATAAGCAGGCAGGTGGCGGCGAAGAACAGCGATATCGAGTTCGAGGACCGCATCGTTGACAATATGTGTATGCAGCTGGTGCAAAAGCCAGAGTTGTATGATGTCCTGGTATTACCCAATTTATATGGGGATATTCTCAGTGATTTGTGTGCGGGATTAGTAGGTGGACTGGGTGTTGCGCCTGGAGCGAATATAGGCGAGAAGGCCGCGATATTCGAGGCGACCCACGGCAGCGCACCGAAATACAAGGGGCTTAACAAGGTCAATCCGGTGGCACTGATACTCAGCGGTGTGTTGCTTTTACGGCACATCGGCAATACCGCCGAGGCGAACAAGCTTGAGAACGCGGTCGCGGCGGTTATAGCCGAGGGTAAAGACGTTACTTACGATATGAAGGCAGACCGCAACGACCCGACTGCGGTCGGCACACAGGAGATGGCTGACGCGATAATAAAGAAAATCGCAGGTTGAGTATCGCATACCTTCCCAAGAGCCATTCGGCTGAATCGGGCGAACATATCCCAAGTCCGAACGTATAAAACCGGAATTTTCAGCCGATAATCGGCCTTGGGAGACAATAAATGAAGAAACACAAAGCCATGCAATTTATTCACAGAATCTGGAAGGAGTGGTGGAAGACCGCCGCTATTATCGTTTTTGTGATAATACCCTTAAAATCGAGCATAGCCGACTGGAACTGGGTGCCGAGTGGTTCGATGAACCCTACGATACTTGAAGGCGATTTGATATACGTGGATAAGCTCGCATACGATTTAAGATTTCCTCTTACGTTCAATCGGATTGCGGAATGGTCCAGGCCGCAAAGAGGGGATATCGTGGTTTGCTTCTCTCCTGATGACCGGATGCGATTAGTCAAGAGAGTCATCGGGCTGCCGGGGGACACTATTGAATCGAGGTCAAACGTGCTTTTCATCAACGGCCACCCTCTCAGTTATACCCCAAACGACGCTAGGTGCGCTGAAGGGCTTGCGTCCGGGTTGAAAAACCGTGCCGTGTTTGCAACAGAAAACCTCGACGGATATGAACATACGGTTATGGGTGTCCCATCGTTCCCGGCGATGCGTAATTTCGGGCCTGTTACGGTGCCGCAGGGCGAATATTTCGTGATGGGCGACAACCGGGACAACAGCAGGGATTCGCGATATTTTGGTTTTATGGAAGGAAAGGCAATAGTTGGAAAAGCAAAGGCAGTGATTGTTTCATTTGATAAGACCGACAAATATCAACCCCGGCTGGAAAGGTTCTTTACCCCCTTGAAATAGCCGGTCCCAAATGGTATAAGAAGCCCCTTTAAGGGGCTTTTTAATTGAAGCAGAGGGATTGGCAAAACATAGTTTCGGGCGATAAGGCCGGCTTTACAGCGGCGCTGCTGCGGTTGCTTGCGGGGATTGCCTCCTGTATTTATTCAGTAATCATTCGCACTCGTAATTTTCTTTTCATCAAGGGATTATTCGGGTCTTACGGCGTAACTACTGCGGGCCTCGTAACTTCGGACAGGACACAGGCAACAGTTCCTGTAATAAGCGTAGGCAATATAACCGTCGGAGGGACGGGTAAGACGCCTTTGGTAATCTGGTTATGCAATCTGTTTCGGGAGCAGGATGTCAATTGCGCGATACTGACCCGCGGATATAAGGCGGCGAAGGGCGAGAGTGATGAGCCGGGGATGTTGGCTAAAAATTGTCCCGGTTCGGCTGTGGTGGTAAACCCCGACCGGCTGGCGGGGGCGATTGAAGCGATAAAAAAACACAGAGCACAGATTCTGATTATGGACGATGGCTTTCAGCATCGTCGGCTGCACAGGGATATCGATATTGTAACCATCGACGCGATGCAACCATTTGGTTATGGCAGGATGCTGCCTGCGGGCTTGCTGCGCGAACCGGTTTCGGCGTTGAAAAGGGCACAGGCGGTAATACTTACCAGGTGCGACCTGGTTTCGAAAAATAATCTGACAGAATTAACGGCGGCTATCAACATGGTAAATCCCAATGTGATAATTGCGCAGACGATTCACAGCCCGGTTTGTGCGGTTTCCGGCGAGAAGCAAATCCCGCTCGAAGAATTGAAAGGCAAAAAAACATACGTTTTTTGCGGGATAGCGAATCCGGAGGCGTTTTTGGCGACCGTTGGGCTGGCAGGGGCGAATATCGTCGGGTCTAAGATTTACGACGACCACTATAATTATACGATCAATGACATAAACGATATTTATCGCAGCGCGACGAAGTCAGGCGCCAGGATGATACTTACGACGGAGAAGGATTATAACAAGGTATCGCAGCCGGCATCGGGCGAAGGGGAATTGGTTTTGGCATATCTGGCAGTCAGGTTGCAGTTTGTGGATGGAGCCGACCGCATAATGGAGTTGATTGAACGGTCGCTGGCGGGTAAAATACCACGAAAAAGAACTGTTTAATCGCAGAGAACCGCTATGTATGAAAATCTTCTAAATGCCGTAACAAAGCTCGGCATGCCGAAAGTTCTGCTGGTGGGCGATTTTATGCTCGACGTATATGTGTATGGCGATGCCGAGCGGATTAGCCCCGAAGCGCCTGTGCCCGTGCTGAAGGTAACCAGGACCGATTACAGTTGCGGGGGGGCGGGGCTGGTGGCGGCGAATTTGTGCGCGTTGGGGGCGGTTCCCTTATGCGTAGGCGTCATAGGCGATGACGCGAACGGTAAAAAGCTCAAAGACCTGCTGGCGAAGATGGGTGCGGACGTATCCGGCCTGATGACTGTTGCAGACAGGCCGACGACGACCAAACAGCGGCTGATAGGTCTGGCACAGCACCGACACCTGCAACAGTTGTTCAGGATGGATAATGAGTCGGCTGAGCCGTTGACCGAGGGGCAATATGGCCGGCTGGCGAAGATTTTCGAGACCAGGTTGAAACAGGCGGATAACATTTGTTTGCAGGATTATAACAAGGGTGTCCTCGCGGATTTGTTCTGCAAAAAAGTAATTAAGCTTGCTGCGAAGGCGCACAAAAGGGTTTTGGTTGACCCGTCGCCTATCAGCGATTATTCGAAATACACGGGGGCATCGGTCATTACGCCTAATCGGTATGAAACCCGTATGGGCGTCGGGTTTGAAATAAAGACCATTGATGACGCGACCCGTGCGGCCAGGGAATTTGTGCGAAAGCTCAAACTTGAAGCGATAGTCATTACGCTGGATAAGGAAGGGGCGTATCTTAAGTCGCCCGGTTTCGATGAGCATATACCGACGAGGCCACGCGTTGTGTATGACGTTACGGGTGCAGGGGACACGGTATTGGCGACTTTGGCTTTGACGCTTGCGGCTGGCTGCGATTTCAAGACGGCGGTGCAGTTGTCGAATGTCGCGGGCGGAATAGAGGTAGAAAAATTCGGCAGCGCGACCGTCAGCAGGGACGAGATAATAACCGAAATCGTTTATCTTAACCGCGGCGGCGAAGGCAAGGTTCGGTCGGTTGATTCGCTTTTGGCGGAGCTGGCCTGGCGTCGCAAACGAAATCAGAAAATCGTTTTTACCAACGGCTGCTTCGACGTCATACACAGGGGACATATCGAATACCTTAAGTTCTGCAAAGAGCATGGCGATGTCGTGGTTGTGGGGTTAAACAGCGATAGTTCCGTGCGAGCAATTAAAGGGTCTGACAGGCCTATTCACAACCAGGTTGACAGGGCGGCGGTTCTGGCGGCGCTTGAGTCGGTGGATTACATTACGATATTCGACGAATCGACCCCGATTAACCTTATCAAAAAGGTCAGGCCCAATGTTCTGGTCAAGGGGCGGGACTGGGAGCAAAAAGGCGTTGTCGGTGCGGATTTCGTCGAATCATACGGCGGCAGGGTAGTGCTGGCGCCTCTTGTGAAGGGCAAAAGCTCGACACTTATAATCGAAAAAATAAAATCGCAGGCAGCAAAAACGAAATCAGGGAAGCGATGAGCAAAAATTTTAAAAAGCATGTGTTCGAAATAATCCGGACTCACAGGAAAATGGTTGCTGAGTTTGAAGAGTCGGGACTGGAGACGATTGCCGATATTGCCGGCGCGATAACAAAGGCGATAAAGAAAGGCGCGACGGTTTATATCTGCGGCAACGGCGGTTCGGCGGCGGATGCTCAGCATATCGCGGCGGAATTAGTGAACAGGTTCGAGTCCAGCCGCAGGGCTTTGCCTGCTATTGCATTGACGACCGACAGTTCGGTAATGACCTCGATTGCCAACGACTATTGTTATGAGAGCGTGTTCGCCAGGCAAGCCGAGGCGCTTGTGAAAAAAGGCGATATATTCTGGGCGATATCGACGAGCGGTTCGTCGCCTAATGTCCTGGCGGCTGTGAAGGTCGCCAGAAGAAAGGGCGCTATTGTTCTGGCTTTTACCGGCAGAAAAAACAGCAGGATGGAACGGCTGGCGGATATGTGTTTTTGTGCGGACAGCGAATCCGCGGCGAGAAGTCAGGAGGTCCACCTCCTCGCGTATCACATAATCTGTAAACTCGTTGAGCAAAGTTTTGCATAGGCGAAAGGAATTATGGCCAACAAAGCGATATTCCTGGACCGTGACAATACGATAATAGAGGACCCAGGGTACATAAATAATCCAGACCAGGTGAAGTTGGTTGAAAGCGCCCCGGAGGCGTTGTCCTCCCTTAAGGCACTTGGGTATAAGCTTGTTGTTGTATCTAACCAGTCCGGCGTGGCCAGAGGCATTGTAACCGAGGAGGTTCTTGGTCAGATTCACAAGCGGCTCGAACAGCTTCTTGCGGAAAAGGGCGTGTCCTTAGACCGGATATACTATTGTCCTTATCATACAGAAGGGGTGATTCCGAAATACCGCAAAGACAGCGGCTGGCGCAAGCCAAATCCGGGGATGCTTCTTGCGGCGAGCAGCGATATGGATATCGACCTGCGGGAATCATGGATGGTCGGCGACACCACTAATGACATAGAGGCCGGAGCGAGGGCCGGCTGCAGGACGATAATGCTTGCGGGACGCACGCACGAGCAAAAGCTCCAGCCGGGAGCGCCGGCTCCTGACTATAAGGCCGTAAATCTCAAAGAAGTCGTGAACATTATCAAGATGAAAGCGCGGTCACCGCAGAAACCTGCCAATGTGTTGCCTGCTGAGCAGCCGGCACAGGCGATTGAGGAAAAGCCGCAAGAACCTGCGCCTCAGCAGCAAGTCACGCCTCAACAACAAGCTGTGTCTCAACAGCAAATAGCGACGCAACAGGCCGAACTGGAGCAACCTGTACCGTCTCAACCGGCCGAACAGCCGACGACGGAACGCCTGCTGAGCAATATCCTTGACCAGATTAAAATGATGCAGCGACATAATATGTTCGGGGAATTTTCCATAACCCGGCTTATCGCCGGTATCGCACAGGGACTGGTATTTTTGTGTTTGCTTGCGAGTATATGGTTTTTGACGAGCCCAACGAAACAGTTCAACCAGCTTCTTATTTCCATCGGGTTCGCCATACTTCTGCAGTTGATGGCCCTGACTTTTTACGTTATGCGCGGGCCGAGATAGTGGGACTGCGCAGGAATCACATCTGTTTACTTAAAAATGGCTGATACGAAGGACAATATTCTGGTCTGGCTTCCTTCTCCGATGGGGGACGCGATTTTATGCACACCTGCCCTGCGGGCGATTCACGGGCGGTTCAATTCCTCAAAGATAACGTTTTTCGCAAGTGATGTTGTGCGTCAGGTTTTTTCGCCCTGCGGTTTTGCGGATGCGTGGCTCGAACAAAGCAAGGACGGCGTATTCGCCACTGCCCAGATGCTGAAGAAGCATAATTTTACACACGTGATTATGTTCAAAAATTCTTTTGGCTCCGCTTTGACTTGTTGGCTGGCGGGGATACCCATTCGTATCGGTTACGCCAGGGATGGGCGTGGGATATTATTGACCGAGAAGTTGTATCCGCCCAGATTGGCGTCGGGAGAATTTGAGCCGATATCGATAGTTGATTATTATCTGGCTATTGCGGCGAAACTGGGGGCCGATATGCGGGACAGGCGCATCGAGTTGGCGGTTGAGCTGAAAGATACGGAGAAATTGAAGGCGAAATTGCCGGCGGTTTTCAATGCGAAGGGGCCTATAGTGATTCTTGTCCCCGGTGCCGCGGCGGGGTCGAGCAAACGCTGGCCCGCGGACAGGTTTGCCCAAATCGCCGACCGATTGGCCGAAAAATATAACGCGACTGTTGTGTTGTCAGTTGCGCCTAACGCCGCCGAAAAACATATTGCAGAGCATATTGTTGATGCCGCGAAACATAAGCCGACAAACCTGGGCGATACGCCTGTCGGGCTTGGTGAATTAAAGGCGCTTATCGCCGTCGCGGATTTGGTTATTTGTAATGACACGGGGCCGAGACATATTGCCATCGGGTTAAAACGGAAGGTTATTACGCTGGTAGGCCCGAATAACCCGACGTGGACCGACCCCGGTTACGCTGATGAGGTATTTATTAAAGGCGATGCCCCCTGCGCACCCTGCGATAAGCCGGTTTGCAGAGAAACATCGCATTTTTGTATGGAAGCGATAACCGTCGAAATGGTCTGCAAGGCGGCGGCAAAAGTTTTAGATGCGGGCAGTTTCGGAAAGCGTGGCGTGATATGACGGAGTTTTTTATCGACCCTGCATACAAGACCGGTTTTGAACGGCTTGGCCTGACGTCAATCGAGTCGGTGTTCGCGTTTGGGGCGGGTAAAAATCTCACCAAAGAAAATCTTGCTTCACATCGAAGCCGAATCGAGTTTAAGATTGAGTCGCCTGCTACTACTGTTTTTCTTAAACGATATGACTATCCGCCGATAATTACACAGTTAAAAAACTGGTTGTCTGCGAAAAAACGCGTCAGTTGCGCTCTGGCGGAGGTCGAGGCGGCACAAAAACTGGCGGCGATGGGAATAAATACGCCGAGAATGATTGCGTGGGGAGAGATTCCGGGCGGTTTTTTCGAGAAACGCAGTTTTGTGGCTATCGAGGAAATACGGGAAGGTCAATCGCTTGAGCGAAGTTTGCCCGGGTTTTTTAATGGGCCTGCGACAGCGGAAAATATTGTTTTACGCCGGCAGTTTATAAGACAATTGGCGTTATTTATAAAAAAGTTTCACGGAACCGGCTGCCGTCATCGCGATTTGTATCTGTGCCACATATTCAGGGTTCCGGATGGTAGATTTTACCTGATAGATTTGGCAAGGGTGTTTAAGCCGTCGTTATTCAGTGAATTATACCGCGTTAAGGACGTTGCCCAGTTGCATTATTCGGCTCCCGCCGGATACTTTTCAAAAACTGACCGGCTGCGATTCCTTCGGGCGTATCTTGGTCGGGAAAAACTTAACGCGGGCGACAAGATATTTGTCAGGTGCGTCGCCGGCAAGGCCGGGCGTATGGCCAGACACGATGCCAAACACGGCAGGGCAGTTCCTTTCGAAACTTAAGCGGGCTATAATACCGACGTATGAAACCAAAGATAGCAATCATAATTGAGCGGGCGGATGTCGCGCTTGGTGGAGCTGAGCGTTCGGTCAGTGAATTGGCAGAGGCCATCGGCGCAATCGGCTATGAAACGCATATTATTGCCGCCAAAGGTCAGGCAACAGCCCCAAATGTGCAGATCCTGTGCGAGGATGTCGGGGGCAAGAGGACGAATTATCAGGTTTTTGCAAATGCTCTGAAAAAACACACCGAACAGACCCATTATGATATTCTTCACAGCGTTCTGCCTTTCGATTTCGCGGATATTTATCAGCCGAGGAGCGGAACTTTTGCGGAGTCAATAATCCGTAAGGCCGCGACGTATCGCTGTCCTGTTTTTCAGGCGTTGAAAAGAAAAACCGCATTTCTAAATTTTCGCAGGACCGCGTGGTTTGGAGCGGAACGCCGGCTCGCAGAATCGCAAACCGGGCCGCTGGTTGTCGCGATTTCCAGTTACGTGGCGGAGCAGTTCAGAACGCATTACCATATCCCTGAACATCGAATGGTGGTCATACCAAACGGTATCAAGCCGGCAGGACAGATAGATAAGTCCCGTGTCGATTCATTACAGACGAAATTATTAGCTCAACTTGGTTTAAAAAATGCAGACAATGCGATTCTGTTTCTTTTTGTCGGTCATGATTTCAAGCGTAAAGGCCTCGATTGTCTGGTTGAGGCGATTGGTCGGCTTCAAAAAAATGATAATAATACGCCCGCGAGATTGGTTGTTGCCGGCCGGGCAAGCCCGACGGTGTATCGCCGACTGGCTGCAAAACTGGGAGTCGAAGAAAAAATTGTTTTTCTCGGAGATGTAGGCAATGTGCAGGAATTGATTGCGGCGACCGATGTGGCTGTTTTACCCACTTTCGATGACCCCTGTTCGCGGTTCATTCTCGAGGCCCTTGCCGCGGGCAAACCAGTCATAACCACGAAATTTAACGGGGCAATCGACCTGTTTGCAGATAATTGGCACGGCAGGGTAATTGATGACCCTCGCGATGTAGCCGCGTTAAGTGATGCAATCGGATACTTCACTAATCGTGATAATCTTAATCAGGCAGCGAACGCGATTATCAGCGATAATCTTCGTCAGAATGTTTCGGTCGCCAGGGTCGCGCAGCAGCTTAAGGTTGTTTACGATGAAATACTGAAAAAGAAAGGGCATCGATGAGATTGGCCGCGTTTTTAATCGGAGCGTATCTGCTCGGCTCGGTATCATTCGGGATGCTAATAGCTGCTGCTCACGGAATTGACTTGCGCAAGGTTGGTTCAGGAAATATCGGTTCGACAAATCTGTCCCGTGCTTTGGGCAAGCGGTGGGCGTATGTGTGTTTTGTTCTTGATTTAGCCAAGGGATTGTTGCCGACATTGGCTGCGGGATTGTGGCTCGGTGAGAACGGGACGACGAGGGGGTTGATTGTTCAGCTTGCCGTGGGATGCGCAGCTATAATTGGCCATGTATTTCCCGTTTATCTTGGCTTCAAAGGCGGCAAAGGCGTCGCGACGAGTTTCGGCGTGGCGCTGGGTCTGTGGCCCTATTATACGATTTGCGCGGCGGTTACGCTGGTGGTGTGGGTTGTCTTTGTGCTGATTTGGCGATATGTTTCACTTGCCTCGCTTGCCTCTGCGTTTGCTTTTCCCGTTGTCTTTGTTGCTGCCATAGCAATAATCCCCGGCTGGCGGTTTGCGGATTTGTGGCCCCTGCTGATAGCCGGGATGGTTATCCCTCTTATGGTTTTTATTCTCCACAGGGACAATATTGTTCGTCTGCTTGCCGGCACCGAGAGCAAAATTCTTCAGAAAAACTCAGGGCAGAAGTAATTACGTCGATGATTGGTTTTTATTGTGCAGAAAGCCGCCCCGTCCGATTTTAACTCGCAGGCGGCTAACTGGAAATGCTATCCTCGGCGAAGCAGCAACCAGCCATCCCTGACTGGCCCCCCAAGAGAAACACACTACACACACCGGCTACAGCCCCCCCCCAAAGGGCATATTTGTATCAGTAACATGTGGTTTTATCGGCCAATTAGAGGCAGAATGCAGGGAGGAATTGCCTGAAAAGCGACTCCGCAAAACCTAAATAACAGATAGGAATATGTGCCATAACGGTGTTAGGATATAGCACTTTGTGGCTATAAAGCGAATGCGTGAATGGTTTTTGGCGTTTAATTGCTCGGCTTACGGTTCCAGAGGTGTTATTCCCTCGCGGACAGCATATTTGGTTAGTTCCGCAACACTGTTGATTTTGAGCTTGTCCATTATATTGCGCCGATTCGACTCAATGGTTTTGGCGCTGACGTGGATTTGGAGAGCGATTTGTTTGGTGCTTTTGCCTTCGGCCAAAAGCTGCAGCACTTCCCGCTCGCGGTCGCTAAGTGCCGGCCCGTTGGACTGGTATTGTTTCGAGAGACGCTGGACATAGTCGTCTATCACGACGCCGGTTATCTTGGGACTTAGATAAATTCCGCCTCCAAGGACGGTTTTTATCGCCTCCATTAGTTCGCCAAAGAGGCAATCCTTGAGTATGTAGCCCGAAGCGCCCGCCTTGAGCATTTCGGCAACGAACCGCCGGCTGGAGTGGATGGATAGCGCGATAATCTTCACGCCGCTGATTTCCTCAGCTATCTTGCGGGCGGCGTCGATACCGTTGAGATTGGGCATACTGATATCCATAATCACAAGGTCCGGCGCAAGCTGGCGAACGGTATCCACTGCCTGTCGTCCGTCCTCAACACTTCCGACCACCTCGATATCCGGCTGTTTTTCCAGAAGCGAGCTCAACCCCTGACGAATAATCGCGTGGTCATCAACTAATAAAATTCTCGTAGGCATGGTCAATCTCCTTATTTGTTTTTGCGTTTTTTATCGGCGCAATCATTGTGGCCTTGCAGCCGGCGCCGGGTTTTGATTCAATTTCAAAACTTCCGCCAATGTTTTCCAAACTCTCGCGGACGCTGAACAATCCGAATTTTGCCTTTTTAAATGCCGTTGCCCTGACTTGTACCGGGTCGAAACCGGCGCCGTTGTCTTCGACGATAACCTCTATCGAGTTATCGATTCTGCGGACATTGACCCTGATTGTTTCCGCTTTGGCGTGTTTAATACAATTGATGAGCAGTTCGCAGACGTTCCTGAAAAGCATAACCTTAACATTGTCGTCTAATGGTTTGGCTTTGCCGTCATCAAGAAACTCGGTGGCGATACCGTGTTTTATCTGAATCTGTTCATTCAGCCATTCGGCGACAGCGGCCTCAAAACCCAATTCGTAAAGAATTGGATTACTGAGTTCAAAAGTCAATGTCCTGGTTTCCTGAATCACTTTTTCTATACAAGAGCTTATCTGTCTAATCTCGGCAGACGACTCTTTGGAGGGTTGTGAGCTTTGAAGGGTGTCAAGCTTGATTTTTGCCAGGGCAAGCGTTTGACTTATATCGTCGTGAATTGCGCCTGCTATGCGTCTGCGTTCTTCTTCCTCGGCCAGCGTTAATCGTGCCGCCAGACGCTTAAGATGTTTCTGATACTCAAGTATTTTCTGCTCCGTCTGTTTGTGTTCGGTGATGTCCCGATGAATTCCTACAAGCCCTGTGATATTGCCTGAGCTGTCCCGCAAGGGAACTTTGGTTACGAGAAGGAAATTAGCGGTGCCTGATTTATCTGTGCACTGTGATTCCTGGTTAATAATCGGCTGGCCGGTTTGTATTACTTTCTGCTCTTCGTCAAAATAGCGTTGCGCCTGTTCCTGCTCAAAAAGGTCGAAATCTGTCTTGCCGATAATGCTGCCTTTGTTTCGTGCTTTCCATAATTCAGCCACCGGTTTATTGCAGGCGAGGAATCGGCCGTCTTTATCTTTGACATAAATCTCCCCGGGTATGTGGTCAATCAGCGTTCGCAGGAGATTGCGTTCCTCCTGCAGTTTTTCCTCCGCCTGCTTGCGTTTTGTGATATTCCGCGCTGCCGCGAATATGCCCATAACTTTACCTGTCTTGTCTCTGTAAATCGAGGCGTTGTAGAGAACCGGTGTTACGTGGCCGTCACGATGTCTGATTTCAAGCGGGTAATCATGCACCACGCCTTCCTTGAAGACCTGTTGGTATCCTGCCTGGGCCATCTTCGGCTCAGTGAAGTAGTCGGAGAAATCCGTGCCGATGAGTATCGTTCGTATATAACCGGTTACGGCTTCAGTAGCAGTGTTCACATCGGTAATTTTCCCGTCCGGACCTATTGTTACGAGAGGGTCGGGGCTGGCTTCGATTAAACTTCTGTTATAGTTGCTTGCCTGCTGAAGTTTCTCTTCCGCCAGCTTTCGTTCGGTGATATTGACCATGGAAGTCATAAGATAAAGCGGCTTACCTTCGTTGTCACGGCGCAAAGAAGAGCTGACATCCGCCCATACAACCGAACCATTTTTACAAATGTATCTTTTGAAGAGCTGCACCAATTCTTTTTGTCCCGAAAGAATTGAATCAATGGCTTTTTGGCTGTCTTCAACGTCATCAGGATGCGTAATTTCCTGCCATTTCTTAACTTTTAGTTCTTCCTCGGAGTACCCAAGCATTTTACATAAGGCCTTGTTCGCCTGCATTTCGCCGGACAGGAAAGTGATTGATTTTCCGATAGCAGAATAGTCGAATACATGCCTGAATTTGTCTTCGCTTTCGCGCAACATCTCCTCTGCTTTTTTTCGCTCGGTGATGTTTTCAAAGATAGCGACAAAGTATTCCTTGGCCGGACTGTAAACGGCGATAGAAAGCCAGATTCCCAAAGACGGCAGGTAAGTTTCAAATTTCTCCGGTTGGCCGGTTAAGGCCACCCTGCCATAAATCTCAAACAATTCCGGATTTGATTCTTTTATTCCGGGGATGACTTCTGTTACTCTTTTCCCGGCGACATTCTTTAATCCGGTTAATTTCTCGAAAGTGCTATTTACGGCGACATACACGAAATCATGAGGGATATTGTTTTTGAAAGTCATTTTACAATAGGCAGACCCTTCCAGCATGTTGTCAAATAATGAACGGTAACGTTCTTCGCTCTCCCGCCGCGCATTCTCCACCTTCTTTTGCTCGGTGATGTCTATCATTGTCATACGAAACTGGCCATATTCGCCCTTCTGCTCCGCAACGGCGACACTCACCAATTGAGCAGGGAATTCAGTGCCGTCTTTCCTGTGCAGTTTGACTTCACAGTTCTGCATGGTCCCGCTTTCGACAACTTGCTTGTGGTGTAAATAGAAATCGTCCTGAGAACCTGGGGCAATAAAATGAGAGAATTTGCTCTTCAGTAAATTGTCTCTTTCCTCACCCAGAAAGGAGGCGCCGGTAAGATTTGCTCCGACAATCAGTCCCTCCTTATTCAGGGTAAAATAACCCACAGGAGCAAAGTCATACAGTTCGCAATATTTGTTCCGAGAGTCAGCAAGCTCCAATTGGGCGTTCCTAAGCTCTTCATTCTGGATTTCCAGCTCAATCTGATGCACACGCAGTTCGTGAATCAGCTCGGCCGTGTCCTCCCTCCGCTCTTTCCGAAATTCCACTATCGGCTGCTTCGCTCTCTTTTCCGCCTGCTCGCGAAGATTCCTGGAATCCTCTGATTTGTCCTTCGTTATCCTCATTTTTCAAACTCCTCGACGAACGCAAATCCTACAAAGCAAAAAAATTACTTACTCAGGTCCTTTTTTTCTCGTGACGACGGGTAATATCCTCAATGGCAAGCAAAATTCTCTGCGTATCCTGGTTCTCCTGCAAGATATGCCGGCCGTTGAGAAGCATGACTCTGCGCCCAACCCCTGGGAAATCGTGGGTAACCTTAAAGTTTTTGAACTGCCTATCTTCAGGCAAAATCCGCTCCAAAAGCTCTCGCAATCGCGGAATATTCCACTGACCGTCCCCAAGTTCGTAAATCGGTTTCTGCTCGATATTCTCGCGATTGACCTTGAAAGTTTCGTAAAAAGGCCTGTTTGCCGACATAACGCGAAGACCCTCATCCAGAACCACCAGCGGCTCCCGAACAGTATCCAAAATGGCCTGTGTATAAACCTGTGCTGCCTTTGCGGTGACTTCACGTTCCTTCGACTTATTTTGAGCCGTGATGTCAATAAAGGTAACTACCACGCCGTCAACAGCATTTTCAGCCGTTCGGTATGGAAGAATCCGCATAATGTACGACCCGCCTTCCCTGGTCTGCAGCTCTCTCTCTATGCGTCCGAGTTTATCGATAACCTGCTTGATATCTTCAAGAAAGCCATCGTATGCCAGGTTATGAACAATATCACTGATTGGCCTGCCCGCATCGCTATCGATGATTTTGAAAAAGGAACGTGTTGCCGGCGTAAAACGTTTGATTCTAAGATTATTGTCGAGAAATAACGTTCCTATATCAGTGCTGCCAAGCAGATTGCTCAGGTCGTTGTTGGTGTTTGACAATTCCTCAACCTTCTCCTGAAGCTCCGAGTTCATTGTCTGCAGCTCCTCGTTGGTTGATTGCAGCTCCTCTCTCGACGTGTCCAGCTCCTCGTTTGTGCTTTGCAATTCCTCGTTCGTTGACTGCAGCTCTTCATTAGAGGTCTCCATCTCTTCTATTGTTGTCTGAAGACACTCTTTTGTGGATTGCAATTCCTGTTCGAGAGCTTCTTCCCTCGGCTCAACGTCATTGCTCACCACAGTTTTCTTCTTTTTCTTACCGGACAGTTTGTCCACAGGTTTTTTGCTCTCAAATACAACCATCAACAAGCCGCTCATAGCCGCCGGTTCGGTAATAGGCCTGACTATGAGGTTTATCGTTAGAAGACCACCGCTATGTCTTATTTTCACTCCTTCACAAACAATCGTCTTTTTCTGTGTGCCTGCCTTATGGAGCATTGTGCTCAACTTGTAGCGCAGCTCGTCGCGAGCCATCTTTAAGACATTGAAAGTCGGTTCGCCCACAGGCGGTAACAAGTACATCTCCGTCCTGCCGTTAAAATAAACGATGTTATATTTCTTGTCCACCAGAACACACGGCGGCGCATAACTCTGGAGAATTGTCCTTTCGGCTAATTTCTTAATATCTGCTCCCCTTGTGTCATGCCCTTCATCCTTGAAGTTATCGAATACTGCAAGAGGATGTACCATATGCGTTCTGGGAACAGTCCCTTTGTGTCTGAAGATTCTCCACTTGGCATTTATCGGCTCAAATCTTTCTGTAAGATTTCCGATGGTCTCGGATGTGCCCAGGAACAAGACCCCTTCCTGATTCAACGTGTAATCGAACAGCCGCAATATCTTTCTTTGAAGCAAAGCGTCCATATAAATAAGAACATTCCTGCATGATACCATGTCTAATTTTGAAAAAGGCGGGTCCCTGGCAAGGTCATGAGCAGCAAAGACAACCATTTCCCGAATCTGTTTCTTCATCTTGAAACCGGCATCCTCTTTTACAAAGAAACGCTGCAGTCGCTCCGCTGAAACATCTGCGGCAATACTTTCAGGGTATAATCCTGTCCGTGCGCGTTCAATTCCTTCAGAGTCCAGGTCCGTGGCGAAAATCTGAACTTCCAGCCGCTTTTTCAGGTTCGTCATGGCTTCGGCCAGCAGTATCACCATGGAATACGCTTCTTCACCCGTCCCGCACCCCGCAACCCATACTCGCACCGAATCTCCATCCTGCTTTGATTTGAGCAACCCCGGCAGCACCTTTCGACCAAGAATCTCAAACGCCTCTGTGTCTCTGAAGAAACTCGTTACCGTGATGAGCATGTCTTTGTACAGGGCAATAATCTCGTCCGGTTTTTGCTCAAGATAATGAACGTACTCTGATATCTGGTCAATGTGGTTTAGGGCCATTCGCCTCTCAGTCCGGCGCAGAATCGTACTCTGCTTGTAATTCGAAAAATCATGCCCCGTTTTCGATCTAATCATGAAGAATATCTTTCTCATATAGTCGCCAAGCTGCTTTTTATCCGTCCTGACCTGCTTACCCCCAACATACGGATGCTGCGAGTATTTCATCAGCTCAACGCCCATTCTCTCAACAGGCAAAACAAAGTCCACCAGCCCCGTATCTATCGCGTTTCGCGGCATGCCGTCAAACTTGGCCTGCCTCTCATCCTGAGCCAGCGCAAGACCGCCCTTGCCTTTCACCTCCTTCAACCCCCAAGTCCCGTCCGACCCGGTTCCCGAGAGGATAATACAGATTGCTTTTTCGCCCTTGTCCTCCGCGAGAGAGCGCAGAAAATAATTGATAGGCATCCTCACCCCATGGGGTTCCTTTGGCTCCATCAGGCATAGCTTGCCGTTCATTATCACAACGTGCTTATCGGGTGGGTTCAGGTAGATATGGTTCGGCTTAACTTTAATCCCATCTTCGATATTCAGGACTTGCATTTCCGTGTACCGTCTCATAAGCGAGTCCATCGCGCTAATATGCTGAGGAGCCAAATGCTGGATAATAACAAACGCCATCCCGCTATTCGACGGCATGTGCCGGAAAAATCCATCGAGCGCCTCCAGCCCGCCCGCCGACGCTCCTATGCCAACAATCGGAAATACTCCCTTTTCTCTTCGCGACCCGTATTCCGGCGAACTCGCAGGCCTTTCAGCCCTGAGACCTTCCTTTCTCCGACTTGCCTTCCTTGCCATCTTCTCACCTTTCTCTCGTTTGCCCGCTACGCCATTCGCTCCCTATCGCCAGCCACGCCAGCCGATTTGCCGGCCTCAAATCGCCTGTCTATGTATTCCATCCCTGTCGGGCAAACAAAAAGGTCTTTCCTCGCCGTGCCACCACTTGTCGCACGCCAGATGAGCGTGCTTAAATTTCGCATATATCCCGTCACCTGTTTTCCCTCTACGATATCGAAAACAATTCTAACCCAAAGGCGGAGAGTGTCCAGCAAAATCTCGGTAAATATGTAAAAAAACAACACTTCTTGTTAATTGCCTGTGTTGCAGTTGGAAATAAAGCTCAGGCGAGCTTTTTATCGAGGATTTCCGCCGCCACTACTGAAAGCCAACTTATATAGCTTCCGCTGCGGCATCATACATCGCTATTACCTTCTCCGGCGGAATCTCAGCGGTTATGTTGTGAATGTTGTTGAAGATATAGCCGCCGCCATCGCCAAGGCAGCTCACAACCGCCCGGACCTCCGCCTGAATTTCTTTCACCGTTCCCATCGGCAACGTCGCCTGTGCGTTCACGCCTCCGCCCCACAGGGCAATACGCCCGCGGCATTTGTTTTTCCATTGTCCGTACGTATGCTTTCCTGCCGACCACTGAACAGGATTCAAAATATCGAAACCAGCTTCGATAATCAAATCAATAAGGGGGTAAACAGCCCCGCAATTGTGCATGAAAATTTTTACGCCCGGCGCAATCCGCCGACATTCGTCATTTACCCTGCGCATATAAGGTAGGAACAGATTGCGGAAAACATCCGGAGACGCTATCAGGGAATTTTGTGTGCCCCAGTCATCTGCCGACATCATAACGATATCTACACTATCCTTGATTGCCGGCAGCAATCTCCGTATCCGCTCCACCCCGTAATCTGTTATCAATTCATGCAGGGCGGCTACGTAGTTCGGTTCCGTTATACATAGAACCGGGAAAATGCCAATCCCGCCTCGCCAGATAATTCCTATGTCGTTGCTTATCCACTTTGCCAGAAATACCGCCCGGTCCGTTGATTCGCGAACCTTTCTGCAATATGCGGCGAAATCGCCAATTTGCCCGTCGGTCAGTTGCTGTTCCTCCAGTTGTTTTCTAACGATATTCAAATCATCCTTCGGGATTTCTCCGTCATAGTCAATCGGTTGTCCCCCATGTTCCTCATCGAATACAAATGAGGTTGGCGGCATTTTCAAATCTCGCCCTTCACAAAAGCAGCGAATTGTCCCGTCTTGCTCCTCTTTGAAGATGCTCCGCTGTCTTACCAGGGCAGGCAACCTGCCGGCAAAATCATATTCCTCCCATTTCTGCGGCTCATCGAAGGCGTTGGTTACGTCGTTATCAATAGCGACCACATCACAGCCAAGCGAATCAAGCACGTCGGTATCCGGAAGAGCAAGCATTTGCCAGACATCGTGAATTTTAGGCCTGCGAGCAGGCAGCCCCAGTGCCTCAACAAGTTTTGGATACGCGAAAGCGCTGATGCCCGTCGAACGCATACCGCCCAGGTCTTTAGGCAGCCGGTCGGGCCTGTTGAAATTGAGTGCCGCGACTACTCTTTCACGTGATTTCATTGCCAAGCTTCCTGTCGAGAATTTCGGAAGCCACTTTGGGGTTTGCCCTGCCTTTTGTTTTTTGCATTATCTGGCCAAGCAGGAAGCCCTTTGCCTTGCCGCTTTTTTTCCCGCCTTCTTTGAAATCCGCGACTGCCTGCGAGTTGCTTTTGAGCACCTCGTCAACGATTGCCTCAAGTTCGCCCGCGTCGCTTTTCTGAATCAGGTTCAGTTGTTCAGCAAGTTCTCGCGGGGCTTTGCTTGTTTTAACCATTTCTTCTAATATGGAATTTGCGGCTGTTGCGCTGATTTCGCCTGTTTGCGCCATTTGGGCAAGCTGGGCGACATCCGCGGCCTTCGGACCAAGTTCTGTGATAGCGCATCCGCGGGCATTTGCCAATTTTAATCCTACCTGTGTCAGCAGATTACACACGCGTTTTGGTTCGCCACCTTCTTTCACCACCGACTCGAAGAAATCAGAGGTCGTGCGATCGATTGTCACGATACCTGCGTCATACCAACTCAAGCCATAATCTTTTATATATCTCGCCCATCTCTTCGCTGGCAACTCGCAAAGCCGGGATTTAATTTCGTTAAGCCACTGCTCATTGACCCGCACAGGCACCAAATCCGGGTCGGGGAAATATCGATAATCGTGTGCCTCTTCTTTTTCTCTTTGCAGGACCGTAACTTCCTTCGCGTCGTCCCAGCCGCGTGTGCTCTTGTTGCCCATCTCCATTGTTTCGCCGGTTTCGAGGAACCGGTCGAGCTGTCTGCCGATTTCATAGTTGATGCTGTTTTCCAGCGCCCTGAAGCTGTTGAGATTCTTCACTTCTACGATTGGCGTTTTGAATTGCTGGCCTGTGCGATTGATTACGAGATTCACATTTGGCTCGAAACGCATATGCCCTTTTTGCATATCAGCTTGTGAGACACCTAAGTATCTAACTATCTTCCGTAATTCCTCTGCCAATTCACGCACTTCGACCGCACTGTTCATATCGGGCTCAGTGACAATCTCCATAAGCGGCGTTCCAGCCCGGTTCAAGTCCACCTGCGAAAAATTCCCCGCCGTATGCAGATTCTTTCCCGCATCTTCTTCTAAATGCACACGCCTTATTCTGATTTTTTTGAATTCGCCGGTTTGCGTTGGTATCTCGATATAGCCGTTTAACGCCAGCGGCAAATCATACTGGCTTATCTGGTAATTTTTTGGCAAATCCGGGTAGTAGTATCCTTTGCGGTCCCATTTGGTGAAAGACGGAATCTGACAATTAAGCGCAAGTCCAGCCAGTATCGAAAATTCCACCGCTTGCTTATTCATAACGGGCAGCGACCCGGGCATACCGAGGCACACGGGGCATACCCTGCTGTTCGGCTCTGCGCCGAAAGCGAGCTCGCAGCCGCAGAACATCTTCGTCCGCGTGTAAAGCTGCACGTGAATCTCCAAACCCACCAAAACTTCGTAATCTACGTTAGCCATTTAAATTAACCACGAATTAACACGAATTCAACCGATTAATTTCCTTTTTTACAAATTTTGCTCTGAATTTTCCCAAGTAATTTTCCATAAAAAGGTTCATACTTGATCTGCAAGGCCTTCATATCATCATAAGTATTTTTCGAAAAACTTCCGTTTTCACGCGTATTTTGAAATACCTTTACAAAGGCACTTCCAATGTTCTCGTTTTCATATATTATTTTATCACTGTTGTCTGATATAAGTCTAAAGACAAATTTGTCCTTTTGAGCATTATTCATTGGATTACTATTTCTATCTCGATATAAGTCAGGGAAAACAGCAAGCAATTTTTGGTTTCTAATCATGATGAATCTATGTACAAGTTTTTGCCCGGGAAGCGTGCTCCCTTCCCTGTCTCTGACAAAGAAACTTATCGAGCCATGAGAGGGATTATATATCCAAATTTTATATGGCGGTATTTCAACATCGCCCCGGTTGGTTATTGTAAAATCATAACCTTCATCAATGCCCCCAATAGTTCTATCAAGGAACTCGCCGCAAGAAATATCTAATTTGGGACGCCGTTCATACTGACGCCACAACCGGTCTGCGATAACGCTTAAAATAGCTCCAAGTATCAAACCTATGATAAATAATATCATACCACAACTATTTCTTTAATATTCTACTTCGTGTCTATTCGTGGTTAACTGTCTTCTATATATCTGGTCTTGCACGATGCCAGTCAGTTTGCTTTTCATACATCTGCGCTATTCGCAACAGCTTTTCCTCGCTGAACGCCGGCGACAGTATTTGCAGGCCGATTGGCAGTTGCTTGTCGTCGAAACCGCAGGGGATGCTTATGCCCGGTATGCCCGCTAAATTCGCCGCTATTGTGTAAATGTCCGACAGGTACATCTTCAGCGGGTCATCGACCTTTTCGCCTATTTTGAATGCGGTAGTGGGGGCGACGGGCATCATAATGCAGTCGCATTTTTCAAATGCCCGCACAAAATCGCCGCGTATCAGGTTCCGCACCTTCAGGGCCTTCAAATAGTAAGCGTCGTAGTAGCCGCTCGATAGTGCGTATGTACCTAACATTATCCGGCGTTTGACTTCTTTGCCGAAACCCTCGGCGCGTGATTTTGTATAAACTTCGATGTAGTCATTCGGGTTTTGTGTCCTGTGCCCGTAATGCACGCCGTCATATCTTGCCAGGTTGCTCGATGCCTCAGCGGTCGCGACCATATAGTAGGCTGCTATCGCGTAATCTAGGTGGGGCATATCAATTTCGACTATAGTGCCCCCAAGTTTTTTATAGGTTTGTATCGCCTCGTCGATTGCCTTTCGCACCTGCTCATCAGCCCCGGCATTAAAACTGGATGCTATGCCAATTTTTAATCCTTTCACCGGCTCATCCAATTTCGCGAGGTAATCAGTAACCGGCGAGGTTTTTTCATCGACGCTGGTGCTGTCAGCCGGGTCGTGGCCTGCGATAACATTCAACATCAAGGCGCAATCCTCAACTGTTTGCGTAATTGGCCCAATCTGGTCCAAACTCGAACCATAAGCAACAAGACCGTATCGCGATACACGTCCGTATGTTGGCTTCAATCCAACAACGCCGCATAAACTTGCGGGCTGCCTTATTGAGCCGCCCGTATCCGAACCGAGTGCGGCGTAACAAAGGCCCGCTGCTACCGCCGCTGTTGACCCGCCGGAGCTGCCTCCCGGAACACGTTTCGTATCCCACGGGTTTACAGTTTGCTTCAGCCCCGAATTTTCGGTACTCGAACCCATCGCGAATTCGTCGAGGTTTGTCTTGCCGATTATTACCGCGTCTGCTGCTAACAATTTTTCAACCACAGTCGCATTATATGGTGCGTGAAAATTGGCTAATATTTTCGATGCGCACGTCGTCGTCCCAAATGTCGTGCACATATTATCCTTTATCGCGACCGGCACGCCGGCTAATTGCCCGACTTTTTGCCACGCGGCGATACGCTTGTCAATCTCGGCTGCACGGGCAATCGCCTGCTCTTCGAAGGTGCTTATATACGCCCCGAGAATCGGCTCTATCTTTGCTATGCGAGCAAAGACCGCTTTTGTCGCCTCGACGCTGCTGGTCTGGCGGGCTGCAATCTTATCCCGTAATTGTTTGGCGCTTTGCCAATCCATTGCGAATCTGTTACTTTTTCCTGTCGCTTATCTTGTGTGACAAGAACCACTGATAAAGTTCCGGATTATTGTAAGTTTCGGTCCACGAGTCGTGGTCGGCCTCAGGATAAACCGTCAGCTTTGCGTCTCCGCCCGCCTTCTTGACAGCATCTACCATTTCCTGCGACCTTACCAGGGGCACAGTATTGTCCTTTGCGCCGTGAAATGCCCAGACGGGGACTTTTTTAAGCCGATACCCGAGATATCGTTCACTGCCGCCGCATATCGGCGCGATGGCCGCGAACCGATTCGGATATTCGATTGCCAGTGTCCACGTTCCGAATCCGCCCATACTCAGACCTGTCAGGTAAACCCTGTCGGTATCGACATGGTATTTTGCCTCAATTTCATCTAGCAAAGTTATCAGGAGGTCGGTTTTTTCCGGCCACCACATATCATTGGGGCACTGGGGAGAGACGATGATAAAATCAAAGCTTTTGCCCTGCGCAATCATCTTGGGAGGCCCGTGTTTTTTGACAACTTCCAGGTTGCTTCCTCTTTCTCCCGCGCCGTGTAAAAACATTATCAGAGGCCATTTTTTGTCGCCCTTATCGTAATTAGCGGGCAAATACAGCAAATAATTACAGTCCATTACTTGCACAAATTTTTTATTAAGTGTTTGCCTGCTCTGCCTGCCGGCCTTTTCGGATTTATCGCCCATTGTTGTTCCGCACCCAACACAAATCATTAACCACAAACACACCAAACCTTGCGCAAACCGTCCTGTACTCATAAGCTCTCCTGTAAATTAAATCATCAATCATAAATAATAAGTAATTATGGTTCTTCGAGAATTTTTGGCACTTTGAAAAATGCGCCATCCTGCTCCGGCGCGTTTGCCAGGGTTTTTTCTGTTCCCAGAGATTTTTTTACGATATCATCGCGGAAGACATTATTTACCGGCAGGCAGTGCGCCATCGGCTCAACGCCTTCGGTGTTCAGCGTATTCATTCTCTCAACGTAGTCGATGATGGCGTTCAGTTGCCCCGCGAACTCCTCTATCTCCGCGCCGCTGAGGTCCAGCCGGGCCAGTTTGGCGACCTTTTTCACCTGTGATTTGTCTATTTTTTTGTCCATACAGCCCAAACTAAATAAAAAGAGCGAGGCGCAGCCCGCCTCGCTCAGAAAGCTTCTTCGGCCAAACCACTCCCGTTAACTGGCCTTCTTCTCGGCGGGTTTGTAGTTGCGTTTCAGCCGTTTCTGAACAAGCCCCATCTTAATCGCCTTGGTCGATACCCTTATCCGAGTTACCTTGCCATCGACAATCGCGTGAACCTTCTGGATATTCGGCTTGAACTTTCTTCTGGTGATACCGGTAATCTTGCGACCGACGCCGCCTAAGTACTTGGCCTTACCACGACGGGCAATCTTGTTGCCGAACGATACTCTTTTGCCCGTATAATGACATTCTCTTGACATCTAAACATACTCCTTTGCGAAAAAACGCTGCTATTTATATCTATACGCTCATACTGCCTTTGAAACGAAGAATTATAGCAACTGCCGATGTGTTTGGCAATGATGATTTTCCTCAGTTTTCAGTTTTCTGTATTCTGTCCTCGTTAAGTGTCGTTTTTGTTGCAATATCCTGTTGCTGCGTGTAGAATACGCCTTTACGGTTCAGTTTGACCGTTATACGGGGTGTAGCTCAGCTTGGCTAGAGCGCTTGGTTTGGGACCAAGAGGCCGCTGGTTCGAATCCAGTCACCCCGATTTTTGTTTCCTCTTTGAGGCAATCTGAGAAGGGTTGCTTTTAAACCGGAAGTGTTAATATTATTATTGCCGCTTTTACCAGGTATAATTTTGTGCAAAAAAAAGGGCTGCGAAATTGTTCCCCGCAGCCCTTAATCAACAAGCCGTTTTTTGTTATTTACATCCGAGGGTTTGCATCAATTTCTGAATTGCATCCGCCATATTCACGGTTCCGGCGCCTTCCACGTGGTCGGACGATGTGTTTGTGCTGTTGAAGTATTTTTGAACTTTTGTCAGTTGTCTGCAGGCCAGCGTGGATTTTCCGCGGTTAATCGATGACTGAGCCGACTGAATCATATTTCTCAGGATGTTCAGGTGGTAATCGGGGCGTGAAGAATTTTTGCTCACCCATTGCAGTGAACCTTCTTTGACGTATTCGTCGAATAAGGCCAGGATGCCGGTTATCTGCGAAGAGGGCGTCAAAGATGACAATACGCCTTTGGCGCTTAGCGGAATTTGAACAACAGGGGTACTCGCGTCGGAACTGTTAATCTGAAGCACGGCTGAGTTGTTACCATAAGCCGTTGGGCTATAGGCCGTTTCCATATTTAAAGTTTCACCCGGCTGAATGGTTGTTGATAGCGGCGGCAGGGAGGCAAACGCAAAGTCCGTATTGATGCCGATGCCGGTGATTATAAGCGGGCCGGAGCCGGTATTTGAAATATGCACAGTAAGCCCAGTCGATTGTCCAAGCGTAATTTCTCCGAAATTAAAGCTTGTTGGGGATACCCCAATTTTACCTGGTGACAGAGGCGATAATATGCCTTTGGCGCTTAGCGGAATTTGAACTACAGGATTATTCGCGTCGGAACTGTTAATCTGGAGCACAGCCGAGTTGTTACCGTAAACCGTTGGGCTATAGGCCGTTTCCATATTTAAGGTTTCACCCGGCTGAATGGTTGTCGATGACAGCAGCAGCGATGTAAACGCAAAGTCCGTCTTAATTCCTGCGCCGGAGATTGTAAGCGGGGCGCATCCCGTATTTGAAATACCAACAGTAAGTACTTGTGATTTTCCAAGCTCGATTTCTCCGAAGTTTAAGCTCGGCGAGGATAAAACGATTTTGCCGCCACAGGGCTGGTTGGCGTTTCTCTTTGCGTAAAGTGTGTCTTTTACGAAACCTCCCATTTCGCCTTCTCCAATACGAAGAGGCCATGGGCCTGGCGGGTTCGACCAATTATTGGGGTCAGGGTTAAAGAACATAGGTGGACCCCAGTTATAGCTCGCCACCCAGGCGGAATTGCTGATTCCGAGTCCTTCGATAAAGTCCATCAATGGCTGTCCATATTGGGTAATTGTGCCGTTGAGCTGGTCGGTAGGATCAGGGTTATTACTTTGGCTGAATCCCCATTCCGTCATCATAACAGGATAGACGGCGGCACAGGATGTTATCTCATCCTGATAACTTCTCCCAAAATACTGATAACTGTTCGACCACCACCAGTTATAAAAATGGCCGGGATAAATGTGCGAGACATAGACGATGTTGTTTCCATCTATTGGATTATCGACGATTGGCTTGAGTATCTGGGCGTAGTTCGAGCCAGCCACAAGGATGAGATTTTTGGGAGCATAAGTCCGCACGATATTGACCCATGTCTGCATATCCTGCCTTACACTGAGCCAGTCATTGACGTCGGTGTTATTAAAAATCCAGTCGTTGTACAGGTCATTCATCGGCTCATTGAAAAGCTCGAAAAGGACGTGCGAATCATTTGCGAATTTGGGCGCTATATATTCCCAGAACTGACTTGTTGAATCGACGTGGTCGTATGTGTTGGCGACATAATGCCAGTCGATGATTACATAAACGTCCTTGGATTTACAGTAATCGACGACAGGCCTCAGAAGGTCGTAATAAAAAGAACAGTTCGTAGGGTCAAATGGTACCGGCCAGCCATATCCTACTGAATCGGGGGGGGTGATGTTAATCCTGAATACTTTTGGATACCAGCCGGGAGAGTTGCCCTGAGTGTCGGTTTTGTCTGTAAGCCGGTCAATCATCGCAATGGCCCCGCCATGCCAGTTATCGAGAAAGCCAAGGTCAATAAAATCGACGCCTCTCAGAATAACGACGTTGCCCATAGGGTCTTTGATTTGGTTTCCGTCCGTGTGTAGCCATGGAGTACCGGCATATACCGGTGCGGCTGAACAAACCAGCAGGATTGCCGACGCAGTAAGAGATATGATTGTATTTGTCTTCATTGCCCTTAACCTCCTAAAAAATGGCGTTTTGACATCACCTTTACGAATCACCGACAAAGCCGACAATTCACTCCTCTTTTGCTTTTCCGGATGATGTCCGGCCTTGTCGTTGTTCTTGGCTTATCCTCTAAAACGAACTAATTATAGCAAAGGTCTTGTTTCCTGTAAAGGTATTTTTGAGATGTTGAGGTATTGCCTCCGTGGGATAATTAGAGTAATTTGACCATCGGTTTGAAGGCGGCGACGGGGATAAGAGCCGGGTCTTGGCCTAAAAGGAGAAGAGAATATGACAGCCACAAAAGAGCAGGTCTTCGAGCAGGTGCGGGAGGTGCTGGTTGACGCCCTGGGAGTCGATGAAGAAGAGGTCAAAGGTTCGGCGACACTAATGGGCGACCTCGGGGCGGAAAGCATCGACTTTTTAGACATTGTCTTTCGACTGGAAAAGGCATTCGGCATAAAAGTCCCACGCGAAGAGCTTTTCCCCGTCGAAACGCTGATGAATAACCCAGGATTGGTCAGCAACGGCAAATTAACCGCTAAAGGACTTTCTGAATTGAAAAATAGAATGCCTCACACTGATTTATCGGCGTTCCAAAATAACCCTGATATCAATAAACTCGGCGATTTGTTCACTGTCAATTCAATAGTCAGCTACATTACAAACAAACTTAACGTTCATTGAAGGACCGCTTACTTGCTGACCGCTGTATCTTCGATTGGCGTTGGCGGGTGTTCCGCAATTTTATTCGGGTCCATTCTTGCCTGGAGTTCGCGGATTACCGTTCTGAGAGTTTCAACCTGTTTTTCCAGCTCATTGTTCTTTTTTAACTGCTCGGCCAGCAGCTTACGGAGCTTGTCGTTTTCCTGCTGAATGTCATCCGCATTGATTACCGCTGCGTTGCTGTCTTTAATCACCTGGTCTAACTGTATCTGCATATTGTCTCTTGCCTGATTTGCGGTAACAAGTTTTTCGTTAAGGTAGCTGATTTCGCTTTTCAACTGCACCGTCTCCGCCCTGAGCTTGACAGCTTCGGCTTTTGCACGGGCAATTTCTTCGACAAGGGCTTTTTGCTTCTTGTCATCTTTGCAGCCGGCAAGCGAGATTGTGAGAACCAGTATTATGAGCAACCTGATGAATAATCTGTTTTTTGCCATTTTTCACCTTGCATAAGCAAATGAAATGAAGATTCCTTTTGTTATTATATCGGCAATTTGAGATGGAGTGCCACAGTCGCAATGATTATTGCGGCCAGTCGATGCCTTCGATGCCGTCGATTGTCAGATTTGGATTAGGATTTCCATCGTTGGCGTTGCGGATTTTAGCGGCTTGCAGCAATTGCACCTGGCCATCGGCGAACAAAAAGTTCCGGCAGCCCAGTCCGTTCCACCAACCCTTGTCTTCACCTGAATTGAGTCGCTGATGGTTGCTGTTCCAGTCGCCGACGATAATTTTCCCTGCCGGCTTAGCAACCCTGTCAGCCTCCTGCGAAATTGAAGGTCTCGGATTCTTATAGTTGTCCATTGGGCTGTTCATATCGTTAATCTGCTGTGGGCTGTGATAAAAAGCCATTGAGTATGCGTAGCTTGTGGCCTCGTATGTGCTGGCAAGTGTCTGGTCGCCGGGACATCTGAGGACAGACGGGTTATTGATATCGATTTTTTCGCCGAAGTACGGCGTGATGAAACTTCGCCAGCCGCGCCCCATCCAAAGCCAGATATTAGGGGCATTCGGGTCCAGCGGGTCCTGGGCACAGGGGTATGTGTCCTTGTTTTCGCTGAGGTACAGGCGCATCGCCATGTCGATTTGATGCAGGTTGGAGCCGCAACTGACCCGCCTTGCCATTGTCCTGGCTTTTCCCAGCCCGGGCAGAAGTATAGCCGTCAGTGCGGCTATTATCGAAATGACGACGAGTAACTCGACGATGGTGAATCCGTTCTGAATTCTTCTTCGCATGTTACTCGACCGTAACGCTCTTTGCCAGGTTGCGTGGCTTATCGACATCGTGGCCGCGCAGGACTGCCGCGTGATATGCCAGCAACTGAAGCGGTATGACAGTGAGTATCGGCTGAAGCAATTCCGGCGCATCCGGCACCGTTATCAGGTAATCGGCATACTGTTTTATGTGGTCGTTGCCTTCGGTGGCGACGATAATGGTTTTGCCTTTTCTTGCCCGGACCTCGGAGATGTTGCCTATTATTTTCTCGTATTGAGGGCCGTTGGTGGCGATGAATACGGCGGGCATACCATCGACAATCAAGGCGATGGGGCCGTGTTTCATTTCCGCAGCGGGCAATCCCTCGGCGTGAATATAGCTTATCTCCTTGAGTTTCAATGCGCCTTCCAGCGCGACGGGATAATTGACGCCCCGGCCCAGGAACAGCCAGTTGTTCTGGTTGATGTTCGCCTCAGCAATTTTACGGATGTCCTCCGATTGTTCGAGGATGTGTGAGATTTTATCCGGTATTTTAGTCAGCTCTTTGATGTATCTTGTCGCTTCATCGCTGCTTATGTGTCTTCTTCTGCTAAGCTCAATAGCAAGCATCGTCAGCACGGCGACCTGGGCAGTGAATGCCTTGGTGCTCGCCACACCGATTTCCGGGCCTACGTGCAGATATACCCCTGCGTCGGTGGCGCGGGCTATCGATGAGCCGACGACGTTGACTATGCCCAGCACCGTTGCGCCGCGTTCTTTTGCCTGTTCCACGGCGGCAAGCGTATCTGCCGTCTCACCCGACTGACTTATCGCGATAACGGTTGTGCCGTCTTCCACGATTGGATTGCGATAGCGAAACTCGCTGGCGTATTCGGTCTCGGTGGTGATTCTCGCCAGTTGCTCGAAGAGAAATTCGCCGACAAGGCCAGCGTGAAACGCCGTCCCGCAGGCGGTGATAATAATCCGCTTTATGTGCGTCATCGCCCTTAGGTAATCATTGACGCCGCCTAAGTGGATTCTGTCTTTTTGCGGGTCAATCCTGCCGCCCATACAGGTGGCCAGCGCCGTGGGCTGCTCGAAGATTTCCTTGAGCATGTGATGTTTGAATTTGCCAAGCTCGATTTGTTCGAGCGAGAATTCGATGTTCTCAAGCGATTTGGTTACCGCGATGTTATCAATGGTCTTGGTATGGAATCCGTCCGCGGTAACGATTACCATTTCGTTGTCCGAAAGGTAAATTGCCCTTGCTGTGTGCTCAATAATCGCTGCCGCGTCCGATGCGAGGATGTATTCGCCTTCACTTACCCCCAGAATCAGCGGGCTTCCCTTTTTGGCTCCGATGAACATATCAGGGCAGTCCGCGCACAGTATTCCAAGCCCGTAAGTGCCGTGCACTTCCTGCAATGCCCGCTGGACTGCCCACTCGAACTTGTTCTGGCCTTGTGGTTTCTTCAGGGTAAGAGAAGGCATAAAACTGCTGACGGTATCCTGTATTGCATCAAGAAGTTTTGGCAGCGGTGCTGCTTTATCGCCTGTGTCGCACTTTTCGTAAAAATAGCCGATAAGGTTCGCTACCACCTCGGTATCGGTATCGCTGACAAAGGTAACGCCCTCACTTTGGAGCCAGGTCTTCAGTGTCGTGTAGTTTTCGATGATTCCATTGTGAACTACGGCTATTTTGCCGGTGTAATCTTTATGAGGATGGGCGTTTATCTGATTTGGAACGCCGTGGGTTGCCCAGCGGGTATGCCCAAGGCCCAGCGTCTCGTTTGGCTGTGGCTTATCGAGAATCGCCTCAAGAGCAGCTATCCTGCCGCTTGTCTTTTGTATCCTGATAACGCCGTTGCTCAACAGGGCCACGCCTGCCGAGTCGTAACCGCGGTATTCGAGGCGTTTCAGTCCCTCGATAAGGATTGGCTGAGCTGTCTTTTGACCCAAATATGCCACTATGCCGCACATTCCTGTTCCCTCGATTGTAATTCAACTGTCTTTCCGGACAATGGGTTATCACTGAACTGAAACCGCAGGCGAAGCACGTTATACCGGTATCAGTTTTACTGAACTCTATTGTAAGGCGATTGTATTCGACTGGCAATTTAAATTTGCTAAACTATAATACTCGATTTACCGGTTAATGTTCGATTGAACCTAGGGTTTGATTTTATATGCTTGTAGTTATCGATTATAACGTTGGGAACGTAAAAAGTGTCTGCAACGCCTTTGACCACCTGGGTTGCCCGGTCGAGCTGAGTTGCGACCGCAGGAAGATTGAGTCTGCCTCCGCGCTGGTCCTGCCTGGTGTTGCTGCCTTCGGATTTGCGGTAAACGCCCTCGGCTCGCTCGGCTCGGTAATCAAAGACCTTGTCCTGGCGGGTAAACCCCTGCTCGGTATCTGCGTGGGCTTCCAGATGCTTTTTGACAAAAGCTGTGAATTCGGCACACACAATGGGCTGGGCCTTGTATCGGGCGACGTTGTTCCCATACCGCCGGGCCGGGTTATACCGCACATGGGCTGGAACAAGGTTGTATTGCCAAATGATATGGCGTTATTTGACGGCTTGGGAAGTGAAAAGCACTTCTATTTCGCGCACTCATTCTGCGCCAATGTTACAGATAAAACCGCCAAAGTTGCCTATACCGACTATGGTTTCAAGCTGCCCGCGTCTATCCAAAAAGGTAATATTTACGGCACGCAGTTTCACCCCGAAAAAAGCGGCCAGCAGGGTTTACAGGTGCTTAGCAACTTCGCCCGGATTGCCAATGGGAGGGGTAACTGATGCTGACCAGAAGAATAATACCTTGTCTTGATGTTAAAGATGGCCGGGTGGTAAAGGGCGTGCATTTTTTGAATCTTCGGGATGCCGGCGACCCGGTCGAGCTTGGCTCGCGTTATAGTGAGGATGGAGCCGACGAGCTTGTCTTTCTCGATATCACCGCGACGATTCGCTCACGAAAAACAATCGTTGACCTCGTTCGCAAAGTTGCCGAAAACGTCTTTATCCCGTTTACGGTAGGGGGGGGCATAAGCACCGTCGAGCAGATGGATGAACTCCTGCGAAGCGGCGCGGAGAAATGCTCCGTGAATACCGCGGCTGTAAAAAATCCGGATATTCTCACCCAGGCCGCCCAGCGATTCGGCAATCAGTGTGTTGTTCTTGCCATTGACGCCCGCAGGTCGAAAACCAAAGTGGGACACTGGCAGGTTACAGTCAAGGCGGGCACCGAGGCGACCGATATCGACGCAGTCGAATGGGCAGTCGAGGGCGCAAAACGCGGCGCGGGCGAGATTCTTCTTACAAGTATGGATGCTGACGGCACACAGAAGGGCTATGATATTGAATTGACCCGCGCGGTTGCCGATGCGGTCAATATCCCCGTAATCGCCTCCGGCGGCGCGGGCACTCTCGAACATCTTTACGACGCCGTTGTCAAAGGCCACGCCGAAGCCGTCCTTATGGCCTCAATCACTCATTTCGAAAGCTACACAATTACCCAGATGAAAGAATACCTCCGCGACCGCGGAATTGCCGTCAATCTCTGAAAATATCAAGCCCGACTAAGGCAGCTTAACCACATCGCTTTCGCTGAAACTTGCGAAAGCAATTCCAAAAACCTTGTCGCCGGCACTGGCTGCAAAATTGGTTTTCTTAATCGTCAGCGTAAACGTGCATTTGTTGAAATCAAAAGTCGCAGCGGCAATCTCGCCACCGGATAACGCAACCTTCGAGCACGTGAATTTGCCCTTGGTATTTTTGAATTTGCCTATCGGAACTGTAAAGGTCTGCGTGCCGATGTTAACAGTAAAAGAATTGGTAGCCATATCTATTGTGTCTTTCACCGAGAATCCGCCGCTGATAGCAACCTGGGTGATGTTACCGGTTTTCTTATTACGTGTGAATTTAGACTTATCGACCCGCAGAGAGTTTTCTACTCCCATTATCAGGTTTATGGGTATGGGTTTTCCGCTGTTGACTATATCTTCGCCCACGTTGGTTGTGCCTATGAAATCGCCAATCTTTATCTCGATATTAAGTGGGCAGGAAAGCCCGGTAAGATCAACATTACTGGCCGAGAAGGAAAACGTCTTTTTTGAGGTATCTAAAGTAAAAGATGTCTTTGAAGGTTTATTGGTTATTGTGCTGCTGAATTTTCCCTTCTTGAAGGTCGTGACGTTGACGGGGAAGGTTTGAACGCAGGGATTGACTATATTGTCTGAGTTAATAGTGACCTCAATGGAACTGGCGGCCAAAATCTCATCCGCAGTGGCGTCCATCGTTCCTGAAAACGAAATTGCATCGCTGCTATCCTTGCTGCCTGCGGTTACAGTGCACTTGGTAACCTGAAGCAAGCCGGTCGGTGCCGTGGGAAGCGTAACCGTTACCCTTCCATTCGGGCCGAAGTCGCTTGGTACGCCGCCAGTCTCCGAGTTTTGCTCATCATTCGAGTTTCCAGCATTGTCATATACATCAATACCGTACCACCATATACCCGGTACTGGTAGTGGGGGTATGTCGCAAAATGAACCCTGAACTGGTCCGTCACCGGATAGAGTGGTAGGAGAACCGACCTGCTGCCATGTACCCGGTGCTCCCCCAACATCGGGCGCCCGCAAAAGCTCAACGCGGTTCAACCCGGAACCTCCTGTGTCGGACACGGTATAAGAAATCGTGAATGCATTCCAAACCGGCGTCCCAACGACAACAGATAAAGGCGTGACCATGAATGCTCTGACCGTTGGTACAGACCACTGTCCCAAATCGTTGCCATATCCATCGTCGATGTCATACTTACCATCATATTTAATTACTTCACCCGCATGTTGGAAAAGGCTGATGCGAGAATCTTTATTGTCACCTGACCATGCTTTAGTTTGCCAACCCTTCGTCGCTTTACCCGCGTCCAGAACATTCTTTAGAGGCCAATAGCCACCGTAGAATCCAATCCGGTTAACACCGCCCAATACAGACGCGGCTCCTTCTAGATATGCGTTTATCGCTGTTTGGTCGCTTGGCTGTGCGTCAAAGTCGCAGGCGAAATAGCAGAAGAAATTTTGAGGTGCGCCAGCCGCCGTTGCATCGGTGACAGCCGTATGCGCGTCCGCGACGCCGTTGACATATCCACCTTGCATTCGACTCGTGTCAGGGGAACTAATGGACTCGTGCTCGAACACGATTATGACATTAACATCTGCGAGTTGTAACGCCTGAGCCTCACTGAAGGTAATGTCGTGGGGTGCGCCAGAGCCGCCAACATAGCGGACGGCGAAGCTATACCCTGCCGCCTTCAACGAGCTTGGGTTGGGATGACTGTCCGAGTAGTCTACGCCTTGGTGGCTCGGCGTCGGTGCAATCAAGCCGTAGTTTGCGGCAACCTGCATTACAGCCGTTGTCCAAGCAAAGTCGTTTGTGGTGCCGCTTCCTTGCTGAGGGATGCCGCCATCGTTATCCGCATCTTCACTTAAAAGTATGTCAATAAGATTCTGATATTTTGCGAAAGAGCCGCTGACAAGGTACTCGCTGACGGCATAATATCCCCATGCGTACCACCCATTGTGTCCGTTTTGGTAAGCATCAGTCGCGTCGGCTTTGTCGGGCATGTATTTATCTGCAGTTGCTGCCCATGCGGCTGCTCCACTTGAATTTGCTGGATCTTTATAATACGAATTCAAAACTCCCCAGACTGCGACTCCGGCAGAGAGCGCCCAACCACCATTTGAAGCAAAGTTTGAAGTATTGCTATTAAGCCATGTTCTAACATTATTTCCTAGGGTAACGGCTCTGGCGCAGTATGTGGCGTTGTTTACATTTACGCCATATTGATACAGGGAACCAACAGCACGTCCAAGGGCCAAAGCATCGTTAGTGGTACTTGTGCCGGGAGTATTATCAACGAGAGTCTGAGCGCAAGTCTGGCCGTAAGAAGTATGATCTACGTATTCCGGCCTGCCGCCATAAATCTGACGATATTTCATCTCCGCCTGCATACCCCAACCCACATTATACGTGGTGTAATAATTGGTGGGAGTGTCGCCTTCCAGCCATGCCGGATTGGCATTACAGTAGGTCCAGGCATTATTAATATTCGTTAAGTATGTTGTGTAATCCCCTGTAAGTTCAGCGTAGCGACACCATACCCATATTGCTTCTTGTGTATTGTCGGTTTCGACGGCAGTATTATTTTCCGCCTCCTGTATGCCGCCGAAATCTGAGCCGCTGGTCTTTTGCTGAGTGGCAAGCCAACTTGCCGTTTGGAGAAATTTAGCCCTATAGTCATAGGGCTGGACTTGCACCTGGCGCGTGACCGATGAGCTGTCGGTGTACCCGCTCTTGCTGGCAGTGAAGGAAATGTTGTAAAGCCCACTAGCCGTCCCGCTCGGAACCGTCGTCGTGTACGTCGCTTGCCCGCTGCTGTTGGTGGTGGGCAGCGGAGAAGGACAGGTTCCCTGCACATCGTCACTGATGTTTACGGTTGCCCCAATGACCGGATTCCCGCTACCATCCTGAACCGTGACCGTGTACGTCACAGACTGGCCAGCGTTCAACACCTGCAACGCCGAAGGGGTCACACTGCTGACGTTCAGCACCGGGGTGACCACCGCACCGGGCTGGTACTCGCACGCGCCGATATCCACGGTGCCATTCACTTTGCGCGGCAGCCCGCGCTGGTCGGTGGTTACGCCCGATGGAATCAGTGCATTGCTGCCAGCGTCGATGGCCGGGCTGCCGTACAGCGGCGGCATTGTCTGCGTCGGTCCACCGTAGTTAGCCAGTGCCGCCAAGTTGGTGTTCAACGGGCTGGCCTTGGTGCCGGTGCGGTCGGTGCCGTTCCAACCGCTACCGTTGTCAGTTTTACCGATGAGGTTGTAGCCGAGGGAATTGAAGTTGCCGTACACGTCGGGACCGATATTATCTGTGGTATTGCCGGCGATGATGCTGTTTGCGATGGTGAAATTTCCCGCTGGGGCAACATTGGCGATGCCACCGCCGCCGGAGCCACTGCCCAACCCACCCGGGACCTTATTGCCCGAGACGGTGACGTTAGTCAACGTTATAGTTCCACCGGTATCGTTGTAGATGCCGCCGCCGCCGCAGATGGAGGTGCCGCTGTCGCCCGGAGCGGTGTTGCCCGAAATCGTAACGTTGATCAGCGTCGCTGTACCTCCCGAGTTGTAGACGCCGCCGCCGTAGCCGTAGTCTGCCGAAATCTTGTTTCCCGCGACGGTTGAGTCGGTCAGATTCAGTGTTCCCTCGTTCCGGATACCCCCACCTACTGTACCCATAGTTGTGTTGTTCAAGACGGTCACGTCGGTCAGAGTAAGAGATGCCCCATTAAGATTTTTGATTCCACCCACTGCATAATACGTATCACTCTCGTTGTCTGAATTGTCTGAAACTGTGCAGTTGTTCAGCACCATAGTTGAAACATTGTAGATACCACCGTAACTGTTGCTCACAACATTGACCTCGTGCATGGCGATTTGTCCATAGTCTTCGTTGAATATCCCGGAACCCGAGCATCCCGATATCGTGACATTGGTCAGCACAGCGGTACCTCCGTAGTTGAATATACCGTTGCGGGCAGCAAAAGAAATTCTGACATTGACCAATGTCGCAGCTCCGGAATTGATGATGCCGTCGTAGTCATAATCATATGGACCTGATATGATGATGTTCGACAACGTCATCGTTCCACTATTCATGATGCTGGCGCCGTCGATGTAACCTGGTCCGGTGTTTGTAAACACGAGCCCAACAAGAGTCGCCGTGACTCCTGAGTCAATGATGATAGCCGCAGCGGGGACCGTCCAAGTATCGGTAGGGGCGGCCGCGATGGTCAAACCGGCGGCGGGGGCAGTGATCGTCGTGGAATAATCGGTGTTGGTCAGTTCCAAGTTGCCAGCGAGACCAATGGTCATACGCGAGGCGAACGCAGTGGGATCGAACGTAATCGTTGTCGGGCTTGTACTGGAATTGGCTGTGGCGATGGCGTTTCGCAGGCTGATCAAGCCGCTGCCCGGCGGGTACGACACGTCAGTCGTCGTGTTGACGACGATGCTGTTGGCCTGTGCAATTGAACAAATAGCCGCAACAGCCAGAATTCTAAAAACCAACCGTTTCATTGGGCGCGTCCTCCTAATACAATAATCCTCTTTTTTCACAATTTATCACCCTGCATTTCCCTGCTCTTCAGTATGGTTTGATTATATCAAAGATTCTCTGCCTGAAACACTAAATTTATAAAAATCTTGGGATAAAAAAGTGCCCCCTCGCGGCTGGTAAGCATCGTATTCCCCTGATTAATTGAAAATCTTTGCTCTTTGCAGGGCGTTTGTTATAATCACGCGGAAAAGTTGTACTTGTTAACCTAACCACGAAGGCACGAAGTTTTTTATTTTTCTTTGTGTCTTGGTGTCTTTGTGGTAGGGAGCGAAAGGAATACCGTGAGATTTCAGATTTTTAACAATGGCAAAAAGGTAAAGGATTTCGCCCTTCACGGGGCGTATATGTTCGGCTCCGACGGTATGGCGATTCGTAAGGCGCAGATCAGCTTTGTAGATGGCATTCTGGAGTGCTACAAGCCAAGCGAGGAAACCGCCGGCGTGGCGTTGCTGTGGTCCGTTGATGGGTTCGGCAGGGTGCTGCTTTCTACGACCTGTCTGCCAGAAAGGCCTGAGCCGTATAATCTTAATCTGGAACTGACCCGCGGCCGGCTGATGCAAATCATCAACAAACGCGAGGACTGGTCGATTTTCGAGGATGCCGAAGATACCGCCGTGCTGTATAGGGATATCCAGGATTTATTCATCAATGCTATCCAGGAAATTGCTGACGGACCAGCCGCCTCACAGCTTGCCGACCAGGCGCTGCAAAAAGCGATGACTTTTTCAGAATCGCTGGCGGCCAAACATGCCAAGGTGCTTTTCACGACAAGAGGTAAAAATCACGGATTTGGCCGCGGCTGTCTCGGCTGCTGGGTTGACCCGAAACAGGTTACTAACCCGGCTTATCTCGAGCAATTGGCCGGCGTATTCGGCTTGGCGATGGTGCCTTTCAACTGGGGACAGATTGAGCTGGAAAGAGGCAAATATGACTTTTCAAAACTCGACGCCTGCATAACTATGCTCAGCAAAAGAAAGCTCGCCATTGGCGCGGGGCCTTTGCTTTGCTTTACCAAAGAACATCTGCCGAAGTGGCTGCTCGAAAGCCACCCCGATTTTGAGAAGATTCGCGAGTGCGCATACGAGTTTGTTTCAGCGGCGGCTGCCCGGTATGGCGGTATGGTCAGGACATGGTGTGTCGTCAGCGGGCTTAACGCCTTTAATCATTTCGGATTTGGTTTCGAGCAGGTGCTGGAGATAACCCGTGCGGCCAACAGGGCGGTCAAGACCGCCTCCGAACGCGCGATGAGGATAATAGAAGTCAGCAATCCATGGGGCGAGTATTACGGGCAGACAACCGATACAATTCCACCGCTGGTCTATATGGATATGGTCATCCAGAGCGGCATAAATTTCGACGCCTTCGGGCTTACTATGCGGTTCGGCGCCGGCGAATCGGGTATGCACGTCCGCGATATGATGCAGATTTCGGCGATTCTGGACTCCTTCGCTCCTATATCAAGGCCGTTGTGTATTACACGGGTCGAGGTTCCCGGTCGAGATGTCGCCGGTTCTTCCGCCGACGTCGCCGGCTGCTGGCATGGCCCATGGGACAAGGTTAAACAGGCGGAATGGCTCGACCAGTTTTACAGGATAGCGCTCAGTAAGGCGTGCATTGACGGGGTTATGTATTCTAATTTTACCGACGTTGCGGACAGCGCCATTCCCGAAAGCGGGCTTATGACGGCAGGACTTGAGCCCAAAGAGTCGTATTTGGCATTGAAGAGGTTTCGCGACCGTATCTTTGGCCGGTAACGGATTAGCGGTATGAACAGGATTCAGTTGTTTGCGTTTGTTATTGCCTCTTGCATGGCTGTTGTTTTTGGCCTGTGTTTTACGATTGGCAGCATCAACGCGAAAAGCGGGGCGGCGCCTGTCGAATTGGAAAGCAGGATAAACCCTAATGATGCCCCGGCGGCGGGCTTGATGATGCTGCCGGGCGTGGGGGCGGCAAGGGCACAGGCGATAATAAGTTATCGTGAACAGTTTCGGCAAAGCGGCCGGGGCGATTTGGCGTTTCAGAGTTGCAATGACCTCGATAATGTCAAAGGCATCGGGCCTGTCACGGTGAGCAATATGTGCGAACACCTGAAGTTTAAATGACGGCACAACACAACATGGAGCAGAAATAATACTATGGATGAATGGACAATAGATAAGCCGCTGGGGCAATGCTGTGCCACGGGCAGACAAATCCAGCCGGGCGAAGAATATTACGCGACCTTAGTGCAGACCGAACAGGGTTTTGCAAGGCGTGATTTCTGCGCCGAGGCCTGGACGCAGCAAAAACCGGAGGTTTTTTGTTACTGGAAGACCAAATTGCCGACGCCCGAACAGAAAAAGCAGTTGTTTGTCGATGATGATATGCTTATGGCGTTCTTTGAACGGCTGGCGACGGAAACCGAACAGGAAAAAGTTAATTTTCGCTTCGTCCTGACGCTTGTCATGATGCGAAGACGTCGGCTCAAATATGACTCGTCGCGGACGCAGGACGGCAGGGAAATATGGCGATTGAGAATCACCGGCACACAGGATTTTGCCGAAGTGGTCAATCCCAATCTGGGCGAAGAGCAGGTTGCCCAGTTGACTTCTCAAATGGGGCAGATTCTGCAGGGAGAGCTGTAATTGTTAAATCGGTTTGCATTTTTAATGTTGGTGTTATTTTTCGCGGGCTGTGCTGTCCAGCCGATGCGGCATTGCCCGGGCAAAGCGACCGCTGACGAAGCGATTGCGGTATTGAAAGCACACCGTGAAAAAGCAGCCCCCGTTCGCGCGACGGGCCAGTGCCTTTTGCAGTATCACGCCGAAGGTAAAATTCGGAAAGAAAATTTTCCCGTCAAGCTCTGGGTGAATCCTCCTGATGAAATTTACCTGCAGGGCGATATCGCTTTCGACGCGACCGGGCTGGTGTTCGGCTCAAACGCCGATGAATTCTGGTTCTGGCTCAAACCAAAAGAAATCAGCTCATACTGGTCGGGCAAATGGCCGCAGGCGGGAAGCTGGAATGGCCTCGTCGCCAGCCCGATGATAGTTCTTGAGGCCTTCGGCGCCGTCGATATACGTAATGGCGACTGGACATTAAGCCGTGATGGCAATCTTGACCTGCTCACTTTGCGTAACGACAGCGGTGTTATAATTCAGAGGATATATATTGAGCCCTGCGATTATGTGGTAACAAAGATTGAGCATTTTGACGAATCGGGCGCTATTTACCTGAAAGCGGAATTTGCCGATTATGAGAAAACAGCCGAAGGATTTTTAACCCCTTTGCGGGTGGAAATAGTTGCCGTTTCCGAAGAAGGCGGCGAGGACTCCGCTGATATTTCGCTCTCATCCGTCAAACCGGCCCAGTTAAGCTCCCAGCAGAGGCAGCGGTTGTTTGTCAGACCTTTGCCGCGTGGCTTTGACCATATTTACCGGGTAATCGACGGCAAGACAATCGAACAGAAACAGTAATAATCCGTATATAAACGCAATGATAGGTTAGAAGGGGAAATTTTTGTGGGTAAACCGAATTTAAAAGACAGGTTACGTAAGGGGCTGTTTCTGCTCGACGGTGCGATGGGGACACAGTTGATTGGCCTGGGTATTGAGCCGGGCAAGTGCAGTGAATTGCTTAATTTCGAATCGCCGGGCTTAGTCCTGCGGATTCATAATAGCTATTTGAACGCGGGCAGCGACGCAATCCTTACCAATACTTTTGGTGGCAATGGATTTACCCTTGCCCGGCATAGGCTGGAAGAACGCGTCGCCGACATCAACTCAACTGGCGCTCAGCTTGCTCGTAGAGCCGCGGGAAAAAATAAATACGTCCTCGGCGATATAGGTCCAAGCGGCGACTTCCTCGAACCGCTCGGCAGCTTGAAACCAGACCAGCTCAGGGGAATATTCGCCGACCAGGTAAAAGCGCTTATAGCAGGGGGGGTCGATGGTTTTATCATCGAAACAATGGGCGCTGTCGATGAAGCGGTCGTTGCTGTCGAAGCGGTCAAATACTCGGGCTCCGCTTTACCTGTTCTTGCGTCGATGTCTTTCGATAAACGCGGAGACGATTTCAGAACTATGATGGGCGTCGATGTGAAAACCGCCGTCTCATCCCTTGTCGCCGCCGGTGCCGACGCCGTGGGCTTCAACTGCGGTACCACCACCCTCGATGAATATGTTGAGCTTGCCAAAAGATACGTCGCTGCCGCCAAAGCTGTCAATCCAAAGGTCCTTGTTTTTGCCGAACCAAACGCGGGCAAACCCGAACTTCTCGACGGCAAAGCCGTCTATAAAGTAACGCCCGATGAGTTTGCCGATGCCGCGCAGAAAATCTACGCCGCTGGCATAACCATAATCGGCGGCTGCTGCGGCACTTCCCCTGCCCACATCGAAGCCGTCAGCAAAAAACTGCGGAGTTGATTTTATTTCAACATCTTGCTGATGTTGTTTATTGTGCGTGCCGTCGCGCCCTGGTTTTTTCTGATTAGCTGTTGGCCGTTTTGAGCGGTTCGTCGGGCATAATCGGCATCGGTCAGGCATTTCGTCATCGCACTTAATAATTCATTCGCGTCTTTGACTAAGATTGCGCCATCGGCTTTCAGCAAATCAGCGACTGCCTGTTTGAAATTAAACGCATGCGGGCCAAAAATCGTGCATTTGCCCAGTGCAGCCGCCTCCATCATATCCGACCCGCCCATCGGCACTAATGACCTGCCCACGAAAATCACAGTTGCAAGCGAATAAAACTTCCGCAAATCACCCATCGTGTCGCCGAGAACTACATTTCTGATTGCCGATTGCCGATTGCTGATTGTCGATTGAATTGTTGCCGCTTTCAATTCGCTGTAACGAGTCAGTTCAAAGCCTGCTTGTTTAATTAAATTTGCTATTTCATCAAATCTCTCCGGTTTTCGGGGCACAATCGCAAGTAGTAAATCCGCGAATCGTTTTTGCTCAATCAGTCGTTTATAAACGTCCAGAATAATCTGCTCTTCGTCGTTGCCTGTCGCGCCGGCAACCCAAAGCCGGTCGTTTTTAAGGCCCAGTTGAGCCGCCAATACATCAGCCCCATCGACCTTGTCTGTTACCTGCGCGGTATCGTATTTTATCGAACCAGTAACGATGACCTTTTCCGCGGGCATACCGAGCTGCCTGAATCTATCGGCGTATTCTTCGCTCTGCGCAAGCGCAAGCGTGAGATTGCCGAATAGCTTTTTCGTTACCGCCTTTATCAGGTTGTATCTTCTGAAACTTCGTTCGCTCAATCTGCCGTTGACGACAATTACGGGGATACCTGATTGCTTCGCAATTCGTACAAGATTTGGCCAAACCTCAAGCTCAATCAGCAGGCACATCGCGGGCCTTATATTCGCGAACGCCCGTTTCATCGTCAGCGAAAAATCCATCGGGAAGTAAAATACGCTCAGGCGGCTGCCGAATAGCGCATTTGCGCGGGCAAACCCTGTGTCGGTTGTGGTGCTGATTGCGATTTCGTAATCGGGGAATTTGGCTTCGAGCTCACGGATAAGAGTTGTTGTCGCATTGACCTCGCCCACGCTTACCGCGTGAATCCAGATGCATTTTTTGTCGGGTCGTTTGCGGCTTATTTTGCCGAGGCGATTTGCCCACCCGGCACGGTATCGCCCGTACCGCAGCATCCGGTAAATCGCCATCGGACTTACCGCCAAAAGCGCAATCAAATATGCAATGTCAATAAGCACTGTCATAATATGGGGATACTGTAACCAGTAAAGTCCGGCTTGTCAAAGTCAGGGATTATGAAAGTTTGGTTGTGGAATGTCTTATTGCCGCCAGTTTTTCGCCATGATTGCGAAATCCCGGAAATCGATTATGGCATCGGGTATCAAATCAGCCTGTGAATTCCAGTTTGGTGAGAGGGGGTTAGCCAGCCAGGCCTCGGCTAAGGCAGACAAATCAAGGATATTGACCTTCCCGTCGCCTCCGGCCGGGGCTATATCGCCCACAACTCCGGCAGGTAAAAATGCGAACTTCAGATATGGCGCATCTTGGCCGTATAGTCCGCCGCCGTGGATATAATAGTCGGTATCGATGAAGAGGTTGGTTCCGAGAATTCCGTCAAGTATGCCGCCTTCGGGCGAAGCCACGTCGAGAACAATTACGGGAACATGTGTAAAGCTAAGCCACAATGGTGAAGCGCTTATTTCGAGTGAGTCTACGTAATAACCGTCTACGATTGTGCTCTGGCCTGTCGCATCGACAACTTCAACCATAAAATTCGGCTCGGTCTGAAACAGTTCAATCTCTGCCGCCTGAGATTCTCCCAGGACGGTTATTTGTGCCCCTGTGTCTAGCATAAAATGTTTTTGCTGCGATGTTCGACCGCCATGGGCCAGATCGGTTCGTGTTGCGAAAAATAAACTTTGCGGGATGTCGAACAGGGAGCCAAAAACTACCGATGGGGTTGATGGTTCCCCGTCGCCTTCGGGGCAGGTTTCACCTAAATCCTCCATACAGGGCATAAACTCCACATCATACGCACTGGATGGGCGAAGTTCGAGATAGATTTTATTGGCATAAGACGGAATTCTTGTGTCGTTATATTGATATAGATGTATATCGGGGCCGGTTATATTGTTGCCATCGATATTTCGGGTAATAGGCTTACTGTTTTTTATAACAGTCGTGAAGAAAAAGGCCATCGGCGAGCCGACAACAGTCGGCAGATTGGGCGATTCGATTATGTCGCCGACAATGGTTGCCACGTTGCTTTGGCCCTTCATATTTGAATCGTTAGCCCAAAGCGTATTGGGGTCGATTGCTGAAAGCCCATCGGTGAAATACCCCAGAGGCTGGCTGACCAGGGCGTCAATCTGGCTGGTCGCACCTATAATCGTTATCGGAATTGAAGTTACGAGGTTTGCGCTGTAAATACCCAAAGTATCGGCGTCGACAGCGTTGATGATGTGGGCGCTGGACCCCGTGTCGAATATGCCTATGGCATAATCGGTTTGCGGAGACCCCGTGAGGTAATTGCCCGTAACAGAATATTCTGTATAAGCTTCTCCATCGTATAATTCGCCGGAAGCAGCATCTGTTGCCGTAACGGTCACATAAGGCACAAAGCCGTCGATGGGCGGCGAGTTGATAACGTTGGTAAATACGGCGGTTTCAGCGGTTTGGGCCGTTGCTGTAAAAGTTTGGCCTGCCTGCGACAAACTGATTCTTTGCTGTAATTGCACCGCATTTCTTACGGCCCGGGTTTCAAGCAGGGGAAGGTTCTGGTCTGACGGATAATATATCGCTTTTATTTGCCGGTCTTTGGAAACTCGCCAGTTGACTTCTTTACGCTCCCACCCGGAACTCTCGGCAAAGATCATCGTCTGCGCAATTACGACTGTCAGCAATGCGACAAACAAGTGTGGCCAACTATATCCGTTTTTGTTTTTCATCATACGTATATTTGTTCTATACAAACAATTATATCATATCGTTGCCTCTTTTTTCACAAAAATTGCATCAACGGCCAAATTATTGACTTTCAGGCGGTTTTGCCGTATTACAATAGCGTCATTCGGTCCCCGTGGCGCAACTGGATAGCGCGTTGGCCTCCGGAGCCAAAGGTTGTGAGTTCGAATCTCACCGGGGATATTCAATTTTTTATTTATTATTTGCTATTTTTGATTTGCTCACTGACTGCTATGAAAAAAATAACGCTCAATAACGCCAAAGCGAAAAATGTCTGGGAGTTTTTCAGGCAAGTCAATCGTATCCCCCGCGGGTCCAAAAATGAAAAGCAGATTATGGATTGGCTCAAAGGGCTTGCCAAAAGCCGCAATCTTGCCTTTAGAAGCGATGACGTCGATAACGTAATTATCGAGCTGCCCGCAACAAAAGGTTATGAAAATGCTGCGGTAATTACCCTTCAAAGCCACGTCGATATGGTATGCGAAAAGACGCCAGAATTTAAACACGACTTTACCAAAGACCCCATCGAATTAGTCGAACGTGATGGCTGGATTACAGCCAATGGTACGACCCTCGGCGCGGACAATGGTGTAGGAGTCGCGTTAGCGTTGGCAATGATTGACGAAAAGATATCGCATCCAAAACTCGAATTGCTTTTTACGGTCGATGAGGAAACGGGTCTCACCGGCGCGAATGGTTTGAAACCCGGCTTCATTACGGGCAAATACCTCATCAATCTTGATGGCGAAGACAAATCCTTCATCGTCGGCTGCGCGGGCGGCGAGCAGACCGAAATACGATTGCCCCTTGAGTTTTCACCCGTGCCGGAATCGCTCGCCTGCTTCGACCTGAAAATATCCGGCCTTCACGGCGGCCACTCAGGTATCGATATCGACAAACAATACGCAAACGCAATCCAGCTATTAGGCAAAACCATGAAAGGTTTGCAGGATTTTGATTTATGCGTTTGTGATATCGAGGGAGGCACAGTCCATAACGCTATCCCTCGCGACGCAAAAGCGATTATTTGTTTTGATGCCACAAAACTCAATGCGGCTAAAAAGACACTTGTTGAAATAGAGTCGTCTTTCAAAAAGGAATTCGCAAAAACCGAACCCAATCTAAAACTTGAACTAAACGAAATTGCCTCGCAACAATCCGCAATCCGCAATCTGCAATCTGAAATTGTGAATCTCCTCTCGTCTTTGCCCACTGGCGTATATCGAATGTCGCCTCAGTTTGAGGGTATTGTTGAGACCTCAAGCAACCTCGCCAAAGTCGAGCTTATCCGTGATGAGAATCAATTGCGAATTTTAACCTCTCAGAGAAGTTTGGAGAAACAAATGCTTGGTGAAATAACCGCCAAGATTACAACCATGGCAAAGTCAGCAGGTGCGAAAGTTGAAACTGTTGGCGGCTATCCTTCCTGGAAGCCCGATGTTAATTCATCGCTGCTTAAACGCGCAAAAGAAATTTACAGGAAGCTCAATAATAAAGAGCCGGAGGTTAAGGTTGTTCACGCGGGCCTTGAGCCGGCTGTTATTGGCGAAAAGATGCCGGGTATTGAGATGATTTCCGTTGGCCCCACGATTAAGAACCCCCATTCGCCCCAGGAACGCGTCGATATCGCCTCCGTTGATGCCGTCTGGGCATTTTTGATTGAGCTGATATCATCGCCTGGATAGCGATATCAATTTGCCGGAATAATATCCTCGAAGCAGGCGGGGGCGAGTTTTTTCAGGGTGTCTAAAATCAGGTGGGCCGCTTTTTTTATCTCCCATTGTGCGCCTTTATCGGTGCGGACGGTTAAGATGTGCCGCCATTCGCGGAAATTGGCGGAGACGACGATTTCGCTTGTGCAGGCATTGGGCAGGACGAAGCGGGCATCTTCTTTCTTCAGCCCTTTGTCGCGCCATTTGCGATACATATCCTGAATCGTTTTCATATCGTTATGGAATTCGTCAACCAGCTCAGCGGGCATACTTTCAGGTATGACGTAGGTAAAATCCTCTTCGTCGCAATATCGCTGGGACTGCTGTGAGACAGCCATAAGACGGTGTCTTACTAATTGATGCGTCATCGCGCGGGAACAGTTTTTGATTCTGAAAGTCGCGTAGGCGTGTTCGAGCGGTGATTCGTGGCCCATTTTGATGAGGCGTTTGATGAAGCCGGCCTGCGAATTGTCGTCCATTTTGTCGAAACTGAGGTAGCACGTCCTGCCCGCCTGCTCGATGACTTTTTGCGGGTCGGGTGTTACCGCGACGAGTTCGACGCTTAGTTGTTTTGCACAGGTTTGCTGTTGCATAGTGAAGCTCTCAAATTTCAAATCTTATATCTTATCTATTTCAACTTTACCTAATACGGCCAATGCGATTTTCACGTTGCCGAATGGCGCGCTCACGGCAAAACCCGCCACCCGGCCGCTAATCTTTTCAATCAACTCTCTCGCGATTTCAACACCGATTATTTTCCCCTGCTGCTGGGTCTTTGCTGCGCTCATTCGCTCCAGTAATTTAGCGGGCACTACGACGCCGGGGACCTCATTTGCCATAAATTCCGCGTTTTTCAAACTCGTGAAGGGCCAGATGCCTGCTATGACGGGTATTTTCGATTTTTTAGTCGAGTCAAGGAAGCGAAAAAGGGTATCCGCGTCAAAGACGGGCTGCGTGATTGCGAATTCCGCGCCCGCGATTACCTTCTGGTGGTATTTTTCGATTTCACGTTTGATATCTGTTGCGACGGGGTTTGCGCCGACGCCTATTGCTAATGAGGTTGGCGGGCTGAACTGGTTGCCGCCGAGGTCGATACCACGGTTGAGATTTCTGATTACGCCCGTCAGCGTGATTGAATCCATATCGAATACGCCCGTCGCCTGCGGATAGTCGCCCATCTTTGGCGGGTCGCCCGTGATGACGAGCATATTGCGCAGCCCTATTGCGTATGCGCCTAAGATGTCGGATTGCATCCCGATGAGGTTTCTGTCCCGGCAGCAAAAATGCAGGATTGATTCGATGTTCGCCGTCTGCTGGATTTTGACCGCTGTCACCATTGGCGATAATCGCGAGCTTGCGCGTGGGCCATCTGGGATATTTATCGCGTCGATACCCATATCGGCACAAAGTTTGGCTTTTCCAATTATCGGGTCGATATCGAGGCCTTTGGGCGGCGTGATTTCGATTGTTGTTACCTTCTCGCCTTTTGCTAATTTTTCGCCAAACTTCGATTTTTCCGCCAAAGGTGTTTCGCGGATTTCGGTTGTCTTTGGTGTTTCGATTGTTACAGCGGTGAAGCGTGCGCCGGAGGTCGAGGCCTTGTCGATTGCGCGGACTGCGCGAACCATTTCCCTTATGTGGTCCGGTGTTGTGCCGCAGCAGCCCCCGATGATTCGTGCGCCTTTTTCGTAGAATCGCTTTGCGAATTCCGCCATATATTCTGGCGTGGACATATAAAGCAAACGGTCTTCAACCTGGCGTGGCAGCCCCGCGTTTGGTTGCACCGAGATTGGCTTGTCGGTTACGCCGTGGATGATTTCAAGGGCGTTTAGCATCGCGGATGGGCCTACGGAACAGTTGAGCCCCACGGCGGTTACGCCTTTTTGAGCAGCTACTCGGCCGATTGCGTGGTCGATTTTTTCGCCATAAGGCGTCTCGTTTAGCTCGGTAGTGGTCATTTGGGCGACGATTTCGAGGTCGGTTACGCCTCGCACCGCCTCGATGGCCAGTATTAGCTCATCGGTATTCGAGAATGTTTCGAGGATGAGAAAATCCGCGCCGGCGTCGGCTAACGCCTTAGCTTGTTTTTTGTAGGCGGATATTGCCTGCTGTTTGGAGAGCTGGTTATACAGGGCGATGTCGCGTGCCAGCGGCCCTATCGCCCCGGCGACCAGCACCTTTTCACCGGCGGACTCTTTTGCCAGTTTTACGCCTGCCTTGTTTATTTTCTCGGTTTGTTCAGCCAGGCCATATTTGGCTAATTTGACCTCGTTTGCGCCGAAGGTGTTGGTTTCGATGAAGTCAACGCCGGCCTCGACGTATTGCTTGTGGATTTTGGTTACGAGTTTGGGGTTACTGAGATTAAGCTCATCGAAGCAGGCGTTTACAAAGACCCCCGACTGGTAGAGCATCGTTCCCATCGCCCCGTCGGCAAGAACTACCTGCTTTGATAATAGTTTTGATAGTTTCATTTTTGACATAACTTTTCAGCCACAGGAATTTTATTATAGCCACAGAGAACACAGAGAACACAGAGAATTTTATTTTTGGTCTATGATTCCGCTGGCGGCGAGGAAACGTTGAAAAAATAACCCCCAAGGCCTGTTGTACAGGGATTGGGGGTTTGGCACGAATCCGAGTTGATATTCGTCAGCCGGCTTATTGCGACTGCTGGGGGGTTTCGGCAGCGGGTTCAACAGGTGCGGGTGTGGTTACAACGGGGGCAGCGCTTTTGCTTTTATGATGAAGTTTCACGGCATGGGTGCTTTTTTGGGAGGTGGCAACCGCTTTGTGATGATGTTTGTGTTTGCTCTTGGCGAAGGCGGTGCTGCTGCCAAACGCGAGAGTCAACGTGAGAAGAATTATGGCGATGGTTCTGAGTTTCATTTTTTACCCTTTCTACAGTGATACATCTTTTTACAACGCCTTCGGTAACATTACCCCGGTATTATTCGGTCCGGAACGGACACACTCCGCCGCAGAGAAGGCAGTAAAACATAAACAGTGTCTTCGTCCTGATATATTTGATTTCTTGAGACGAAATCGCACACTTTTCAATATTTCGCGTGGTTAGCGGCCTGTTGAGCAGGAAAGGGCAAATCGGGTAGGCAAATCCTTGCTATTATCTTAATTTTGGCTATACTGGTGGGTCAGCAGGTTACAAATAGAAAGGGTAGTGCGATGGCGCAATGGGATGAGCAGTTTAATAAATTAAAGCAAATAATCGAAATAATGAAAGACCATAACCTTGCAGAGGTGCAAATAAAGCAGGGCGATGAGGAGCTTTGCGTCAAAAAGGCACAGCCGCAGCAGCAGATTACGGCGGTGCCTATGTTCGGGGCTGGTATGCCCGGCGCATTGCCCGGGGCCGCGGCCCCTGCTGCTGGACAGGCGCAGGAAGCGTTACCGCAGGAGGATAAGCCCGCGGAGATAAAATCGCCTTTGGTGGGGACTTTTTACGCCCAGCCCAGCCCGGATTCGGAGCCGTTCGTTGAGCTTGGTTCGCGGGTTGAGCCGGATACGGTGGTTTGTATTATCGAAGCGATGAAGGTGATGAACGAAATCAAGGCGGAGATGAGCGGGGTTATCGTCGATGTTGTGGCGGCCAACGGCAGCGCGGTCGAATACGGGCAGGTGCTGTTCAAAGTCCGGCCCGATTAGTCATTTATGATTTCTGATTGCTGATTTGTGATATGTTCTCAAGAGTTCTAATAGCGAATCGTGGTGAGATAGCGTTGCGTGTTATCCGGGCTTGTCATGAGCTTGGGATAAGTGCGGTGGCGGTCTTTTCGGAGGCGGACAGGGGGGCGGCATATCTTGATATGGCGGACGAGGCAATCTGCATCGGGCCTGCTGTGCCTGCGGAAAGTTATCTTAATATACCGCGTATAATGAGCGCGGCGGAGATTACCAACGCCGACGCGATACATCCCGGTTATGGTTTTCTGGCAGAGAACGAAAATTTCGCCCAGATTTGCCAAGAGTGCGGGATAATATTTATCGGGCCGCCTCCTGAGGCGATGCGGCTGCTCGGAGATAAAGTCGAGGCGAGGAAGTTAGCCAAGAAGGCAGGGGTAAGTTTGGTGCCCGGTTCTGACGGCGTTGTGGAGAACATCGAGCAGGGTTTGAAGATAGCGGCTGGAATCGGATACCCTGTGATGATAAAGGCGGTAGCAGGTGGCGGCGGGCGCGGGATGCGGGTCGCTCATAATGAGATGAGTTTTCGCTCGGGTTTCACGTCGGCGCAGGCGGAAGCGGAGGCGGCATTCGGCGATGGTTCGGTATATCTCGAAAAGCTGATAGTTGAGCCGAGGCACGTCGAAGTG
>Ga0187881_10000206_pt1 | contig 73081 bp, 64 predicted proteins | sample June2016WEW_19_1_2_FD_133017 | JGI IMG/M metagenome (GOLD analysis project Ga0187881, IMG submission 133017) | Peatland microbial communities from SPRUCE experiment site at the Marcell Experimental Forest, Minnesota, USA - June2016WEW_19_100 | ecosystem: Environmental > Terrestrial > Soil >... | reverse complement strand
GACCTACGTGATCCTGCGAGTGATCAATTACTTCTCGCCTTTGCGAACGAGCGCCGAGGAGGAGAAGGCCGGCTTGGACGAGGTCCACTTCGGGGAGGAAGCGTACTACCCCGCCTCGGAGTGAGTGAGCTCGAACAAGGTCGAACCTGTCGTTTGGGGGCGGCGTCGCGACCCAGGGACGGCGTAGCTTCCGCCCGGCCCCGCCACTCTCCCGTCGCGAGGTCAGGGTCAAGACCCGCCTGTCGAAGCGTTGGCCTCGTCCGACCCCCTCCTTCCTTTCGGAGCCGACGGACCCGCTCAGGGCGCTGGAGGTCGCGTACGAGCCGCTTTCATATCGGAGACGCGACGTGGGGCAGGTCCCGGGGAGGTCCAGTCTGTGGAGTCACGGTCCGGCACGGGAGTCCGCGGCCCTTCTTGCGAAGGATCGCCGGGCTCGTTTCCGCGCCTAAGCGGAGTGGGCATCCCCGCCCAAGTTCGGCGACGAGCCCCGCCTCTCGTCCAGGAGGGTGTGCTTCTCGTCCCCCAGCGGGAAGTTTCCCCACCGCCAACGGCCGGCGGGGACGGCCCCACTAGCGGGGCCAAGCTTCTGTCCCGAGGGTGACATAGGGTCCCCAGAGGGTTCTGGCCGATGCCTCGCTCCAGCGGCGAGGACACCACTGAGTCGGAAGGACGCTCTCACTCACCGTGTACGTCTTCGCCGTGGAGCTCCCAATCGAGCCCTGTCACTTCGACTTCCTTCGGCACGCGTACGTCCATGAGTCGGTCGATGCCGAAGAGGATCAGGTAGGTCACGGTGAACGCAAATGCGCCGGCGAAGGCAACCGCCGCGAGCTCCTTTCCGAAGAACAGGTACCCGCCAAAGAACAGGCCGTTGGCCCCCGTCGAGTTGATGGCGAGCGAGGCGAACACGCCGAGGAGCGCGATCCCTAGGATCCCGCCCACTCCGTGCACACCCCATACATCCAATGCGTCGTCCCAGTGCCGCCGGTTCTTGAAGGCTATCGCAAGGTAGCAGACGATCCCCGCCGCCAATCCGAACAACATCGCCGCGGCCGGCGAGATGTATCCCGCCGCCGGGGTGATGACTACTAGCCCCGCCAAACCCCCGGTAAGGAATCCGATGAACTTCGGTTTGCCTTCCAGGGTCCAGTCCATCATCATCCAGACGAAGCTGGCGATCCCTCCCGCGATGGCCGTATTGATGAAGGCCACGACGGCGATGTCGTTCACCGCGAAGGCATTTCCCGCCGTGAACCCGAACCATCCGAACCAGAGGATCGCCATTCCGATCCCCGCCAGGTGGAGGTTCTGGGGCTTGTCTCGGACGTACCGGCTCCCGAGGTAGAGCACGCACGCCAGGGCGCTCATTCCCGCGATCTCGTGGACCACGATCCCTCCCCCGAAGTCGAGGATTCCCCATTGCTCGAGGAGACCCCCTCCCCAAACCATGTGCGCCAGTGGGTAGTAGATGAACAACTGCCAACAGACGAGGAACACGAGGTAGGCCCCGAACTTGACCCGGTTGGTGAAGGCCCCGGTGATCAGGGGTGGTGTGATGATGACCACCATCATCTCGTACGCGAAGAAGACGTAGAGCGGTATTCCAGAGGACACGGGAGAAGCCGTGCCCGAGGAGACATTCAAGAGGAACGCCTGGTTGAGGTTGCCAATCACCCCGTGGAAATCCCCACTGAAGCAAAGGGAATACCCAACGGATACCCAAAGGAGTGTGGTTACTCCCAGGGCGGCAAAGCTCTGCATCATGATGGAGATGGAGTTCTTCTGGCCGACCAGACCTGCGTAGAAGAACGCGAGTCCGGGTGTCATGAACATCACGAGGGCGGTCGCGATGAGCATGAACAGTGTGTCGGTCGCGTTGAAATCCACCATTGAACCCACGCTTACAGAGGGGACCCAACCAAGGGCGTTCTTTGGGTCTGTGGCTATCCCTTCCCACAGACGGAGTTTGTAGCGAATCTGCAGGTATTCACCTTTGTGTGTGGTCCGCCTGACGAGGCGTTAGGGGGCCACGTCATGACCGCACCGTGGGCGTTCGGGCCCTCCTTGGATCGGCGATCACCGACATCGAAGTGCCGTTCCTGCCGATGAAAGTCCGCGACGAGCGGCACTCTCTACTCGGCCGACTACGCCTCGTTCTTCGGGAGGCTTTCTGTCGACAAGATCACGCTCATCGAGTATGACTCCGAGGTTCCGATCGCGGCCCTGAGATTGCTGTTGGTTCCGATGTTGAACCAGGCGGTCGCCCGGGGGGGGCGAATCTTCCACATACCCCACCCCGGACTCCACGCCGCCGAGGTGTGGAAGATGTACGAGGGCCGGACGACGAAGGAAACGTTCCTTCGCCAGGTGCGGCTCCTGGGCGGACTGGCGAACGGTGACCCGGAGGAATTCACTCCCGTGATGCTCCCACTCCCTTCGGCGAAGGTGGACGGCTTTGCTCCTCGGGTTCCGGAGGCCGCGAGGTTCTTGCGCGAGAACTCCGATGCGAAGAGGCCGAACCTCGGGGTGGTGTCGATTGCGGGTCTCAAGGCCATCAACTCGCTGGTACCGGGCACGTACCCCCCCGAAGCGCTTCCCGGTTGGCCGTCGCCTACCTCCATCAGTCACCGGTCCACGAGATCTGGGTCGGCTCGGAGGAGGATCCTCTCACCCCGTCCCTCCGCACGATGGCCAACACCCGTCTTCGACTGGTCTCGCGGGAAGGCCGGGTCTTCGTTCATGGGATCGTTCCCCGGACCCCTTCCCTCGTCCTCACCGAAGACGACGACCGGTCACCGTACCATCTCCTTCTCATCGTGTAGCCCGGCGTCCCGTTCGAAGTCGTCCGAGCCCGTCACGCCCGTAGATGGCGGTGTTGCCGCTTTGAGGCGGCGCCGGACGAGAAGGCCGGAGAGACCTCATCGAGGTGCCGCTGCTCCCGGGAAGGAAGAGCACCGTCAGAGGGCGACGGTCCCGCGGATGGGGGAACCGCCGGCATAACCGACCACCGCGAAGCCATAGCCCCTCCCGGCGAGCGATGCGTAGGTCACCAGGACCAGGACGGAGCCGTTCTCGATCCCGATGTTCCACGGTCCGGGCGTCACCGCCGTCCATGGGTGGTTCACGGTGTAGGTGAGAAGAATCGTGCCGTTCGGTGTCGCCAGCGCCGCATACCACAACGCCTTCGAGTCCGGCGGTGCGCCCGCACAGGGGTTCGATGGGGTCACGTTCGCCACGGCGTTGCGATCCCCGATAAAATCTCCGTCAAAGATCTCGTAAACGTGCACTTCGATATCCCCCGTAGTGACCGGCTGGGTGGAGTTCATCCAGGGGATGCGTTCGACGTAGGCCGTCCCGCCAGCGCTGCACGTGACCGCGCTCGCCCCCGTGGGGGTGCCGAGGTTCACATCAATCGGGGGACCCGGTGTCGGAGAATCGTTCTTCGACGACGGGGAATACGGCCGTGCGGTCACGATCGTGTAGACCCCGAGGGCAAGGATGACCACCACCAGGAAGGTGCCGACGCGCTCTCTTCGAGCGCTCCGCCGTCTCGCCTGCTCCTGGCGGAACGAGCGCGCGCGCCCCTCGAACGAACCGGGGCGGGCGGGCACTCCCGCCCGGGGCCGGTCGTTCGCCTCTTCGCGGTCTCCGGCCGGGGGCGGTTCGCTTGGGGGGTCAGCGGATACCGGGGGCGGGGCCGGGCCGGTCATGTATCGTCCGTGGTCTTTGGGATTAACTCGAGGTAGGCCTCCTCAAGGACGAGTGACGTGTTGGCGAACTGAACGACCGGGCCAAGGCCCTGGCACAGGCCCAGGAGACGGACCCGGGTCTCGTCGCTCCCATCGAACGAGATCCGCCATCGTCTCTCCGAGACCGCCGTGACCTCCGTTGCGATCGCACGGAGCGCCGTCATCGCCTCGGGCCCGACGGGGCGTTCGAACTCGACGTCCACCTGCCGGGAGCGGATCCGTGAGGCCACCTGGTCGACGCGGTCCCTGAGCAGGACCCGACCGTGGTGGAGGAAGATCAGTTGGTCGCACACCTCGGTCACCTCGAACATCTGGTGGGAGCTCATGAACACCAGATGGTCGCGCTTCAACCGGTTCAACAGGCGGCGCACGAGCACGCGCTCGGCGGGGTCGAGGCCGCTGGTCGGTTCATCGAGGAGGAGCACCGAGGGATCGCCCATCAGCGTGGAAGCGAGAGCGACGCGCTGCCGTTGGCCCTTGGAAAGCCAACCGATCCGCTGGGCGAGGGGAGGGAGGTCGAGAAGCTCGTGACAGCGGTCGACCTCCCGATCGACGTCGTCCCGGGAAAGACCTCGGGCGCGCCCGACCGCGTCGAGGGCCTCATGGACGTTGAGCGTGGGGTACGGCTCGGGGGTCTCGATGAGCGCCCCCACATCCCAAACCGCTCGCTTCCGGTCGACCATCGGGTCGATGCCGTTCAGGTAGGCGTGCCCCTGGGACGGGCGCAGGAGGCCGACGAGCAGCTTCAGCGTAGTGGTCTTGCCGGCGCCGTTCGGTCCGAGGTAGCCGACCGCTCCCGTACCTTCGTACCGAAACGAGAGGTTGGTGAGGGCGGGCGGACCCGTGAGGAACGATTTCGACAGCCCGGAAACCTCGAACGAGCCCATGGGTCAGCCTGTGGACTCCTTCCGCTGGTAGAGATACGCGCTCAAGGGTAGGAAGACGACCACGTAGGCCGCCATGATGGTGAGGCCCTCCGTCACCGTGGAGACCCATACGGTGTAGTACTGATTCGCCCCGAGGGGAACGGTCTGTTGATGGATGAAGTCGGTGTCGAGGACTGCGGCGATCGCTCCCCCCGCGTAGGGCAACGAGAACCACGGCTCGATTCCCGCCAGTTCGAACACTACCTGTAAGGTCGTGAACCCCACGTAGAGCGCCAGCACCGTGACCAGCACGCCGGCAGCCGGCGAGCGGATGAACGCGCTCACGCAGAAGGCGACGCTGAGCGCCGCGAGGGCGAAGAGGGCCGCCAGGCCGAAGGACTCGGCCAAGAGGATCCAAGGGATGCTCGGGGCCCCGAAGAAGTAGATGGCGCCGGCGGTCCCGAAGACGTAATAGACGCCGACGATGGCCAGCGTGACGAGGGTCGCGGCGGCGTACCGCCCGGCGAGGAGGACCGGACGCCGGATGGGAAGGACCAGCATGTAGTACCCGGTGCCCGTCGAGAAGTCGACGCTCAACGCGTCCCCGCCAAAGAACGCCGCCGCGAGGATGACCCAGAGTCCCGTGTTCGCGAGGTAGTTGCTCAGGTACTCGGAGCTCCGGTAGAGCTGCTGCACCTGGACCGCGGCGATTCCCGCGTCGACCTCGAACGCGAGGGAGAGACCCGAGATCAGGGCCACGAAGCCCAGCAGGCCGTAGAATCGGTTGGTCCGAAGGTAATGCCCGAGCTGAAGGAAGGTGACGGTGCGCCACTGCTCGAGGTCCGATACCCGATGTCGGGGTACGACTCCGGTCTCGGCAGTACCGGGGGGATCGGTTCGAGCCTGGATCACGGTGCGCTCCCCCCCGGATAGACCGGTCTAGCTATCTCCCCTTTCGGGCGCGACGGCGAGCAGTGCGAGTCGTAGCACCCCCGCGGCCAGCGACTGAAACAGTCCCCGTCTCGGGCTTAAATCTTTCTTGGCTCGAGAGAGAGCTTCGGAGGAAACCCGGATCCGGGCCCATGGGCGTTCGACCGAAGAACGGGGTCCCGGTTCCGTGTGTCGGTCCTCTCCGGCTGGGGGCCCGCACTACGAGACGGGCGGGCAGCACCGGTGTACACCCACCGAGCCCACGAAGGGATTATGCGCGCCGGCTCGCATTCCCGGCTCGCTCGAGAGGTTTCCGAGGGAGAATGTTCGGGCGACGCGTCGCGACGCTGGTGATAGCCGTCCTCCTCGCCGTAGGGGTTCTCGCGGCACCCATCGACGCCGCCCCTTTCCACGCGACGAGTCCAACCCGCGCCGTCGGGGCGGATTCAATCTACGTGGCGGCGACCGGGGACTACGGTTACTCCCAGTACGAGTTCAACGGCACACCGACCCACGCGACCATCACCGTCACTTTCGTGGACAATTCCTCGATGCCCGAGGGACATTCGTTCACCATCCTCGGAGTCGAGGGCGTACAGATTCCGAACAGCGACACACAGGCCCAGATTGACGGCCTGGCCTTCGGGAACCACCCTCCGGCGCTGTTCAACCTGAACGTCACCCCAAGCCATGACCGGAACACCAGTTCGTTCCAATCTCCCGGCCCCGGGTGGTACGAAATCGTATGCACCCTGCCCAGCCACTTTCAAGAGGGCATGTACGGCTTCATCGCTTTCGGCATGAATGTGCCATCGAACGTCTCGTTGCCGCCATCCCGCGTCGCCGTCGGTGGCTCGAACCTCACCTTCAGCCCGGTCGATGCCGCCGTCCTCGGGGTCCTCGTCGTGGTGTTCACCCTTGGGTACGTCGTTTGGCGACGGCGACGCGCGCCCCCCAAGACGTCCCCCGAGCCGGTCCGACGGTCCAGGACCGTGTCCAGCGGGGGCCAAGGAGCCAAGCCCGGCCGATAGAGAAGGAGTGGATAGCACTCCTGGGTCTCTGGGACCTCCGGGCCGGCGCGCCCCGGACCTCGCTTGCCTGCCCGCGCCTCTCATTCTCGTGTGGAAACCTGCGGTCGACGGAATCCCCGGTGGGCAGTCCGGAGGGCGTTCTGCCGCCGGCGCGAGAGCCGACCCGTCGTTCCACTCGGCGTTGTGGATTAAATAGGGGCAGCGGGGTGATTACGCCCCGAGGCGGGGGGATGTTCGACTCAATCGACGATTGGCTGATCATTGCCGTGGTAGCGGGGATTCTGTTCTACGGGTCCTCGAAGCTCCCGCAGCTCGCGCACAGCCTCGGGCGTTCCGTCGGCGAGTTCAAGAAGGGTCGGCTTGAGGTCGAGCGCGAACTGAAGGCCGATCAGGCGGCAGCCGCGAACGCGCCCACACCGTCGGGTCCGGCCCACTAGACTGGACGGCGCGAGCCGGCATGCGCGAGGGGTCGGAGCGAGGAGCGAACGCGTCCTCGTCGGCCCTCCTCGCCTTGGGGTCGAACGGAGAGGCCCTTGACTGATGGGCGACCTTGACCGAATCCTCGCCCTTCTCGCGGAAGTGCGCTACCGGCTCGTCCGGATCGCCCTAGTCCTGGGACCGCTCTTCGGATTCCTGCTCTTCTTCGAGCTCAAGCCAGTCTCCATCCCCGTGTTCGGGGTCTCCGTCCCGTTCGCGTACCCGTGGCCGAACCCCTTCTACAACATCACGGCGCAGGTGTTCCTGGCGATGGTGGCCTGGATGCTCCCCCCGGGCGTTCGGCTCCTGAACGTCGGCGTCGGCGACTCGGTCTTCGCGCAGCTGGAGATCGGTCTCCTCCTCACCCTGATCCTCGGAATGCCTTGGATCGTCCACGAGGTGGGGGCGTTCCTCGTGCCGGCGCTGCGTCGCAACGAGCGCGCGCTGATCCGTCAGATCGGGATCCCCGCGACGGGCCTCTTCGCCCTCGGGACCGCGATCGGCCTTCTGTTCATCACTCCGTTCACGTTCCGCCTGCTCTTCCTGTACGTCTCGGCCATGAACCTCGAGCCGGTGCTCGGGGTCCAGGATTTCGTGACCTTCGCGCTCGTCTATTCGCTCGCGTTCGGCGTCGTCTTCGAGCTCCCGGTCTTCGTCTATGCGTTGACCCGCCTCAGGGTCGTCAAGGCCGCCGCGTGGCGGAAGCACTGGCGGGGCGCGGTCCTCGGGGCGCTCGTCTTCGGCATGGTCATCACGCCCGACAATTCGGGGATAACGATGATGTTGATCGCGACCCCGATGATCGGCCTGTACCTGGGGGGAGCGTACTTCGCGGCCCGTTGGGAGGCCCGGCGGGACCCCACTCGCGCCGGTCCTCGCGGCGCTGTCGGGGCGGGGTGAGCGCATGGCGCTCTTCTCCGAAATCGACTGGATCGTCATCGCGGGCGTCGCCGCGCTCCTGTTCTTCGGTCCGCAGGGACAGCATTTCGTCCGGCAGATGGGCCGGTGGTACGCTCGGATGCTCCAGTTCAAAACGGAGATCATGAGCGAGGTCACGGCCTCCACCGGCCTGCCGGTCGGACCCGGCGCCACGACCGGGTCGATCCGCTCGGCGCTCCTCGCCGCCGAATTCCCCGCCGAGTCGGCGGCCTCGCCGATGACCACCCCCACCCTGCCGGGGATCATCACACAGGTCCAGCCTGTGGGCGTGTGGGCCGTGGAGACCCAGACCCTCGGTGCGGGCATGGGGCCGGGGACCTGGTGGGTGGCGACGACCACGGCGCCGGGCGAGGTGGTGCGTCTCCGATGACTCTCTCGGTCGACGACGAGATCACGCTGGCCGAAGTGGCCGTGATCCTGATTGGTATCGCGGTCACCTGGGCGGTCTACCGGCACAGCAAGGACGGGAACGACCCGTCGATGCCGCGACCGGGTCCCGCCCGAGGAAGGGAGCCCGAGATCGCCGACGAGGACCGGGGGACCATCGAATGAATCCGGGGTGCACGACGTGTCCCTCATTCTCGGCGGTCGAGGGCGGTGCGGCCCGGGTCCCGGTCGGGAGGGTGTACCGGACGCCGGTCCGTCCTCGCCACGTGGGCGCCGCGACCCGTGAGCCCGAGGGGGACGACCACGTCGACGAGGCCCGAAGGAACTTCCTCAAGCTGGTCGCCGTGGCCGGCGTCATCGGTGCGGTCGGCGGTGGCTTGGGGGGGGCACTCCAGTACGCGGGTCGGCCGCCGGTCGTAGGGTTGTCAAGCTACCCGAGCGTCCGACTCCAGGACCTCGACGGCTCGGTGTTGACCGCATCGAAGGTGATGAGCGAGTACAACGTCACCACCCCGGACGCTCTCACGTTCGACTACCCTCTGTCCAACGAACCGAACCTGCTGATCAACCTGGCCCCTCCGGCCGGGGGCAGCGGCGGGGCTACCCATGTGAAGGGGGGCGTCGGACCGAGCGGCTCGATCGTGGCGTTCAGCGGCATCTGCCAGCATCTGGGGTGCATGGTCCCGAGCATCGCCTTCTACCCCCCCGGGACCTGCTCCAAGAGCTTCGGGAGTCTCGACTTCTACGTCCACTGCAGCTGTCATGGTTCCACCTACGACGCCGCTAACGGAGCATCGAACCTGACGGGACCGGCGGTCCAGCCGCTCCCCCAGGTGACCCTGCAGTGGAACTCCAGCGACGACTCTCTCTGGGCGGTCGGCGTGACGGGGCCCACGGTCCTGGGGCACCCGAACACGTTGCAGGGAGGAACCGGGGTCGGGTCGGTGTCCCGCCTTCAACGGCAGTCACCGATCGTCCTCTGTAGTTTCCCCTAGGAGGGGCGACGGTGTTCGTAGAGCGGTTCAACCGGACCCTGGACCGCGTCTGGGCTTGGTTCGAGCGGCAGGTCGGCCTCGTCAGTGAGACCCCGGGGCCACCGAAGGAAGGCGACTTCCGACCGTCGGCGTGGACCGGCGCCTTCGTCCTCGCGGCGATTGCCTACCAGGTCGTGAGCGGTGGGTTGCTGTTGCTGTACTACCAGCCGAGCGTCTACCCTACGTTGACGCTCTGCGGTCAAGCCTCCGGGGTCGTCTCTGCCTCCCCCGCCGCGTGGTGCAGCACCTACTTCATCGTGCACTCGGTTCCCTTGGGGGCCCTCCTTCTCACGACCCATCTGTACGGCGCCTACGCCGTGATCCTACTCATGTTCGTCCACTTGTTCCGCGGCTATTACGTCGGGGCGTACAAGAAGCCCGGGCGAGAGGCCAGTTGGGTCGTCGGGGTCGTGGTCCTGCTCCTGGTCTTGGGGATGGGGTTCACGGGGTACCTCCTGGCGTACACCCAGCTCTCCTACAACGCGACAGAGGTCAGTGTCACGCTCGCCCAAGCTCTCCCACTGGTAGGGCCCCCAATCGCCAATCTGATCGCGGGGGACGGGACCCCCCAGAGTCTCCTATCCCGGATGTTCGCCTTTCACGTCATCCTCCTACCCGTGGCGATCGCCGTGCTGGTCTTCTGGCACAAGCGCACCGCGCTGTTCCCGCGCGTCTACCTGTACCTGGTGAAGTGGGGTCTCCTCTACGTCGGCCTGCTGATCGGGGTGGCCTCGCTCTGGCCGTGGCAGCTGCCCACGTACGCGGGAAACCTCGGAGCGACCCAACCGGTGACGGTGCCGGCCTGGTACTTCCTCTGGCTGTTCAAGCTCGTCGATTTCGTGGGGGTCACGCCGGAAGACGCGATGCTCTTCACGGTCGTCGTCGTCCTCTTCCTCCTGCTCCTGCCGTTCATCGACCGCTCGCGCCACCTGCATCCGAGGGACCGACCCGTCTTCCTGTTCCTCGGCAACTCGCTCGTGAGCTTCTTCATCCTCATGACCGTCTGGGGCGACCTGACCCCGGGGCTCCCGATCACACCGACCGAGGTGGCGCTGCGTCTCGGGCCAGTGCTGGCGGCCAACGCCCTCGTGGTCGCGTTCTTCTACTGGCGGTACCGAACGACATGGGGCGCTCCCACGGCGACGCGGGACCCTGCCCGGGAACCGCCGCCCGTCGTCGCACCGAGCCCGTCTCCTTCCCCCGTCGCACCGGAGTCCCAGGGTGCCGCGTTCCCTCCCCCTCCGTCCCGGCCTCGAGAGCCGGTCATCTCCCTGTCGATGCTCCTCTCGGTGCTCGGACTCGTCGGCGCGCTCTTCCTGCTAACCTTCGGGCTGGTGCTTCCCTTCCTCTTCCTCATGGCCGCCTTCCTCGTGAACATCGCCGAAGCCGCACGGCCGCTCCCCCCCGCGGGCCGCTCGGGTCGCTATGGACCCTCCAGGGCGTTGGTCTTCCCAATCCTGGCGCTCCTCGCGGTCGCCTTCCTCCTCGTCGCGCTCGTCGCGACCGTGCTCCTGTGAGAGGAGCGCGGGACCCCTCCCTGCGGCATGGGCCTAGGTCCCCCGACGGCCATTCCCGGGAGCGGAGGGTCCTTCGAACGCGAGATCGTGGCAATCCCGGCCCGGGGAGCGGCCTCGCTAGTGGCGCAAGTTCGTGCGTCGGTCGATCCCGTCGCAGACGAGCGCGATCCCGATGCCCAGGAGGATGATGGCGAGAAGCGGGAAGAGGACCATCCACCAGTAGTCCGCGCCCACGGTGGAGATGGGAAGTCCCTCGCAGGTGCCCACGGCGAGCAGGTTCCCCCACTCGGGGAAGGTGACGGAGGGGAGAGGGGAATAGGGGGGCAGCGTGGCGATCAGGTAGTACAGCCCTTTCGTTCCGCCGGGCCCGGAGCAGTCCCAGAACCAGGGGAAGATCGTGAGGACGAAGAAGATCGGTGCCACGTCGATCGGCAGCTGGGCCAAGAGCGGCGAGACGGAGTTCGGGAGGATGTGGCGGAAGAACAGGTAGGTTCGGCTGCCCCCCGAGGCCCGGGCCGACTCGAGGTACGGCTCCCGGGCGACGAGGCGAGCTCGTTCCCGGGTCGTGCGGGCGATGGTCGGCCATAGGACCAGGCCGAAGAGGAGAACGAACAGCGGGAGGCCCGTGCTGTTCGGCGCGACCGTCGCCAGGCCCGCGAACAGGGCGACCACGAGGAAGAAGGAGGGGATCGCGCCCAGCGTGTCCCCGAGGAACGTCACCACCGAATCGAGCACTCCCCCTTCGTTCATGCCGGCCAGAGCGCCCAGGGTCCAACCCAGGCCGGCATCGATCGCGAGGATCCCGGCGACGATCGCGAGGTCCCAGGGGGTCGCTTGCCAGAGGGCGCGGAACAGGTCGGTCCCAAGGCCGGGAAGAACTCCGAACGGGTGGGCGGCGGAGGGGCCGATCGGGTTGAAGGGAGGGATCCAGCTCGCGTTCGTCGGCACCTGGTACAAGGAGGTGCGAAAGACCACCAACGCGCTCAGCGCGACCGCGAGGTACGCGCCCAGGATGCCCAGCCCTGCCCACAGGCCGGCGCCCAACGGCCGTCGGGCCCATCGCTCCCGAACGGTCGGTCGCAGCGGAGCTCGCGGGAACCCATCCGCGGCGGCCCGCGCAGGGGAAAGCCAAGGGGCGGGACGTACCCTCCAAACCGTGCGCAGCAGCACCAGTACACCGATGAGGATCCCCGCGAACACGAGCCCGAGGATCCCGTAGATCGTCAGGAGGGCCGACCAGGGGGAACTGGGAGGCCCGGCCCCGCAAGTCGAGCTGCGCGTGAGCGGCGCATAGTCTCCTCCGAGCCGGATGCTGCCCTGGGTGGAAAGTGTCCCGGGCGGGAGGGCTGGGAGCAGCTGCGTGTAGTCATACGCGTTGACGAACGGAAGGACGTCGTAGGGGTTCTCGGGGTTCCCGTAGTCCTGCCAATAGTTCCCACCCTGGTTCCCGCAGGTCGGACCCAGGATGTTCCCGGAGAGGGCGAACCCGTTCACGATCGCGCTAATGTTGTTCGCCGACTGGTTCGTCACATTCCAGGCGTCGCGGTAGGTCGGCGGAAGCGGCGGAAAACAGTCTCCCGCGAGGCCGTCCGGGCACGAGTTGTTGTAGATATCGAACGGCAGGTAGACGGTCGGATTGTCGACCGAGAAATAGTTGTTGAAGATCAGGTCCCCGCTCTCCGCTTCCGCGAGCCCGGCATACGATTGGAGGGGAGCGGTCCCGGGCGCCGAAGGGTCGCGGAAGGTGTTCCCCCAGACCGTGTTGTTCGTACCGCCATAGAACAGGAGCCCGGCCGGAGAGACGCAGCCGTAGCAGACGACGGCGGGGCAGACCCCCTCGCAATTCCCTCCAGAGGGCGGGGCCAGCCACGCCGGGACGAAGGTGTTGGACACGACGAGGTTGTCCGAGGAGTTCCAGATCATCACGTTCGCCTGCGGGAACGGATTCTCGGCGGCGCCCACCAGCCCCGCCAGTGTCGTGAGCTCGTACATCGCCGGCCAACCGCCGACCTGGGGGTCGTTCGCCAGGGTCACGTGGCGGGCCGACACCAGCTCAATCTGCAGGTAGAAGAACGGACCCGGGACCGGATGGGAAGGCGGACCCCACGCGAACCCGAAGACGCAGAAGGTCACCGGGTGGTCGATGTCGACGTAGGAGCTCGTTCCATCGAGGAGGATTCCCGCGAAGGTCGGGAACCCGAAGTCGTCGAGCGAGAAGAACGCGGTCGAGAGGTTCCCATCCTTGGCGTTCCCGCATCCGGTGCACCCGGCAGTGGGGTTGTTGAAGAGGCGGTACTGGTTCGATATCGAACCGGTTCCAGACGTCGAGATGCCTGCCAACTGGGAATCACCAAACGCCCATAGGGGCGTGTAGACGCCGCTCGACGACTGGTAGGCCAGCGTGATCGCTAGGCGGGTGGGGCTGGTCCCGACCACGAGGGAACCGGTCTGCTCCGCATAGTCGGCAAGCATCACCTCGTACCGATACGTCCCTGGAGCCAGGTACCAGACCGGGACGTCGGGAGCCCATTCGAACTGCGGCTTGATGAAAGTGGAACCGTTGAGGAACACGAACACGTAGGGGACCGTCGAGGTGGGGTCCGGCGACCCCGAGACGCTGATCGCGTTAGTGACGGGCGTCGACCCCGCGGCGGAGCCCGCGGCCCCCGAGTATCCCCAGAGGCCCCGAAGAATGAGCGGGCCCGCGTTGGCGAAGGCGGTCGTCCCGGAGTAGGTCAGCGAGAGCCCGGTCGACGTTTCTCCGGTGTCGGCCCCGAAGTCCTCCGCAGCGGGGACCGATTGGAACTGGTCGGGCGTGCAGTAGGCAATCGTCACCGGGCAGTAGTCGAGGCTCGCGGAGGCGTTGCCGGCGAGAACGTCCAGGGTCGAGCCATCGTACGGCCCGATGCCGAAGTCGAACTCGAAGTCGTTGGGTAGGCCCACGGGGTCGAGATGCGTGCCGGTCGCCTGGAAGGGAGCGAGGGTGACCGAGGCGGGATGTGCCGGGCCGGTCGAGTTGAACACCAGCCAATCGTAGTTCCCCGTTGTATGGATGCCGCCGGCGGCGAGAACGCTGTAGTTGAACCAACACTCCTGATCTCCGTCCGCGGTCAACGACGAGTTCAGGTAGAGGGTCAGGGTGAACGGGAGCGGGGCCCGTACGGAAGGCCCCTCGCCGATGTAGGTGCCTGTGATGACCGAGCCGTTGGGGCTGTGGCGAAGGATCGTGGAGCGGCCGTCCGGCACGGATGCCGTGGCACTCGAAAAGTTCCAAGTGTCCTCCCCGAAACTGAGCGTATCGTTGTGCTGGATGTAATCGGCGGTGTTCTGGACCCAGAACTCGTACCCACGGGTTCCCTGGAGGGTGACGTTGGCGAGCACTGCGTTCAGCTGGATCCCCCACATGTCAGGGGTGTCGTCGTCCAGGTAGAGGGCGTTCAACTGGTTCACGCTCAGCTGGCCGACCACGCTGGACGCCTCAAGGGTCGTCGCCTCGATCCCCCCGGAGGTGTCGTTCTCGCCGTAGTACGCGATCCCCGACGGGGCCGGGGTGGCGGAGTAGGAAGAGGTGACGTTCGAGGGGGAAAGCGCGTATCCGGGCACGACCGCGCCGTCGACCATCTGGGCCGGACGACCGACGTAGGGGAGGCGTAGGTCCCGCGGCGGCACTCCCGCTTCGCCGAGCGCCCTCGCGGTTTCCGCGACCCGGTGGTCGAACGCCTGGGAGACGGACGACGACCCCGTTCCCCCGTCGAGCGTTCCTCCCGAAACCGAGGTCGGGCTGGGTCCGCGCGAGCCGTTTCCGGTCGGCACGGCCGGGCCACGGGAGCCCGAGCCCCCGGAGGCTGTTTGAGCCAGGCCCGGTCCGACCGACGAAAGAACGAGGAGGAGAAGGATGCCCCCGACCAGCAGCACGTGGAGGGAGCTCGGCCCGGCACGAGCTCGAGTGGGCCTCGACGGCGTCGGGGGTGACCTAGCGATCAACCCGAAGCCACCTCCCTCGGGTCCATCCGGCGCGCTAGGACATCTACGGCGACCAGCCAAAAGATGATGAGGAGGGCGAGAAGGAACATCATCACCTGCAGAGGCGCGATGCCGGCCGTTCCCTGACCGGTCAGGGAGGAGAAGGCGAGGAAACCCATCCCCGGGTCAAGGAAGGTCGCCTCCACCACGAACTGAGTGCCGAGATAGGCCGGCAACGTCAGCGCGAACACGATGAGGAACGTCGGCGTTACGCGACGTGCCGTGTGGGTCCAGAGCAGGGTGTGTTCGCTGATGCCGCGCGAACGGGCGGCGGTGAGGTAGACCTCCTGACTAGCGGCCCGAACGACGCTCCGAGCATGTCGGAGGAAGATCGTGACGTAGACGAGCGAGATGATCGCCGCCTGAATGAGCGTCTTGATCAGCGTGAGCTCCTCGAACGACCACGCCTGATGGATCACGCCGTCCACGAGGGGAAGGCCCGTGGGCTGGGTGATGCTCTGGTAGAGGACCCAGGGCGGATAGCCTCCGTAGTACGCAAACCACCAGGTCAGGCCGGGGATCACTCCAACGTCGGGCAGGTCATTGAACTGGCCTAGGAACCAGAAGAAGAGGGCCGTGATCACGAGCAAGCCCACGACGAACGCGGGGAGCAGAGTGCCGAACAGGCTCGCGACGCGGGCGGCCACGTCAACCCCGGGTCGGCGGCTCCATCCGATCCACAGCGCCACCGGATAGGCGACGGCCGCAGAGATCCCGAGCGCGAAGATCGCCAGCTCGAGAGAGCTCGGCAGCAGGTAGGCGTACAGCTGGACAAGGGGGACCCCCGGGTACTGTTGAAACGTGGAGACTCCCCAGTTCCCGGTGAAATCGTTGACGACCATGTGGCCGAATCCGGCGAAGGAGCCCAGGACCCCCACGTTCTGCTGGGTCGAGAGGTTGGTCGGCTCGTAGATCGCCAGATAGAGGATCACCAGAACGAACAGGAGCTGTCCAGGGACGAGCGCCAGGCGCATCAGCACGAACCGACCGAACGGGGAGAGCCGGGAAGGTCGGGAATCTCGGCGAGGGTCTGGGCGCGCGGGAAGCATCCGGGGCGCAAACACGGGTCGCCTCTGATAAGTCTTTAATCGACCGGGACGCCGCCGTGGAGAGCCCGGGTTTCGTGGGTTCCTCCCGAGTTGCTCGACCCGGACGAGCTAATACCGACCGCGAATTACCTCAGGGGATGGGACGAGCGCAACGGAGAGCCAAGGACCGAGAGGTGGCCAAGCGCGATCGAACCGCTCCGGACTCGGCCCGCGAGCCAGGCGGTCAGACCGTCCCCCGTATCGTTGAGGAGCGCCTCGAGACGCAGGATGAGACCGCACGCCGCCTCTATCGCGCCGGCGGGAAGCCGGAGCGCGGTGCGAAGACGAAGCGTCGGGTGAGCGAGAAGCCGCTCAAGTGGCGGGAAGGGCGTCAGTAACGAGACGAGAGTCGGGCCCCGAGCGTTGGGGTCTGCGAGAGCCCCCGGTGGGCTCGCTCCGGGCACGCCTCGGCCACGCGGCCGGTCAGGGTTGTACGACGATCTTGCCCGAGCGGCCCATCGAGATCTGGAGCTTCCCTCGGAAGTCCTTGACCCAGCCGTCCGTGATTCGGATCTTCTGGCCGACGCTATAGCGCTTCGTGTCCTCGCCCCAGAGGGTGAGGGTGATCGTTCCCGTCTCGTCCTGCAGCGTGGCGTCGGCCACCTGGGAGGCGCCGCGCGAGGTGGTTACGTCTCGGACCTCGGAAATCGCCGTAATGGTGGCGTCAATCGTCGCATTCTGGTTCGCTTGGAGTGAGGCAATGCCGGGCATGACGAAGGCGGCCCACGCAGGAGGGGGTTAAACGGTCTGCCCTCGGTCCACGGACCCCCATCGTGGGCTCTGGTCGACCCCCAGTCCGACCCTTACCACTTTGCGCTCGCCACCGAGGACTTCTGCCATCGCCACCCCACCCTCCCTTCTCGGAGACCGTCGACCGGACCGCCTTCGCGTGGTCCATCCTCCGGCGCTATCGGGAACCTCCTTCCGTCCACCGGGGCACCCACCGCCTGTCGTCTCGGCCCCGGATCTCGAGCGTCTCGCGCATCGCAAGGCGGGTGCATGCGAAACGCCCCGAGACGTCAAGCCCTTGTGGTGGCTCCGGGATGACCCCGTGATGATCGGTCTGCGCCCGGCGATTGACGCACGGCTCGAGGAGGTCGATGGCCTGGACAGGGCGGATCTATCGTCGTGGTTCAACCCGTTTCTCTCGTATTTCGCCCGGGAAACCCAGCGATGCGGAGGCGAGGTCCGCGTGATCCGGGAGGAAGGGACGGTCGTGGGGCTCGTGGTATCGGACCCGGTCGAACGGGTCGCCTCAGTCTTCACCCGGTCGCGTTCGATTGCGGAGACCGTGGTCCGGGGCAGAGGTCCCTACGGGATGTACTCCGACTTCTCCTTCGACGTGCCCGCCGACCCGTATGACATCCTCGTAACGTCGCTGGACGCGGACCGCCCCTCGCACCGGTTTCGTCACTTCATTCGCCCGTTCTCGAACGGGGACCTTCCGGCCGTCCTCGACCTGATGCGGGAGGTCTACGGCGCGGTGGACGAGCGGTGGTTCGACGGGCTCCCGACCGCCTCCGAAGCCGGCTTCGTCGCCGAGGTGGACGGCCGCTTGGCGGGGGTCGCCTGGATATCGAGGGTCGGCGCCCACGGCCGGCTCCATTCCCTCACGGTCCGTGCGCCGTATCGCCGGACGGGCCTTGGGACCGACCTCCTGTTCGCCCGCCTGCTCTGGGCACGGCAGGCCGGAGCGTGGGACGTGCTCTCCGAGATCTCGGAGCAGAACGTCGGGTCCCAGGCGATCGCCGCTCGGGGCGGGATGCGGCGGACCGGCCAGATCTATTTCCACCCGCCGCTCTGACACCGCGCCCTACGAACGGGTCGCGCCGCAGAACGGGCACGTCTCGGCCGTGGAATCGATAAGCGAGCCGCAGTACCGGCAGTTCACTTTCACGGTCTCCTTGATGATGATCTGCTGCACCGCCGGCTGGCCCGAGGGCGTCAAGTTGATCCCCGGGGGAGGAGGTCCTACCGGAGGAGAGGCGAAGGCCACCTGGCCGGTCGCCGAGTGCTTCGGGATCGGCCGCCTCCGGCGGGAGCGGGAGATCGCGAGGACAACGAGCGTGACGATCACGACGACGACCACGAGAACGACCGCGATGAGCGTCCAATCGGTTCCTTGGCCACCCGAGCCCGAGGACGGGGGAGGTGCGACCCCGGAAGTCAGCGCGTAGCTCGTGTGGGTCACGGCCAGGGTGTCGGTGTACGTGAAGCCGTCTCCCGAGCCGTTGTTAGTGGTATCCTCTTCCGTGTAGACGTAGCCGATGATGTATCCTGTCGTGGTGTCGAAGTACGCCTTCCAGTTGTACGTCGCGTTGATGGTTTCGAAACCGTTGTTCCACGAGTAGGTGCCGTTCCCTTCCGTGAAGATCGCCTTGACGTAGGTGCCCGCGGCGGTCTCGAGGGCATAGTCGTACGACGTCGAGACGACCGTCATCCCGGTGTTGAGGATGTAGAACGTCTCTCCGACCGGAAGGGAGTTGTCCATGAAGAACCAAACGAACGGGTTCGAGTAGCCGGTCAGGTTGTCGGTCCCGTTCACGTAAAGTCGCGTCTGGGGCGAGAACGTGAACGTCCCCGAGGAGGTCCAGCTATACTGGCCGCCCGTGTTGTTCTGGTAGGAGTTCGCGTTGTAGTAGAAGGCCGAGTCGAGGCCGTTCGGCAGGACGGCGGTCACGGCGAGCGAGCCGTTGATGAGAGTCGATTCGGTGTAGCCGTTATAATCTGTCCCCACACCGTTACTGAGCACGATCGTCTCGTTGTAGGCGAACTGGTCGACGGGGGCCGAAGTGTAATGCGCGCCGGCGGCGCCGGCCGATAGGCCCACGAGGAGGAGCAGGGCCGAGAGGACCAGGACCCGACCGATCATCCGACGAAGCCCCCAGCCCCTCCTCCAAATCCGTGGACGTGCCCGGGATGCACCCCACCGACGCCGCTGTAGGTAGAGAAGTACGCGTAGCGCGCCACGATGATCGGTACGAAGTAGAACCGTGGTCCGTAGATCCCCGGAACGGGTTGCGGCACCGCGGCCGTCGCGTCGAGCGGACCGACGAGCTCGTTCCGGATCCCGTGCAGCATCCGGACAGCGAGGCAGATCAGCTCCGCCTGCGACATCGGCGACGCCCTCCGACCGACGATATCGTACGCGTGCTCGAGCAGGTTCAAGGTCTCGTTCGCCTCGAGGGTCGATAGGGAGGCCAGGACCGATGCCGCCACGAGCGGATACTCGAGGTAGGTCGACAACCCCTTCGCGATGATCGCGAGCTTGGTGCTGATGCCCTGGACCGGGACCTCGGATACCGCGAGGTAGGCCGAGGAGAGCTCGACGTCCTCAGACGCTTGATACCCCCAGCCCGTGAACATCGTTCGGAGCATCTGGAACTTGACGCTCAGGTCGGCGACGGGAAGGTTGACGATGGCGAGGAGCGCGGCGGATTCGTAGGACCGCGTGAAGCGCAAGTACTCGGCGAGGTTCGGCGTGGCGATCGTGCCGTCGGCTCGCCGACCGAGCAGCAGGATCGACGCGACGCCCAGCGCGGATTCGGTCGGTACCTTCGCGTCCCGTACATCCCTGAGGATCTGGACCAGCGTCGGGTACTCCTCCGAGAGCGGTCGGGGAAGGGAGAACAGGACCTCCGACGCCATCAGGCGGTTCTCGATGTTGCCGGAGAGGTCGTGGACCTGGTTGTAGTCGTTGATGAAGGTCGCCGAACCCTGGGCCGCGTCCGGCTGGGTCTTCGACAGGCCGATTGCGATCGCCCACAGGTGCGAGCGCTCCGCACCGGCGATGCCCGGCGCGAGACGGGCAAAGTAGTCGGCGCCGCTCCCGGCCAGATTGGTCAGCTCCTGGGTGATCTTCTGAGACTGCTCCCAGTAGGTTCCGAACTCCACGTCCGAGACGCGATAGAGCCGGACCCCGAGGTTCCGCACCTCCATCGCCCCTAGACCGGTGAGTCCTACGTATCGGTCTCCGTACGGGGTGATCGTGTCCAAGAGGGAGCGTTGGGAAACGAGCTGTCCGAACACTTGCTGCTTCTGAGCGAGGTCGCTGTCGACCGACCTCAGCCGGGCCTCGTCGTCGGTTTCGCGTTGGAGCTTCGCCGCCCGCTTCTGCTGGCCTTCGAGCCGGAAGAGGACCGAGTGCGTCTTTCGTGTGTCGTCCTGGACCTCTCGCGCGAGGCCGACCCGCTGCGCCGCTTCCTGGGCGATCGCCTCCTGTTCCGCGCCGAGGGCCTGGACGTCGTTCTCGAGCTGGAGGTACTGCGGCTGAGTGAGGAACTGCACGAGATGGAGCTGGGACAGGACCGCCTCGTCGGCGCCCGAGAGTGTGGCGGTGACGTTCTTGCCGCTCACCTGGCTTAGGAACGCGTAGATCTCCTTGCAGGTCGTCATCTTAAGTGTCCACTAACGGAAAGTCGAACCATAATGACTCTTCCCCTACCCGGTTCCGGACCTGCAACACGAGGCCACGGGCATCGACGTGGGTCCGGACGAACGGGTCGTCCCGAAGCGCTTCGACGACGATCGCCTCGAACCGACGCTTTCGGCTTCCCGTCGACCCGAACCGTCGTGCCCGCTCGCCTTCGATCTGTTCGTAGGCGAACATGAACTCGTAGAGCGAACGGAAGATCTGGTCCTCGACCTTCTCGCGGACCCCTTCCCGCTCCACCGAAACCGAGTCGATCCCCTCGAGGTCGACGAAGAAGACCGTTCCGTCGGGAGCCAGGATGGCGTCCTTGTCGAGCCATACGTCCTCGAAGTCGAGCCCCGAGTACCGTTCCCGCGCCGCGTCCCGCGCGAGGGTCCGAGCGAACAGGGTCAGCATGGCCACTCCGCTCCGCACGAAGTTGGTCTCGAATCCGAGCGCCTTCGCCGCCGAATCGAGGGAGAAGAGGTCGAAGACGTGGGCCGGGTCGGTGCCCACGGTGCTGCGGGAGTGGAAGTAGACGCGGACGTTCGACGGGACGAGGCGAAGTTCCTGGACGAGGCGATCGCGGTACCTCCGATACCAGTGGATGCTGCGCAGGCGGGCCTCGACGGGTTTCGGCAAGAGCGCGATCTTGACGACCGGTGCGATGCGGAAGCCCTCGATGCTGGTGAGGTCGGCGCGTTCCGACACTCGGAGCGCGGTCATCGCGTGCGGTAGACCTTGTCCGCCGTACGGGGACCCTCGGAGCCAGAGCTCGCCCGTGATGACACCTCCCGACCGATCCCCCGCGACGCTTCGGAGTCGCTCCCGAACGTCGGGCTCGTCGGTCAGTTCCGCCGCGTAAGCGCCATCGAGCCGTCGGAGGGAGAACGGGTCGACCGTCGAGCCCACCCCCTTCACCGACAGGTAGAACGGGAGGCCGTCCAACGTCGCGATGGGCTCGGGAAGGATCGCACTCCGGTTGTCATCCTCGATTGCGTCCAGGACATCGACCTCGGGGCCGTCGGCGAGCGAGGCGAGCGTCGGGGGAAGGAAGTAGCGATCCAACCGTCCCAGGTCGAACCGTTGAAAGTTGCGGTTGGTGATCGTCTCTGCGGGGAAAGCGAAGAGCGGCAACGGGTGGCCGGCAAGACGGAGCGGGGTGCCGCGGGAGCCCCCGGGCCTCCCTCGGTCCGAAAACGCCGTTGCGTGGTCTCCCCACGTGCTTTCCGCCGTGGGGTCGGGTTCCTGCGACGTGGTCCGGTCAAGCGGGGGTACCGAAATAGTCTCTCCCCTTACCCGGCACCGCCGTGGGCACGGCGCCCGAGTCGTCTCCGACTCCTCCGCGAGGTCCCGGTTCGTGACGGACGCGGGAACGCCCCTGACCCCGGACCCCAGGACCTCAGGACTCCAGGACCCCGGGCTGCCATCTCGCAGGTTTGGTCCGCCATGGCGCCGCGGAGAAAGCGTGGTGCTCTCGAACTCGGAGGCGACCCTTGTACCAGTGTGGAGCCCAGAAGCCTCTCATCTCCGCTCGACGCCCGTCCCATCCGCTGCGCGACGTTGATTCGTTCCCTTTTTCTGCCCGTAGGAGAATCGGGTCCTGATGGTCGATCCGGACCGGTGCGAACTGCATGATGTCGCGCTCTTCGTCGAAGAGGACGAGGCCGAAGCTCTTCTGCGACTGGCTCGAAGTCCGATCGGAGACGAATGCCAGGTCTGCCCGGTGTGCCGGTTCGCTCGGGAGTACGTCGAGCGACGATTGACCGAGCAGGCCGGCTATGTCCCTCCCCCGGGCGAGAACGCTGAAGCCGCCTGGCGCAAGCTCCAGGTGGCGATCGAGGAGGCGAAGGCCTCCATCCACAAGACGGCGTAGCGGACCTGGGACGGCATAGGGGGACTTCGGGTCTTCCACTGCTGGATCCGTCGGAAGGGTCGTTACGATCTGGCTCCCCGGCGCGGCCCGCTCGCCGCGGGGAATCTGGCGATCTAGTTCGTGAACACGCCCGGGGGAACGACGACCGTCGGCGATGGAGGGTAGGCCCGGCGAAGCCGGACGAAGAACCAGACGGCGACGACGACGAGCGGAGCCGTGTACGGGAGGCCGAGGGTCAGGAGGGTCCCGAAGACCGATTGCCAGAGGACGAACCCGAACGCGAGGTTAACGAGCAAGTACTCATTCGCGACCCGGCCGATGCCGCGACGAACGACCTCGAGAAGGAGGACGAGGAATCCCATCTCCCCGACGATGATCGCAGATGGCGGCACTCCGTAGTACGGGACAAAGTACTCTAGCAGGAATAGAACCGGGAAGACCGAGAATCCGATCATCCCGACCGCGCTCGGGGAAAGCGTGGGCCGGTCCGTCAACGCCCGCCCGGCATCGGCCGGGACCCGATAGGCGAGGGCCACGAGGCCGGCAATCACTGCAAGGCTCCCCACGAGAAGTGGCGTTCCCATCCAGAACTGGAACGACCCGTACACGATCGCTGTCTCGAACGCCGTCGTGCCCGCAAGAGAAAGCAGCGCCACGAAGATGCCCCGACGACCGACGAGGGAACGCCCTCGGGTCCGCGGAAGGGCCAAACCCAGTAGGAGGATCGGGAGTCCGATCGAATAGATCACGTGGAAAGCGAGCACTCCCGTGGCCCATACCCAATTCACGCCCGCGAACCGTCCGAACGACCCGAGGACGCCGTCTGCGCCGTGGTTCGAATTGAACAGGGTGTTGTCGCCGAGCCCCTCCTCGGTGATCCCGTACGCTAGGCCCAGGAGGAAGACGGTCCCCCAACCTTTGTGCCAACGAAGCACGGCCTCGCGGATGAGCAAGGCACCGGCGGTGTACTGGCCGACATTGATCACGAGCTGCAGGAAGAACCAGACGGGGTTGACGGCCAGATTGAGGATTGGGCTGGAGGTCGAGAGGTACTCCGGCAATCCGGGGGTGAGAAGCGCGAGGCAGACGATCGGATGGGCACGGAGGTACCCTAGGGCTCGCTGACCCGCGGACGGTCGAGTAGAGGGTGGCGGATCGATCTTCGACGATGAGGGTGTCTCCCGATCAAAACCCACTGTCTCCGAAGCTATGGTGATACTTCGTACATCAAGCTGAGGTCGACAAGGGAGTTGGTCCGCGGCGACCTCGGGCCCACCGGCGTGCCTTCGGGTTGTCCCGCGTTTAGCCCCGATTCGCCCCCGCGGGAGCGCGACCCGCCTGGGACGGTGAGTCGACCGGCCGCCGAGCTCGTCCTCGCTCGGGAGCCCCCGGTGGATGCGTTCGCGCGACGAGTCCTCGCGGGTACGGATCCGTCCTGACGTAGGCCGAAGCTCGGCCGCGCTCTCTCGACGGGTCGGACTGGGAGGTTACTTCGCGGGCGTCGTCTCGCCGATCGATTGCCGGGCGAGGTAGCTTCGCCCGAGGACCCATCCGACCAAGGCCCCCAGGATCCCACCGACGACCGCCCCGATGACCAGGTACTCGATCGTGGGCACGAGGTCGCTGAGGACGAGGTAGGAGACCTGTTGGAGGAAGATCACCACGACAATGCCAAGCACGACGCCGCATCCAGCGCCGTGGGACGCGGCGCTCACGGGCTACCTCCCGAGGGAGGTGGACCCTTCTCCACCGGAGGCTCGGCCGAGGTCTGCGTGCCGCTGGGAGGGGTCTCGGTGGGAGGGCTCGCGGGTGGTACGGCAGTGCTCTTGCGACCGATGGTGGCGTAGCGTCCCGAGCGCACGAGCCCGTAGAGCTCGTAGACGACGAGAACGAGGAGGACGATCGGGAGGAGCGCCACGAATCCGAGCGGCGCGTCCCCGCGCACGTAGAAGTTCTCGCTCCACATCGTGCTGCCGTTCGGGGCGATCAGGCTCGCGGTCAGCCGGTAGACCCCCTCGAGGACGTAGCTGATCGACAAGGGCGTCCAGCTGAGGGATACGGGGCCGGCCCTCTGGGCGGGAGTGATGGTCACGTCGCGCGTGGAGACCGCGAAACCGAAGTAGAACATCTGCAGTCGAGCGTCGTTGATCGTGATCCCGGCTGCGGTCGGCCAGCTGTAGTTGAGGGTCGCCGATTGGGCGAGGTCGATCGTGAGCGCCGAAGAGGCGGTGCTGGCGGTGTTGATGTCGACACCGTTCCACGTCGCGTAAGGAGTCGACCCGGCCACGAAGTTCGCGGTCGAAGACGAAACGGAGGGCGCCGCTCGGGCCGGTGCGGGAACGTTCAGGAGTAGGGCTACCACGGCGAACGCGAGAACGGCGGCCGCTAGGCCCGCTTGTTTCGCACGAGGGCGACGGAAACGCATAGGCTCCGCACGGAGCCCTAGGCTATGAACCCGCCGATACCAAGTAACCTGCGGGAAGCAATCGAGAGCTCGGTCGGCACTAGCTCGGGGGCGGACCGCCGCCGAACGTGGACCGGAACCGCTCGAGGTCGCCCGGCTTCATCAAGCTGGGAGCGAGACAGACCCAGATGCGGGCGTCGTTCTCCCGGGCGAGGCGGTCGAACTGGACCAGCCCGGTCAGCACCGCATCGGCTCCGTGGAGACGGACCAGGTACTCGATCCCCTCGAGGAAGAACGCGGTCACGCCCTCTTCGAGGAGCTTTCGACCCAGGAAGGCCCACGCTCCCTCAAGCTCCGAAGGCCGAAGCGATGGGCCCCGACCGATATTCGACAGCCAGAACACCTCGATCGGACGGGACCCGACGCGGGCTCGGATCCGTTCGGGCGACTCGCGGACGACGCAGACCCCGTGGTGGCCTGCTGCCGTCGATTCGAGGAACCCCCCCAACGCGGCCACGAGCGAGTCGTCGATGGCGAGCTCGACGCCCGAGGGTGGCGACGGCGGTTCCGGCTCCGCGGGACCGGGGACCACCGACGGCGGGGATACGACCGCACCGGACGTCGGGGCTTGAGGTTCGACCGCGGGCATCTTCGCAATCCCCTCGGACCTCGGCACCGGAACCGGCGCCGGTGGGATCACCTCCCGCAGCGGGCCGGGGGCACTTCGGGCGTCCCCCTCGGAGGGAGGAGAGGGAGGCTCCGCACCGACCAGGGGCCGCTCGGCGGTCTCTTCCCCTTCCGCTTGGATCGTCCCGGCATCCTCCGGCGGGAGTGGTCCCTCTTCGGCGGGTGGGTTCGCCTCGGGGAGGGCCCCCGGCTCGGGGGTTTCGGCCGCCGGGATTTCGCCCGTGGGCTCGTTCTGTCCCGGTAGGGCCGGTGCGGTGTCCAGTGGTTCGGAGAGAACCGGTCCGGCCTCGATAGGTCCCGTCGCTTCGACCTCGGAGGAGACCGATTCAGGCTTCGCTTCCACCGCGGCTGGAGGGGCCTCATCCTCCAGGGGAGTTGCGGCCACCGAGGGCGCCGCAGAGATTGGGCTTTCGGCCGGGGGCGAGGCTTCGTCGGGCGGAGGAAGCCCGGCGGGGAGCGTGGCCTCCTCGATCCGGAGCGCCTCGGTCGGAGCCTCCGGCTCGTCAGGGGCGGCTAGTACGGGCTCCGGGGCCGCTTCCGGTGGGGGTGGCTCGAACCCCTTCGCCTCGCTAGCGGCGGGCGCTTCGCGCTCCGTTGTCATAGCGGGCTCGAGCAGCGGTCGAACGTCCCCGTGGGTCTCGTTCAAGGGAGAGGTCGGAAAGGGTGGGGGCTCGACCATGAGCACCATCTCCTCCGGTGGTTGTGTCGGGGGAAGGGCCTCCGACCGGAGGGGCGGCGGTCGGTCCGCGGGAGCCGGCGGAGGGCTCGCAAGGGTGCCCCGCTCAGGCCCGGCTGGGACGGGCCTCGCGGAGGCCTCCGGGGCCGGTGCGGGGCTGGCTTGGGAAGGCGGACCCCGTGCCGGGGGGCCCGTCGCAGGCCCGCGCCGTCTTCGGTGAGCCTCCCGGGGGGGAACGGAGCCTCCGAGCTTCGATACCACGACCTCGGCAATCGGTCCGCCGAATCCGGGGAGGGCGGAAACCGTCTCGAAGGGGAAACCCCGCAGGTCGTCCACGCTGTGGAGACCGTGCTCCCACGCGGCCGCAATCTTGGCCGGCCCGAGGAGGGGGATCCCGACGATGTCGTCGAGCTCCTGGCCCAGCGCGCGAACGGCCTCCTCGTGGGCCACGAACTTCTCGTCCGCGTAGTCGAACTCTTCGGGCTCTCCGGACGGCGGCGAGACCGCCACTCGTGGAAGATGGGCTCCCGCAGACGGCCGCTTCTCGCGCGGTCGCCGGGTCGGGAGGCCGGGCACATGGACCCACCACCGGTCACCCGTTCGGGTCCGTCCGGTCATGGCGTTCGGGGGTACCACCTCCTCTGACTTTTCCACGACCCGAAACTCCCCGAGGCCCAGGTACCGGGCGATTGGCCCCGCGGAGGCGCGCAGTTCCGAAGCCAACGGGTCCTTCGCCGTCACCAGCGCGACCCGAGGGCGCAGCCCCGCATCCGAGGGGGCCGCCCGGAGTCGCCGCTCCAGCCGGCGAACGAGCCAGAAGGCGTCCGGCGAGAGAGGCGGAGTGGGAGTCTTGGCGACCTCGGCGCCCGTGGGAGACTCGATGTACATGTCTCCGAGCGACCACGGAAACGGAGCCACCCTCTCCGGGAGCGTGTTCGAGAACGTCACCATCGACGGGAACACTCGCCGGGGGAGCCCGTTGATCACGACGTCGAGCTCCTCCGGTCCCACGGCTCCCTCCCAGCGGCGGGGGGCCATCCGCTGGAGGAGGTGAACGATCTGAGAAACCTCCGAAGGGTACGCCTTCTGAATCTCGGACTCGACCGGACGGAGGACGCGCTGGCGTCCGGTCCAAGGTTCCCGCGGAGAGCCGACCTCAATCCGCTGGACCCGGGCGAGCCGGGCCAAGGGCTCCTTCTCCGCACGGAAGCGGTCGCCGACGTCATCCGCGGTCAAGACCAGGACGACCGAGGGCAGCGCGGTCGACCGGGCCAGTCCGAGGGACCGCCGGAACCGGTCGACGCTTCGCAACACGGTCTGCCAACGGTCCCACGTTGCCACGAGCTCGTCGTTGAGCAGGGAGCGGTCGAGCCCGGCCATCGGCTGCTCGAAGAGGCTCGTCCGCTCGGCGGAGAGCGAGCGGTGGACCGCCTCGGACGTGAACGGCAGGATCGGCGCGAGGACCTCCGAAAGCCCGCGGAGGAGGTGGGCCAGGGTCCGGAGGGCGCTCCTCTTGGTGGGAGGCGTCCCCTCGAGGGCGAGGCGAGGCTGGACGAGTTCCTTGTACTCGACGAGGTCGTTGTCCAGGAAGCGGGACGCCAGGCGGTGCGCGAGGCCGGGCGCCCACTGGTCGTACTGCGCAAGCGCGAGGACCCGCGTCCGTTCCCACCGGGCGACGATCGCACGGTCCTCGACCTCGAGTTCCGCGAGGAACCCGCTGATCGGCCGGGCGAAGGCGTTGAGCATGGCGGGGTCGCACATCGAGGCGACCTCGCGGGAGAGCGACCACCACCGACGGATCCGGTCGGCCTCCCGACGGCATCCGTCCGCAAGATGGCCGCCCGTGGACTCCGAGCGCCCGCTGCGGAGCAGCGCCCCGCGCACGGCGTCGGCCCCGTGCGTCGCCACGAGCTCGGGCGCATCGGCCGCGGCGACGGTAGGGACCACCGTGAGGCTCACGTCAGGGACGGACCCTTCGACCCCCGCTAGGGCGGCGAGTTGGTTCACGAGCGCCGGGACCCGGCGACGATCCCCCACGTACAGGTGGACCGTGTCCCCGTCGGGGAACGGGTCGAAGCGAGCCCAGGCAGCCAGCGCGGCGCCGCTCGACGGAAGGAGCCTCCGCCGAACGACCGTGCGTTCGCCGCCGCAGGGACATTGCTTCGCACCGTTCGGTCCCTCGAGCCGGTCGCACTGGGCGCATTCGAGCAGGGCGACCGCGTTCGCGTCGTCGCTGGCGCTCGCCTCGCTGACCGGCCAGGGGGCGACCTCGGTTGGGCCGGGCAGCACCTCTTTGGGAAGGAGCCGCGAGAAGATCGCCCGATCCTCCGGGGGAAGGCGGGAAGGCTCGAGGCACCAGGCCCGACCCGGCGTCCACAGGAGAGGGGTCCCACAGACGGCGCAGTGCGGAACCCCGCGTTTCACCCGGAGGCGCGCGAGCAACGCGCCGGCCTCGGAGAGGTCCCGGAGCACGAACTCGTTCGCGGTGTCGAGGTCGAGACCCGCGTACTTGTGCATCAAGGTGACGTCGAGCATCCCCTTCGACGTGAGCAGCGGCCAGCCGGCGACCCCCATGCGGTCGGCGATACGAGCGTCGGTCGGTCCATGGCCCGGCACGAGGGGCACGATCCCGGTCCCGCTCTCGCCCACGTCGGCCGCACCGAGGATCGTGCCGGCGGGGGGGGTGAGGTCCCCTCCCATCGGGAACTCGTGTCGGAGGGGATACGTGTACGCGATCCCCTGAAACTCCCGGCCCGGCCGTTCCTCGATGACCTCGAACGCGGCCTCCGGGATCCAGGACCGAAGTCGGTCCAACGAGGCCGCCGAGGTGAGGACGAGTTCCCGGTCCTCCCGCCGGTGGTAGCCGGCCACCACGTACCGCAGGTCGGGATTCAGGAGGAGCGCGCTCGCGCCGAGGAGCTTCCACGGTGCGTCGACCCAAACGAGAGCGTTGACGGTCGACTCCCGGACGCGAACGGCGAACCGAACGAGGTACGTATCGCCCTCCTGTTCGTTGTAGACAATCCGCTCCGGACTCCGGGGCGTTCCGCACGACGGGCAGACCCGGAACGACTCGTCGCGGGTGACCAGGACTCCCTTCCCGGCGAGGCGGCCCACGATGGCCTGGACGCCGACGGTCCTGTCCTCCGAATCCCACGGGGACCGCCCGTCCCCGCCGGTCCAAACGCCCAACGCCGTGAGGAGCGCGGGGACCGTCGACGGAACGACGCGTCCCCGCCCGATTCCCTGTCGAAGCGTGCCTACGACCCGCCGGCCCACAAGCCCGAGGTAGCGGGCATCGACGTCGGCCACCACGGCCCGGTGGGCCACCAGGGAGGGGAAGTCTCCCTGGGTCCAGCCGCCGGTGACCTGCCGGACGGTCGGGCCATTCGGGGGACCCAGAACCCCCCCGGCCGGCGGGAGCCGTCGGGCTTTCCATAGCGAGAGGACCTCGGTCTCGACGGAGTGGGGGTTGTAGTCGGCAGGGACCGGATCCATGGATGGGGATTGTTCCCGAGAACAGCGATGGCGGTCGACGCGAATAAATCCTCGTTCGGAACTCTCACCCGACGGGAGTCCCCGCGTCCGGGGTAACTCTTATCCCATCCGAAATCTGCCCGCCATCCGAGGAGAGGCGCGATGGCCTGGACCCAGCAGGAAGTCCGCGAGCTCAAGGAGGGCCGCTACATGCTCATCGACGAGGAGCCCTGCCGCATCCTGAGCATCCAAACCTCGAAGCCGGGGAAGCACGGAGAGGCCAAGGCGCGGATCGATGCCGTAGGCCTCTTCGATGGTGCGAAGCGAAGCGTGGTCTTCCCCGTGAAACACAAGGTCCAGGTTCCGCTCATCGGGAAACGGCAGGCGCAGGTGCTTTCGATGACCGACGCCGAAGTCCAGCTGATGGACCTCGAGACGTACGAGACGTTCAGCCTATCCCTGGACGCCGAGACGAAGGGCCAGGTGAGTCCGGGGTCCGAAGTTCAGTACCTCGACGCGATGGGGAAGCGACGGATTACCCGTACGTAGAGCGGTCACCCCAATGTCGTCGGGGAGATGAGCGACCTCCTCGCTTCATTAATAAGGGGGACGACGCATGAAACCGATGACCGAAGCGCGCGAAAGCCGCTGTCGGTTCGGCTCAGTTTAGGGGAGGTGGTCACACGACAGGTCCGGGGGGATTGGGAGGCGTTTCCTCGTCTCGGCTCTCCCGGATCCTTCAGGAGAAAGCGGAGGCGCTGAAGAAGCAGCGCCAGACCGCCGAGTCGACCCTGAAGGAGATCGACGACCAGGTCGCCACGCTGGACCAGCTCGGGATCACCCCGAGCGAGGTTCCCGAGCGCCAGGTGGCGCTGCGAGAGCTCGCCCGCCGGGCCGACTGGAACGGGGTCGAAAGCCAGGCGAAGGCGATGGTCGACTACCTGTCGAAGACCGTTCCGACGACGATCCAGGAGCGTCGCGCGCGGACGGCCGAGTCCGTACGCCGCTTCTCGGGCCTCGGGCTCGTCGTGCCGCCCGAGGTGGCGGCGGAGCTGGAGGCGCTGGCTCACCCCCCCGAGGGGGAGGCCTGGTCGGCCACGGTGGCCCGGCTCGCGAAGGTGGAGGAAGCTCTCCGCGCGGCCGAGATGGCCCACGTGAACAAGGTCCGGGAGCAGGCGCTCGGGGTCGCGACGTGGGCCGGACTTTCGGGTGCCCGACTGACCGAGTTCGAAAAGCGTCTCGACGACGCGTTGCTGCCGGTGAAAGAAGGCCGCCTCGCCGAGGCGTTCGAGGGCGTGGACGGTCTCCTCCGCACCGGGCTTCCGGAGTCCGCCGAGCGTCGGCGGAAGCTCCGAGACGAAGGGACGCGGCTCGTCGCCGTGGCGAAGGAGTTCGGCACGCCGACCTCACGGCTCGACGCGGCGCTCGACGCCGACGCGGATGCGACCCCCGACCGCTGGCCCGAGGTGGTCCCGGCGACCGAGGCCGCGTTCCAGGAGGTCGGCGAGGCGTTGCGCGAGCGGTGCGTCCAGATCCTCGAGGCGCTGCTCACCTCTCTCAATTCTACCTCCGAGTACGGGGTCGACCCGACCTCGGCCCGGCTCGCGGTCGAGGATGCTCTCGCCCGCATCCGAACGTTGGCGCCGGTCGAGATCGGCCCCGTCTTTCTCGAGGCCCGGCGCGCAGCCGAGGAACCGATCGTCACGGTCGTGGCCGGCCTCCTCGATGAGGCTCGACCCCGGATCGCCGACGCCCGTCGCCTGGGCCGCGACCCGAGCGAGGTGTTCGCCGCGATGAACCGGGCCCGCGAGGCGCTCCGGCTCAAGATCTACTCCGAGGCGTTCGCCGCGAGCCAGGAGGCTCTCGACAAGGTGAGCCGGCTCACCGACGAGCTCGACACGGCGCGGGACGAACTCCAGGCCCTCGAGGAGATGGCCACGCGGTTCCGCAACACCGGCTTCTCCGTCGAGCCGTTCGACCCGGCCCTCATCCGGATCCGTGCGTCCCTCGACCGCGTCGACGTGCCGGCGGCCCGAGAGCTCCTCAAGGAGACGGTCGTCCATCTCGGACGAGAGGCGCTTCAGTTCTTTGGCCAACGCTTGGCCAGCCTCGACACGGCCCGGGAGTACGCGCGGGAACGCCAGTTCCTGTCCCCCGCCGCCGACCGGGACCTGAACGAGGCGCGGGAGTTCCTCGACAAGGGCGCGCTGGCCGACAGCGCGGAACGCATCTCCCGCGCCGAGACCGAGCTCCGGCGGGCGGCGGGCCCCTACGTGGCCCGCCGCGTCGAGGAGATGGAGCAGGGACTCTCCGACATCCCCGACGAGGCCCTCGTCGCGCCGGTCCGTCGGCTGCTCGCGGACGCCGACGTGACCCTTCGGGTCAAGCAGGACCTGATAGGGTCGGTCGAGAGCCTCCGCCGTGCGGAGCGGGAGTTCGGCGGGGTCGTCGCCGCGCACGCCTCCGCCCTCGTGGAGGTCCTCGAGGCCGAGCTCGAGGTCCTCTCCGGGATGGGGGGGCCGAGCGACGAGATCCAGCGGCAGATCGACGAGGTCCAGCAGATCTTCAACATGGGAGACTTCGTCAAGGCCTCCCGCGCGTCGCAAGAGATCCGCACGCGCGCGCAGCAGCAGCAGCTGCTCCGGAGCGAGGAGGCGGTCTCGCACGCCAAGCTCTCGCTGGTCGAGCTCGAGACGATGGGGTTTGACCTCTCCAAGTTCCGCGGCCAGCTCGACGAGGCGCAGACCGCGGCCCGCGCGGGCCGGTTTTCCGACGCGTACCGTCTCGCGACGCGCCTCGAGGAGTCCGCGCTCCGAACCCGGGCCGCCGGTCAGGCGATCCTCGAAGGGATCGGCCATGCTCAGGAGACGCTCGGACATCTTCGCGAGGGCGGGCTCGACCCGAACCCGTACTACGAGCCGCTCCGCAACGCCCGTCTGGCGTTCCAAGCCCTCGACTTCGACGGCGCACGGGCGACGCTCGAAGAGGTGGAGCGGAAGCTCTCGGACGAGGCTGCGCGCGGGGAGACGACCCGCCTCCTCGGCGAGGTCGAACACCTGATCGAGGACGGTCGGCGGCTCTCGTCCCCGATGGAGCCGTTCCAAGCCCGCTGGGAGCAGCTGAGGACCGAACAGGCGACCGCCCCCCCCGAGGCGACGCGGACCGGCGCGCGGCTCCTGCACGAGGAGGTCATCGCCATCCTCCGCCCGATCCTGGACGAGAACCTGCGAGGGCTCGAGCGGGACCTCGACATCGCGAGGTCGGCGGGGGTCGAGATTGACAAGATCCTCCTCCCGCTCGGGGAGGCCCGCCGGCGGATCGCGCTCCCTGTGCCGGTCGGCGCCGCCGCCCTGCTCGACGCCGCGCGCGCCGAGTTCATCGCCACCCGGGGGTTCGTCGAGCACGCCGAGCGGGTCGCCAAGCGGGGCCGCGAGGCCCTCGCCGAGGCGGACCTCCTGCACGTTCCGACCCCCTCGCTCCGCGAGCAGATGGAGCGGATCGAGAAGCTGCTCGCCGACCGCCAGTTCGCCCGGGTCGTCGAGCTCGGGGGCCCCCTCGAGCGGGAGCTGATCCAGGCGACGTATCAGCACGTCTCGAAGACGCTCGCCGGGTTCCAAGCGACCGTCACCCACCTCCGGAAGGAGGGGATCGATACCTCGCTCGCCGAGAACCTACTGCACCGGGCCCGGATGGCCCTCGACGAGGGTCGACCGGTGGAGGCTCTCCAGCTCGCCGGCCAGAGCGAAGGAGAGCTCGAGCGCGCCGACCTCCAGCGCCGGATCGCGGAGGGGTCGATCGCTTCGGCCGAGGCGTCCGTCGCCCGCGCGACCTTGGAGGGGGTCATCTCCCCGGTCGCGGCGGAGGAGTTCGCCGCGGCCAAGCTGGCGTTCCAGGGTCACGAGTACCCGTCCGTTCTCGAGCATGCCCTCCTGGCGTCCGACGCGCTCGGCGTCTCCCGCGAGGGCCACCGCCGGGCCCGGGACGCGATCGGCGCGGCCGAGCGACAGCTCCGCGAGGCGTCGGAGGTCGGGGCCGACCTGACCTCCGCCTCGTCTCGGCTCGAGGAGGGTCGCCACTACGACGAAACCGGTCAGTACCCGGACGCCACGCGGGCCGCTCGCGAAGCGACCGAGGAGGCCCGCTGGGCGATCGAGCGGCTCTTCGCCGGGCCCCTCGGCGAACTGCGCCGCCAGCTCGAGTCGACCCGGCACGAGGGTCTGGGTGCTGAGGTCGACCCGATCGAGGCGATCCTCGGCGAGGCCGAGACGGCCCTACGCGCCCGCGACTGGGCTCGCGTCAAGGAGGCGATCGGTCGGGGCGAAACGGCCAGCGTCCGTATCCTCGACACGATTCTCGACGGCCGCTGGCGGGAGGTCGAGGCGGAGTACGTGAGAACCTCCGAGGCACCGCCTGCCGAGGTCGACCGGCGCTCGGACGTGCTCGCTCAACTCACCGCGCTGCGGGAGCACCACGACTTCGGCGCGGCCCTCGCCCTCGTGCACTCCGAGCTCGGCCTGGCCCGCCGGCGACGGCGCGAGGAGATCGAGCGGCAGATGGCGGAGTTCAAGGACCGTCTCTGGGTCGGCGAGCGGCTCGCCCTCGATACTACGCCGGTGATGCAGACGTTCAGCGAGGCCCGCGTGGCGCTCGACGGCGGGCGGCCCGACGAGGCCGAGGCGCTGCTGGCCCGCGCGACGAGCGCGCTCGAACCGGCGGTCCGCGAGCCGTTCGTCCGCCGATGGCGGGAGCTCCAGACCGAGATGAACTTCGCCCAGGAGGGCCTCCACGTCCGCATCGGTCCGGTCCGGGAGCGCCTTCAGCAGGTCGAGGAGCTCGACCGCTCGGGACAGCTCCTCGACGCGGCTCGCCTCCTCCTGAAGACCGAGGAGGACCTCAACCTGAGGAAGTCGCTCCACCGGGAGCTGATGAACCTCCACTACCTCATCGACGCCGCGCTCACGAGGGCCCACGAGCTCCGGGTCAACACCTCTGAGGCGCGCGCGCTGCTCGCAGAATCGCTGAGGCTCCGCGAGACGGACTACGCTGCGGCCCTCGAGAAGGCACGGGAGGCGCTCCGAAAGCTCCAGAGCGAGGGCGTCGGCACCCCCGAAGGGGCCGCGGCCACGCCGGCACCGGCGGCCAACCCGTTCTGGCCGTTCCGCCGGCCCCCGTCCGAGCCGTAGCCCCCTAGGAAGAAGAGAGGTACCCCGAACCGGTCCCCGGTGGAGGCATTCCGGGCAGGCCGCGCGGGGGACCGAGCGGGAGACGGTCGTACTCGACCGTGTGCTTGATTCCTCGCCGCCGGAGAAGGGCCGAGACCTGCTCGGTGATCTGGACGACCTCCTGGCATCGCGCGGGCTTGGCGAAGTAGAACTCGGCGCGGCGCTCGTCGGCGATCGGGAAAATCAGACGGAGACCGAACACGTCCTGACGGTTGTAGCCGACCGGTTTTCGGTTCCCCTTGAGGTCCCTCAGGTTCTCGTCCAGGAGGACCTCCGGGAGGAGGGGGTCGGATTCCTTCACGAACGGGCGGTTCATCTCGACGACCCGCTTGTGGATCTCGGGGTAGACCCGGACGAGGTCGCGGTACGACCTCTTGGGGTCCAGCAGGATGTGGCCGCTACGCGCCTTGACCGGGGGAGTCACACCCGGGAATCGACTGCCGGGACTTAGGTGCTTCGGGCCACCCGTTCCCCCCGGTTATCCCCCGATGAGGAGTGCCCCGGCCATGCCGGCCACGCCGCTGCCTTCCCAAACCTCCGTATGGGCACCTCCGACCGATTTTCCCATCGTGACCACACCGTACGTCCCCGGATACCGAGTGACGAAGGTGATCGGCCTCACGTACGGCCTCATCGTGAGGTCCCGCGGGCTCGGACGGAACATCGTGGCGGGGTTCCGCTCCCTTGGCGGCGGCGAGATCACCGAATACACTCAGCTGCTCGAGCAGGCCCGCCACGAGGCGCTCGCTCGTCTTCAGGACCACGCGAGGAAGCTCGGCGCGAACGCCGTACTGTCCGTCTATTTCGACACCTCTGAAATGGGGGAGGTCATGACCGAGATCATGGCCTACGGGACCGCCGTGGTCATCGAGCCCGATCCGGCACCGGCACAGCCGGTCGCCCTGCGGTGAACGGCCCCGCCGTCGAAAGGCTCAAAGAGGCTCCTCGCTACGGGCCCGTGGCGCTCCCGTAGTCTAGTGGTCAAGGATAGAGGCCTCTCGAGCCTCTGACGCGGGTTCAAAGCCGGCCGGCTTCGCCCGGCCGGGGAAACTCCCGCCGGGAGCACCTATCCTCTCAGGGGAGGTCGCCGGGCTCGTTGAACGTGTTCCTTTGCCGCCGGGGTGAGGGGCCCCTTCCCCGGGGGCATGAGGAGACCGAGCGGACCCATTTGGCGAACCCTGGGTAGAGGATACCTCGCCCTCCGAATCGGATGACCTACCCGGTGCCCGAACGTCCGGGGGACATTCTTAATCCTCTGCGGATACCCCTGGTCATGCCCGGTCGAACGCCCGCCAAACCGCGTACCCGCACCCCCCGCCTTCCCCCTCCAGTCCTAGCGGACCGACGGCCCGTCGTCGACACCTATCACGGGGTCTCGGTCCAGGACGACTATCGTTGGCTCGAGGAGGGGAACAGCCCCGACGTGCGCCGTTGGACCGCCGCGCAGAACCGTCGAGCCCGCACCTTCTTGAACGCGCTGCCCCAACACCCGACGATTACCCGCCGATTTCAGCAGATCTCGAAGCAGGGGTTCGCCATCTACAACCGGCTCCAGTACGCCGGGGGCCGTCTGTTCGCGCTCAAGTTCGACTCGCAGCGAGATCGCCCGCGGCTTGTCGTCTTCGATTCCGTGAACGACCTGAGCCGAGAAAGGGTTCTTCTCGACCTGGAACGGCTCGCCCGTCCGGGAATTACCACCGACATCGACTTCTTCGTACCGTCTTGGAACGGCCGCGTCGTCGCAACGAGCCTGTCGGAAGGCGGAAGTGAGGAAGGGGACCTCTATCTCTTCGATACCACTTCGGGAGCCCGGTTGGCGGACGTCGTACACCGGATCAATGGTGCCGGCGGAGGTTCGGTCGCCTGGGCGCCCGATGACCTCGGATTTTGCTACGTTCGCTATCCCCTGCCGGGAGAGCGCCCTCCGGAGGACGTGGACTTCTACCAGCAGGTCTACTTTCACCGGCTCGGGAGCTCGGACAAAGACGACACCTATGCTCTCGGGAAGGAATTCCCGCGAATTGCGGAGGTGAAACTCGAGAGTCTGCCGGACCGGGAGCGATATCTCGTTGAAGTCGCCCACGGTGACGGGGGTCAATTCGAATACTGGACCGGGGATGGGAAATCCTCATGGACCCGCGTGAGCGATCCGAAGGACGAAATCGTCCATGCCACGATAGGCCGTGATGGATGCCTCTACCTCGTGTCCCGTAAGGGGTCGCCGCGGGGGCGCCTGCTTCGCGTGAAGGCCCCGAACGGGACGGTGGCAGAAGCCGAGCCCCTACTTCCCGAAGGCGAGTGGATCGTTGATGGCATCGTCGCCACTCCGAACTATCTCTATCTCAATCAACAACTGGCCGGCGTAGGGCGTTTGGCACGGTTCGACCTACTTACCGGAAAAGTCAATGAGATCCCAATACCCCCGGTTTCGGCGATCCGCGAAATGACTCCCCTCGACGGGGACCGAATCTTATTCGGGGTCAACACGTTCCTCGCTCCTCCTTCGTACTTCCTTTCGAAGGGGACAAACACTCCGTTGCCGACCCCCCTTTCCTCTCCCTCGCCGACGGATCTCTCGGGCTGGGAAGTGGTCCGGGACTTTGCCACCTCGAAAGACGGGACCCGGGTCCCGATGAGCATCATCGTGCCCAAAGGATTGGCACGGGACGGGACACGGCCTCTGCTGCTCACGGGATACGGCGGGTACGGGATTTCGCTCTCCCCGCAATACGTCGTATGGTGGATTCCTTGGTTGGAGAACGGGGGCCTATTGGCCGTAGCGAATCTGAGGGGTGGCGGTGAGTATGGGGAAAGCTGGCACCGGGAGGGCATGCTCACCAAGAAGCAGAACGTCTTCGACGATTTCCTCGCCTGCGCCGAGCACCTTTGTCAGCAGGGGTACAGCTCGAGGGACCGGCTGGGCATCTTTGGTGGCAGCAACGGAGGGTTGCTCATGGGAGCGGTCCTGACCCAGCGGCCGGACCTAGCCCGGGCCGTGGTGGCCGATGTCGGCATCTTCGACTCGCTGGTCAGTGAACGCGACTCGAACGGACAGTTCAACGTGACGGAGTTCGGAACGGTCAACGACCCCGAACAGTTCCGGGCCCTCTACGCCTACTCCCCGTACCACCACGTGAACGACGGCACCCGGTACCCAGCGGTCCTCCTCTCTACGGGGGAAAACGACCGGAGGGTAAACCCGCTTCACTCGCGAAAGATGACGGCTCGCCTCCAAGCTGCGACGGCCTCCGACGAGCCGATCCTCCTCCGGGCGAGCGCGAAGTGGGGACATGGACCCACCTCCATGGGCGAGATCATCGGTCTCTTTTCCGATCATCTGGCGTTCTTCGCGGACCGTCTTATTCCTTCACGTACGCCCACGGCTCGTCCCACCACCCCCAAGGCACTCCGACCGCGGTAGTCCCCGAGGCCGATCGAAGGGAGCACCGGCCGCCCGGCCTGACAGGGTCTCACCGGACGATTGGTTCTCTTCGGGGGTCCAGCCCCTCCCCCTGATAGCCGGCTTCCCATGGGATGGCGACCGCCGCCGGTCGTCGCAGCGAGCTACTTCTTCGTACCGGAGAGGTGAAGGTCGAACCAATCCGCCGTCCTTTCGGCTACCTGCTCCAGCGTACCGGGCTCCTCGAACAGGTGAGAGGCGCCTGGGATGACGACGAGCTCGTGCTTGCATTGCAAGAGCCGCATCGTCTGCGCGTTGGCGCTTCGGATTGGCGCATCATGCCCGCCGACGAGCATCAGCGTGGGACAACGTATTCGGGCCGCGGCCGAGTCGCCGAGGTCGCTGCGCGCTCCCCGCAGGACGACGGCGCCTACGACCTCCGCCCTGCCGGCCGAGGCGACCATCGCGACCGCGCCTCCAGTACTCGCGCCAAAGTATCCGAGCCGAGCCCCCTGTGCTTCGGGCCGGGCGATCAGCCAGTCGGTCGCCGCGAGGAGGCGTTCCGTGAGGAGCGGGATATTGAAGCGGTATTCCGCGCTGAGCTCATCGACCCGGGCCTCGGACTCGGTGAGGAGGTCGAGAAGGAGCGTGCCGAGGCCGCGGGTGTTGAGGAAGGTCGCCACCTGTCGGTTGCGCGGGCTCTTGCGGCCGCTCCCGCTCCCGTGAGCGAAGATGACCGTCCCTCTCCCGGGGCGGGCCGGGACGAGGTCCGCGTCGAGCCACACCTTCCCGACCGGGATGCGCACCGCGAGGGGGACGGGGTCCATGGGTCGTGTCGCCTCGCTAGGAAGCGGCGCGGGATACGATTTCCGGTCGTTTCTCCGGCACGCCGGCGTGCGCATCGGCCGAGGTTACGCGGTCGGGTCGGAGCCCTTCCCCGGACGCGAGGAGAACCGACCCAACACCGTTCTCACGAGCCCGTAGACGCCGAGGAACGCTCCCAACCCTGCGCTGATGGCGACGCCAAGGCCGTAGGGACCGAGGAGGACCGCGACCACCGCACAGAACGCAGCGAAGCTGAAGAGGCCGTACTGAAGGCCACCGAGGAAGACGAACACGGGCGCGGGCCCCTGGCGGGAGTGCGTGAAGATCACCAGTGTGATCGTGAAGACCGGAATCGGGCTCAATAGACCGCTGAGTCGAGGTCCCAGACTCTCGGCCGCCGTCGTGATGGCCAGGACGAGGAGCGCCGCGGTAAGCATCCGAAGCGGGATCTCCCACCGGGGGGCCGGAGCCGACGACATGGGTTCGGCGCATCTCGGTAGGAGGGCCAGCACGATCCCGACCGCGAGCACCGACCCGACGAGATCGACCGCAACCATCTCGGGCGCTTGGCTCAAGACGATCGTAGCGAGGACGAATCCGGTCGCCGCGATCCCGAGGCACACGGGCCAACGGTATCGCATCGCGGAGCGGGCGTATCCGATGGCGAACACGGAGAGCGAGACGATGCCCAGCAGCGCCCCCAGCGCCGCCGTCGCCGCGAACGCCGTTCCTTCCGTCAGGACCAGGATGAAGAGGATGGTCCCGGTGTTGATCGGCAGCGCGACGAGCCAACCGGCGGCGCGGTGGCCGTAACGCAGCGCGATGAGACTGACAATGCCGATGAATGCGGGCGCGATGGCGACCTTGAGCAGGAGGAGTTCGAAGCTGACGTCCACGTCCGGCCGACCCGGGTCGCGGTAGGGAAAGCCCATAATAGCCCGGCGGTCCCGAGCAGTGCTTCCACGGTGGCGAACACGGGTGCCGAGGCGGTCAGTGGGATTTGGACCGATGACTCGAACGACACCCTTTCAACCGCGGGATCCCTTCGAGCGGAGCCGGCGGCGGAGCGTCGTTCGGTGCCGTGGAACGAGTGTCTCGAGACCCAGGAGGGTGAACCATCGAAATGATCGGACGTAAGTCGACGAGCGGGACGCGGTCGCCCAGGGGGAGTTCCGCGAGAGAGCGGGCGCAATGGCGGATGACCTACGAGAAAACGTCCTACGACCAGCTCCCCTGGTTCGAACCGGGGCCGAGCCCCTGCGTCAAGCTGGCCGTCGACGAGGGTTTCCTCCCGAAGGGCGGGGTCGTGCTCGACATCGGTTGCGGAGCGGGCTCGAACGTACTGTTCCTCGCCGAGAACGGATACCGTGCCCACGGGGTCGACCTATCGCCCGGGGCCGTGGCCGCCGCCCGCTCGCGGGCCGCCCTCGCGCATCTCACCGCGGACGTTCAGCAAGGGGACGCCTTGGCCCTGCGGTTTCCCGACGAAAGCCTCGACGCGTTGGTCGACAACGGTTGCTTCCACACGCTCCCCTTCTCTCGCCGCGGACGATACGCGAAGGAGGTTCATCGGGTCCTCCGCCCGGGGGGATGCTTCGTCCTCTCCTGGGTGGCCCGCGAGCACACCGGCTCGACGGGTCCGCGGCACCGCCCGTCTCTCGGGGAAGTGACCGCGCTCCTCGAGTCGCGGTTCTTGTTCGTTCGGACCGGGTTTCAGTTGGGCCGAGAAGCGGGCGAGCCTTCCACGTACTTCGCGTTCCTCTCGCGACGATCGGCTCCGCATCCTCCGCGTCGGTAGACGGAAGGACCTCGCCGAGGGAGCGCGGGTCGACCGGAAGGAATTCCGGACAGTCCGAACTGTCGGGGGTTACGCGAGTCCGGGCGGGGGTGGAGCATGGTATTGTGCTCGCCCGTCCTGGGGCGGGAGTTGACCGCCGAGCTCGTCGTGGTCGTCTCCAACCCCGACCCTGTGGCCGACGCGGTCGCGACCGAGTGGGGAACCCTTCCCGTTTCGGAGGGCCATGTCGATGGCGCGACGATCCGTCGGCTCAACGAAAGGGTGCTCGTCGTGCGTCGACCCGGGCCGCACATCCATGACGAGGACGTGGACCTCCGATTCCCAGCGACGCTTCGCGAGGCGCGGCCCACGTTGGTCTTCCCGTCCATCCATCGAAGCGAGAGGAACGTAGCCTCTCTGACCGTTCATCCCCTCGGGAATCCGGGACCCCGGGCAGAGCTGGGGGGTCGTCCCCGCACGCTCGTCCCGACCGACCCCCGACGGATGGCGAGGGCGCTTCGACTCCTCGACGAGGGGGCTGCGACCCTGGGGATGGGAGCCACCTACGAAGCGACCCATCACGGCCCGGCGATGGCCCTCCCCTCCTTCTTCATCGAGATCGGCTACGGAGCGCTTCCGCACCCGCCGGCGGAGGCCGTTCGTCTCCTCGCGGACGTGATTCCCCGGATCACTAGCGGTCCCGGGGACCGGGTCGCTCTCGGGGTGGGAGGAGGTCACTACGTTCCTCATTTCACCGATCTCGCCCTGCGCCGGAGCTGGGCGTTCGGCCACATCCTATCGCGCCATGCCCTCGAGGAACTCGACCGAGCGACGGCCGTCGAAGCGTACGCGCGGACGGAGGGCGCGGAAGGAGTGGTCTACGCGCGGGCCGAGGACGCGCGTCATCCGGCGCTGGAGGGGGTCGGCCCCCGACTTCGGGACCAGGACGCTCCCCCGCGGGAACGAGGACCTGCCCGGACGCCTACGGGCGGCGTTCGTTCGGCTTCTGGAACATGATCGCGCCGGACCGGTAGACCGCCTTGCCGAGGCGGAGCGACTGCGTGGAGGCCACGCTCGGCGACCTCTCGGCCAGCATGAGGCTCTCGACGATCTGACGGAAGAGCGCACTCTGGTTGATCTCGGGGTGGCGGTTGAGGAACTCGCTCTCCTCCGGGGTGATGGTGATGTTCTTTCGCGTCATTCCCTGGGCGATGATCTCCGGCTTCGGGCGCAGCGCCATGCCTCCCGAAATCGATTACACGTATATGTGCGTATTGGTGAGGGAGCGTCGGGGCGCGGCCGAGGAATGTTGCACCCACCCGGAGGGAGTGGGAGCGCCCACCCGCCGTTGAGGTAGCACTAGGACCGGACCACCGGGCCGGCGAGGACCGTCACGGCGCGCCGGCGGTCCATGGCGCGCTCGGCCGCCGCGCGCACTTCCTTCGGGCGAACCGAGCGAAGCAGCGCGGGCCACTGAGAAAGGTAGTCCCCCGGCAGCCGATGGTAGGCGACCTCGACCGCGAGTTCGTGGGCGTCCGCGGTCGTTTCTAGGGCAAGAGGGATCTCTCCGATCGCGCTCTCCCGGACCTCGCGGAGCTCCGAGGCCGAGACCTCGCGGCTCTCCATTCGTTCGAGCTCGTTCGAGAGCATCGCGACGACCTTCTCCCACCGGTCGGGTCCGGTCCCGGCCCCGACCGTCCAGTAGCCCCCGAAGCGCATCGCCTCGAGCTCGCTCGAGGCATGGTAGACGAGGCCCCCGCGCTCCCGGACGCGTTGAAAGAGGCGGCTCAACTGGGCCCTCCCCCCGAGGACCTCGTTCGCGAGGAACGCGGCCGGATATCCTGGGTCCGAACGGGCGAGCGAGTCGCCGCCGATACGGACCTCGACCTGCGAGCGGCCGGTGAGCTCGACCGTGAGCGTTCGAGGGGCCCGGGGCCGGACCGAGGGGAACCGGAGGGAAGGTCCGCGGTCCTCGGCGAACCCCGAGAAAAGGGCGCGAGCGGCGGTCTCGACCGCCGCAAGTCGTGCGGGTCCGGTGACAACCAGGACCGCATCGCCGCTGGTGTAATGCGTCCGATGGAACCGGCGAAGCTTCCCGGGGGTGATCCGCCCGACCGACCGCCGGTCTCCGAGGCCGCTCGAGCGGTACGGGTGCGCCTCCGGGTACGTCGCTCGGAAGAGTTCCCGGTCGGCCCGGCTCGCCGGCTGGGCGAGCTCGCGCATCTGCCGTTCGAAGAGCTGCCGCTGGACCCGGACCAGGTCGTCGGGCGCGAACCGGGGCCTCAGCACGACGTCGGCGAGCAGCGCGAGCAGCTTCTCCCAGTCGGCCGCCGGGCCCCAGATCGTCGCCTCACCGGACTCCGGCGCCGATTCGGTGGTGAGCGTGGCCCCGGCGCGGTCGAGGTGCCGCGCGAGGGCCATCCGGTCGTAGGGACCCGCGCCGCTCGAGAGCAGCTGGTTGACGACCCGAGCGGTGCCGGCCTCTCCCGGTGGGTCGAAGCCCCAGCCCGCGGGGCCAACGTACGTTGCGGAGAAGCTGGCCGCCCCCGCGGGGGACGGCTGGCGTACGACGGTCAGTCCGTCGACCTCCCGACCGTACTCGAGGTGCAAGGGGTCCGCCGCCCTACTCATCGCCGGCCGCCCCCGTCGGCTCGTACCGGACCACGACCCGGGCTTCCGGTCGGAAGAGCGCTCGGGCCTGGTCTCGTACCGCCCGGGACGAAACGTGCAGCAGGCGGTGATAGAGCTCGTCCTCGAGGGCGAGCGAATGCAAGGTCGAGAAGTACCCGATCCGGAAGCCGGCGCTCGTAGCCCCTTCATAGGCCAACGCCGCCCCCCGTCGGATACGGGTCCTCACGTCGGACATCTCTCGGGAGGACGGCCCGTCCCGAGAAAGCCGGTCGACCACCGACTCCACCGCTCGCTCGAGGCGGTCGAGGGAGACGCCGGTGGCGGCCTGGGCCTGAACCGTGAACAGGCTCGGGTAGAACCGGGGGCTCCACCCGCTGGTGGCCCGCACGGCGAGTCCCTTCTCGACGAGCGCCCGGTAGAGGCGAGCGGTCGGGTGCTCCCGCCGTCCGCGCCATCCCATGCCGGCCGAGAACACCCGACTTTCTCCGCCGAGGATGGTATCGAGGACGAGCGTCGCCGGGGTCGAAGGGTCGGTGAGGGTCGGCGAGCGCCACCCGACCTGAAGATAGGGTGTGGTCCCCGGCCCGGTGAGCGTGGACCGGCGTTCCCCCACGGGGGCCGGTTCCACTTCGTGGACCTCAACATCCTCCCCCCACGGCGGGAGCCTCGAGAAGCGGCGTCGTACCTCGGCCTCGGTTCGTCGGGCATCGAACCCACCGGCCACCACGAGCACGGCGTTCTTCGGTCCGTAGAAACGACGGTAGTACTCCCGCAGCTGTTCGGCGGTCATCTGTTCGATGTCCCGCCGCCGGCCGAGCGCGACCCACCGATAGGGGTGCACGCGGAACGCGAGCTGGTAGAGCTCCTCTTCGACTCGGAACTCGGGCCAGTTCTCGTTCCCTTCCCGCTCGGAATGGATGACCGTCCGTTCCCGGGCGACCTCCTCGTCGGTGATGGCCGCCCGGGTCATCCGGTCGGCCTCGATGTCCAACGGAACGGAAAGGTGGTCGCGAGGGACGGTCGTGAAGTAGGCGGTGAAGTCGGTGTCGGTGAACGCGTTGAGCTCCCCGCCGACCCGGAGGACCGCCCGGTCGATCTCGCCCTTCGCGTACCGAGGCGAGCCCTCGAAGAGCATGTGCTCGACCCAGTGCGAGGCGCCCGTGATCCCCGGCCGCTCGTTCTTGGAGCCGACCCGGTACCAGACCCAGACGCTTGCGGTCGGGCTCGTGACCTCCGGGGCCAAGAGGACCCGAAGCCCGTTCGCAAGCGTGAGCGACCGGACTTCCGGGCGCCGGACCCCCGACCGAGGCATCGAACCAGCGCGAGCGCTCTCCGCATATAACGCGCCTCCCGGCGGGGGGGTCGTCCGGGAGGGGCACTTCCGCCTCCGGCACAACCGTTAAGCGAACGGCCCGACCATCGGCCCCCGTGCATCCAGCGCTCCGTCTGGTGCGCGCGGGCAACCTCGGGGTATCGTTCGTCGGAACGCTGGTCGGGGGGCTTGTCGCGCGAGGGGCGGGCATTTCCGTCCCGGTATCACTGTGGCTGGCGCTCGTGCTGGCCGGATTTTCGACGGCGTTCGTGACCGGAGGAGGGAACGTCCTCAACGACCTCCTCGACCTCGAAGGGGACCGGACCAACCACCCCGACCGTCCGCTCGTCACCGGTGAGGTCTCGGTCGGCACCGCCCGGGGGCTCGCCGCGGCCCTGTTCGTCCTCGGAGCCGCCGTGGCGGTGCCGGTCGCGATCGAGGAGCCGCTCGTGGCGGTCATCCTCGCCGGGGCGGTGGCGTTGTTGCTAGCCTACGAGTTCCGATTCAAGAAGGCCGGCTTCGCCGGCAACCTCGTGGTGGCCTTCCTGACGGGCGTGGTCTTCCTCTACGGGGGGGCCGCGGCCGGGAACGCCGTCGTGCTCCTCCCGTTCGCGGCCATGGCGTTCCTGGCGACCCTGAGCCGTGAGGTGATCAAGGACATGGAGGACATCGCCGGGGACGTGGGACGGACCACCCTGCCCAAGCGGTACGGGCTCGGAGCCGCAGCAACCTGGGCGCGCGGGGCCGTGGTGGGGGGGGTCGCGCTGAGCGTCGTTCCCCTCGCCTGGTTCGTCACCCTCGTTTCGGGGGTCGGGATTATCTACGTCGTCCTGGTCGGGGCGGCCGACGCGATCTTCGGGGTGTCGATCTGGCACCTCCCCGACCGTCTGCACTACGAGCAAACGATGAGCAAGGTGGCGATGACGGTGGCGCTGTTCGCGTTCCTGGCGGTGGCGTTCCGGTGATGACCCGTCCGCCCGTCGGCCACGTCGAGCAATACCTTCGGCGCCACCTCACCGGGGGTCCTCTCCACTTCACCCTCATCGACCCGGACAAGTCGCCCGGGGAGAAGGCCGCGGCCTTGGCCCAAGGCGCCGTCTCGCTGGGCAGCCACGCCATCCTGCTCGGGGGTTCCACCGGGATCTCCCGAGAGGTGATGAGCGGGGCCGCCCGCGCGATCAAGGCGACGGTGGCGGTTCCGTCCATCATCTTCCCGGAGGGGCCGGGCTCGCTCACCCCCGACGCCGACGCGGTCCTGTTCATGAGCCTCCTCAACTCCCGGAACCTCGACCTGGTCATCCGCACGCACGCTCGTTCGGCCGCCACGGTGCGTCGGATGCAGCTCGAGGCGATCCCGATGGGCTATCTCGTCGTCGCGCCCGGGATGCGGGTGGGGGAAGTCGGGGCCGTGGACCCGGTAGCCCGCGACGACCTTTCGGGGGCCACCGGCTACGCCCTCGCGGCCGAGCTCCTCGGCATGAGGTTCGTCTACCTCGAGGCCGGTTCGGGGGCACCCGCGCCGGTGCCGGTCGAGATGGTGCGGACCGTTCACGACGCGATCGGCATTCCCCTCATCGTCGGCGGGGGGATCCGTTCGGGTCCGGAGGCGAAGGCCCTCCTGGACGCCGGCGCCAACATCCTCGTTACGGGTTCGATCACGGAAGAGGAGGGTCTCGGGGCGTCGTTCCATCAGATCCTCGAGGAGGTGCGTAGGGCCCGTGGCGGCTGAACCGAAGGTCGGCACGGGCGACGACTACCACCAGGTCCGACGGGGGCACGTCCTCTTCCGCGCGCCCTCCCCGACGGTCACCTACGGGCTCATCCTCGTTGCCAGTGCCGCTCTCGCGGCACTCCTCTGGCTCCCCGACGAGACCCGATTCGCCGAGGGATTCCTCGTCGCCGGCGTCCTGCCCGCGTTCATCGCGTCGGCCGCTTCCACTCCAATCTGTTCCGCGCTCGGCGGCCGGCTCGAGTTCCACCGCAGTGCCTTCCTGGCCCTCACGGTCATGGTCGTCCTGGTGCCGCTCGCGGCGCTGTGGCGGCTCGCGTTGTGGATCGACCCCGCGGTCGTGCCGGGACTCGCCTACCTGGGAGTGTTCCTCGCTGGCCCGGCGTTCTGGTTCCGCCATGCCAGCCTCTACGGGGTCTCTCGTCCGAGCCACGCCCGCATGCTGGTGCCCTCGCTCCTCCAGCCGGTGCTCTACCTGGCCGGGTTCTTCGCGCTGGTGCCCCCGACGGTCACCCTCGTGGAGCTGGCGGCCGCGTTCCTCGCGCTGGGATTCGTGGCGGCCGTCGCCTTGGTCCGAGCATCGGACCGCCCGATCCGCCGGGAGTTCGGCTTCTCCGGGGTCTCCCTCATCCGACCTCTCCTCGACCACGTCAGCCGGCGAGACCCGGATGCCTCCCGAGCGCTCGAGGCGTTCTTCCTGAAAGGGGCGATTCCCGGGAACATCGAGGCGAGGGTTCTCGCGTTCTCCCGGGGAGGCTCCATCAAGGCCACGGTGGCCCTCCCGACGGTCCACCCCGGGCCGTTCGCCGCGCTCGGGTCGAGCGACCTTCCCCGCAAGCTCTCCGAGAAACTGGGGCCCTCGGCCGGGACGGTCTTCGTGCCCCATACCCCGTGCGACCACGACCTCGACCTTCCCTCGGACGAGGAGGTCGACCGGGTCGCCTCGGCGATCCGCGAGCTCCTCGCCTCGCCTCCCACCCCGGGCCGCGCCCGGGCGAGCCCTCTCGTCTCTCCCTACGAGGGTAGCCTTGCCCGTGCGCAGCTCCTGGGGAACGTGGTCCTCGTCCTCGTCACCCAGGCCCCGAAGCCGACCGATGACATCGCGTACAGCGTCGCCGACCGGATCGTTCGGGAGGTCGCTCAGGAAGGAGGACCCCGGGTCGTGCTCGTGGACGCGCACAACTCCTACGTGGAAGGACTGGGCGACATCCTCTACGGAACGCCCATGGCCGAGAAGCTCGTGGCCGACACGAAGGCCGCGGTCCGAGCGGCGGTCGCCGCCGCCCGGGACGGGCCCATCGAGGTCGGAACCGCGGTCCGAAAAGGGTACTCCATCGGACGCGACGGCATCGGACCCGAGGGGTTCCGGGCGCTGGTGATCCGCGCGGGGGGGAGCACGTCCGGCTACGTGCTGATCGACGGCAACAACCTCCTCCTCGAGCGGCGAGACCCGATCGTCCGCTCGCTCCTCGAACGGGTCGACGTGGCCGAGGTCCTCACGACCGACAACCACGTGGTCCACGAGGTCGATGGCGGGATCAACCCCGTCGGGGAACGATTCCCTCTGGCGGCGTTGATTCGGGAGTCCCGCGCGACCCTCGAGGAAGCGCTTCAGAACCTCGAGCCGGTCTCCGTCCACTTCGGGGAGAAGAACGTCTTCGGCGTCAAGGTCCTGGGGCCCGGCTACACCGCACGGCTTTTGACCTCGCTCGGCGACACCCTGTCCATGTTCACGCACATGTTCGTCGCGACCCTCCTTCTCCTCATCACCAGCTCCCTCGTGATCCTTCTCGCCATCCGCTGAGGGTCTCATGTCCCCGTCCTCTGCCGGACCGAACCCGTTGAAGGCGAGCGGCGCCATCGGGGGAGAAGAGAACCTCCGGCTGCTCACTCAGCTCGTCTCGATCGCACCGACGAACCTGGAGGACATCGGCCACGGACGATGGGAGAAGCCGAACTACCTCCGGGCCGCGGAGGCGATCGTCCGCGCGGCCCGCACCGCGGGCCTCGCCACGCGGGTCTACGACCCCACGGTCGTGGGGGACGTGAAGGGCGACTGGCACGGCGCCCCGCGACCGAACGTCATCGCCGAGCTCGACGTGGGGGCGAGCGAGACCGTTCTTATCCTCGCCCACTACGACGTCGTGCCGGTACCGACCGAACAGCTCGGCCACTGGAAGAGCCCCCCACATACCTTGACCTACCGGGCGGACGGGCGGCTCTACGGCCGTGGGTCGAACGACGACCTCGGCAGCGGGGTCGTCGCGTCGATCGCCGCGCTGCGAAAGCTCTCGGAGGAGACCGACCTCCGAAGGAACGTTCGTCTGGTCGTCTGCTGTGACGAGGAAACCGGAGGCGAGGGGGGCGTCGAGGCGATCAAGGTCCATGATGCGCGGCTCCCTCCCGACGGCCCTGAGCGCATCCTTCGGGGGGACGTCGCCCTCATCCCGGATGGTAGTCCGGAGGCGACCGCCGGTTCGAGCGGGGTCGCGTTCCTGGAGGCGTCGTTCCAGGGCCCGCCCGAACTTCGCGAGGCGCTCGCCTACGGTCAGGCGCTCGTCGACCTGCATGAGGTCGCGCGGAGGTGGCGTTCCGTCTACGCTTCACCGGACTGGCCGGACCGTCACGCTCCGGAGCCGGTGATCACGGGCCGGGCGAGCGTGACGCGCTTCGATGTGAGCGATGTCCCGCCGTCCGAACGCGGCGTGCGCCTCGTCGCCGCCCATGCCGAGACCGACGCGGCCAACCAGTCGGCCGCCGCGGTGACCCTCCTGTTCCGCGGTGGGCCCGAAGAGCTCCGCTCCCTCCCGGCCCGTCTCACGCCCCTCGTCGGCCCCCCGTTCCGCCTCGAACCCGCCCGCGCCACCTCGCTCCCCGTCGCCCCGGGGACCCTCGCGCTCCAGCTGATCGGCGAGGCGACCCACGGGGGTTACCCGCACCATGGCCACAACCCGGTGCCCCCGACGCTCCGCCTCCTTCAAGCGGCGGTCGAACGGAACCTCCTCGATGGGCACGCGAAGGGGGCGGCCACGTTCACGGTCGACCTTCGTCTCATCCCCGAGATGGAGCTCGCCGACGGTCTCGACGCCGCTCTGCGGTACGTCCGCGCCTACATCGAGAACCGTTCGCCCGCGGCCCGGATCGCCGCGCCCCCCGCCCGGTGCCGGGCCGGCTACTCGCTCCCGGTCGACCACCCGGCCCTCCTCCGCCTCGAGCGGATCCTTCGGGAGACCCTGGGCGCGAGCGGGGTCCGTGGCGAGTACGGCGGGACCGACGCGAGCGCGCTCCGGGACCTCACGACCCCGAAGGGCGACCCGTTGCCGGCGCTCGTCTTCGGGAGCATGGACCCGGAAGCGCACATCCACGACGCGGAGGAGAGCGCCGACCCCCGGAAGATCGCCGCGGTCGCCTCCTCGATCGAACGGTTCATCCGCGAGCCCTAGACCCCGGAGACGTGTGTGGTGGACCCCTGGCTCTCATCCCTGATGGCGGTCCTGTGGGTCCTTACCCCGGCCTACCTCGCGAACGCCCTCGCGACCCTTCCCCGGGGACGGGGGCCCCCGATGGACTTCGGGCGCGTGTGGCGTCGCGACGGGCGACGGATCCTCGGTCCCTCGAAGACGTGGTCCGGGTTCCTGGTCGGCGGGTTCGCCGCGATCCCGTTCGGCCTCATCGAGGCCTGGGCGATCCTGGCGGCGCCTCCGAACCTAAAGCTCGTTCCGGTCCTGGCTCCGAGCGTCCTCGCCGCGGTCTGGGTCGTCGCGCTCCTCACGTTCGGCGCGATGACGGGCGATGCGCTGGGCTCGTTCGTCAAGCGCCGCCTGGGGCAGGAGAGCGGCTCCCGCGCGCTCCTCCTCGACCAGCTCCCCTTCGTCCTGGTCCCGATCGGGCTCGGGTTCGTGCTCTATCCGAGCGTGTTCCTGCCGGTATTCATCAACGGATGGGGCGTCCTCTGGCTCCTCGTCGTCACCCTCGGGCTCCACACGCTTTTCAACTGGATTGGGTACAAGGCCGGTTTGAAGAAGGTGCCCTGGTGAACGCTCCGGTCGCAGACCCCGAGCCCGGCCACACCGAGATCGTCCGAACGTTGCTCGACGCCGGCGCCGTGCGGTTCGGCGATTTCACCCTCGTCTCGGGCGAGAAGAGCGACGTCTACATCGACGTCAAGCGAGCCTGGACCGACCCGAAACGCCTCGACCTGCTCGCGCGGGCGCTCGCGAACCGGGTCGGTCCGGTCGACCGGCTCGCGGGCATGGAGCTGGGAGCGGTCCCGCTGGTCGTCGCCACCGCGCTCCGGACCGGCCTCTCTTACGTCGTCCTCCGCAAGGCGGCGAAGGAGCACGGCACGCGTCAGCCGTACGAGGGGGACATCTCGCCCGGGCTTCGGGTCCTCCTGATCGAGGACGTCACGACCACCGGCGGCAGCACGCTGCGGTCGGTCGAGATCGTGCGCGGGGCCGGGGGCATCGTCGACCGTGTCCTGGTCGTGGTCGACCGGGAGAGCGGGGCCGCGGCCCGGCTCGCCGCCGCGGGGGTCCGGATCGAACCTCTCGTCACGCTGTCGGAGCTTCGCGGGGCCCGTACGTGAGCGGGGCCGTTCGGGCGGACGGTACGGTACGGTTCGACGACCCGTCCGAGGCGGGCCAGGTCTACGGGAAGGGGTTCTTCGGAACGCCGTCGTCCGACGGCAGCCTCACGCTCGACCGGTACGAGGCGGTCTACCTGGCCGAGATGGGCCGGGTGGGCCTCCGCGGGACCGGGGGACGAACGGTCGCTTGGTCGATGGTGTTCCGACGCGCGGTCCGGGCGGACCCGGGGTTCGCGGTGCGATACCTCGTGTACCGGGATTTGCGGCAGCGGGGATACGTGGTGCGCGCGAGCCCTCCGCCGGTCGCGTTCACCGTCCTGCCCCGGGGCGGCACGCTCCACAAGACCCCGTCCCGGTACTGGGTCGAGGCGATCAGCGAGCGGGTCCCGTTCGACCTCGCCCGCCTGTTCGACCTCGCCGAGCGCGCCCAGACCGCGAAGAAGCTCCTCCTGCTCGGCCTCGTCGACGAGGAGTCCGACCTCACCTACTACCGGGTCCGGCGCCCGACCCCGACGGGCGCGCTTCCTTCGCGGGCGCTCTCGACCCCCGCCGAAGGATGGCTATCGGAGGACCGCGTGACGGTCCACGGCTCGGCCGCGGCGACCGAGCTCGGAAAGGAGCTCGCCTACGGAAGCCGCGTCGGGGACCGTCTGGAGCTGAGCCTCCTCGAGGCCACCTACCTTTGCTCCGAGCACCAGCTCTCGCTCCGGGATTCCAAGAGCGGTCGGCCGGTCCCGCTCGAGTCGCTCGAGCGACGGGCCCGTCGGCTCGACCCCCTCTTCTTCGAGCGGCTCGCGGCGTATCGAGAGCTGCGGGGGCGCGCGCTCGTCGTGAAGACCGGGTTCAAGTACGGAGCCCATTTTCGAGCCTACCCGAGGAATCCGGAGCATTCTCACGCCCGGTACCTCGTGCAGGCCGTTCCGGCGACGCACGTCGCATCGTGGATTGAGGTGGCGGGCGGGGTCCGAGTGGCCCAAGGGGTTCGAAAGGAGTTCCTGGTCGCCGGCGTACGCCCCGACGCTCAGGTCCGATTCCTCTCGCTCGAGCGCATCCGACCCTGAGAGCGCCGCCCGACTCGGGCGGAGCACCGGCGGTAGTGCGAGGCTACTCGGCGCGCTCGCGGACGAGAGGACCCGCCGTCCCGGACGGTAGAGCCGAGAACGCCACCCGTACTCCATCCCGCGCGAGCCTCGCCGCAGACCGGGCTACCAGCTTCGTTCTCTCGAGCGGGCCTGGGGAAGCCTTCGCGAGCGGCCAGATAACGGCGAGGGTCCTGCCTTCGGAACGTTCGGTGGCGACGAGAATGGGCGTCTCGAACCACGGATGCTCGGCCAGGAGGCGGGCGAAATGCTGCCCGATGTAGCCGCTCGCGCCGAGGATCGCGCACGGCCGTGACTCGTCGGTCATGGAAGGAACCCACCCCGCAGGCCGAGGTCCGCGAGCGCGATCGCCGCCACCGCCTCTAGGACCACCACGGCGCGAGGGACGATGCAGGGGTCGTGCCGGCCGGTAACGCTGAGGGTGGTGGACGAACGATCCGCGAGATTCACGGTACGCTGGGGTCGGGCGATCGAGGACGTCGGCTTCACTGCGACCCGGAACACGACAGGCATGCCGGTCGAGAGACCCCCCAGGATCCCCCCTGCGTGATTGGTCTCCGTCCGGACCTTGCCGTTGACCCAGACGAAGGGGTCGTTGTGCTCGCTTCCCTTCATGCGGGCGACGCGGAATCCGGCGCCGAACTCGATCGCCTTCACGGCGGGGACCGAGAAGGCGATGTGCGCGATCGAGCTCTCGATGGAGTCGAAGAACGGCTCCCCGAGGCCGACCGGTAGACCCTCGGCCCGGACCTCGACGATGCCTCCAAGGCTATCGCCTTCCCGACGGGCTTCGGCGATGGCTTCCTCCATTCGGCGCGCCGCCTCGACGTCCGGACAACCTACCTCGTTCGCCGCCGTACGCGCGCGCACGGCCGCGAGCCCCTCGTCCTCCCGGATCGGGGCGTCCACCGGTCCAATGGACCGGGTGTAGCCCGCGACCTCCACGCCTCGGGACGAGAGGAGGGTCTTCGCGATCGACCCCGCGATCACCAGGCCGACGGTCATCCGACCGGAGAAGATCCCGCCTCCCGACAGGTCGGCGTCCGGCCCGAATCGCACCCGAGCCGGATAGTCGGCGTGGCCGGGGCGAGGCGTATCCTTCCTCCGGTCATACGGGCCGCGACGGACGTCCTCGTTCGCGACGTGCGCCCGGAAGGTGGACCCGTCCGACTTTCCCTCAACGAGCCCCGAGTCGACGATGAGCCGGTCCTCTTCCTGTCGCCGGGTGGCGAGGCGGCGACCGACGGGCCGGCGGCGATCGAGGTCCTCCTGTATCCGGGAGAGTTCGATGGGAACGCCGGCCGGGATCCCTTCGACCTCTGCGCCTACGTCCGGCCCGTGGCTGGTTCCGAAAAGCGTCACCCGGAACCGGTCTCCGAATCGCATCATCGTCCGGCCACTCCTCCCGAGAGGGCCGCGAAGGTTGTCCAGAATCCGGGGAACGACTTTCGCACGGCCGTTCTCTCTCCTACGACCGATTCCCGGTCCGCGGCGAGCGCCCCCACGGCCGCGCTCATCACCAACCGGTGGTCGGAAAGGTGGCGGAGGTCGAGCGCCCGCGGTCGGCGAGTTCCGCGGATGCGTAGGCCGCCCTCCGTGCTCTCGACCGTAGCCCCGAGGCGGCGGGCCAGAAGCGCGCTCGAGGTCTTCCGGTCGGACTCCTTGAGGACGACGTGTTCGGCCCCGACGATCCAGCTCACCCCGGGGGTAGTGGCGGCGAGAACCCCCGCGAGGGGGTACAAGTCGGGGGCGTCCGTGAGGTCGATGCGGAACGGTTTCGGAGTTCCCCCGGTCACCGTCGCTCCGCTCGGCCGCCTCGTGACGGTGGCCCCGGCGGTCCGCAGCAGGTCCAGCACTGCGAGGTCCGCCTGGGGCCACGTCGAAGGAATGCCTTCCACCCGCACCGTCCCGCCACTGACCGCGGCGGCGGCCCACAGATAGGCGGCGGAGGAGGCGTCTCCCGGGACCGTGAATCCCGAGCCTCGGAAGCGTTGCTGGCCGGGAATGTAGAAGCGCCGACCCCGACGTTCCACTCGGACCCCATGATGGGTGAGCACCGCGAGCGTCGCGTCCAGGTACGGCTTCGAGACCACCGTTCCCGTTAGCTCGAGCGACGAATCTCCTTCCAGCGCGGGGAGCGTGAGCAGCAAGGCCGAGGCGAACTGCGAACTCTTCGAAGCGTCGAGAGAGACACGGCCCCCGTGCATCGGTCCGCGGACCTCGATCGGAAGGCCCCGACCGTGCCGGTGTCGGCAGCTGGCTCCGAGCGCCTTCAGCCCGTCGAGAAGGTCGTCGATGGGGCGTTCGGAGAGTCGTTCCGCGCCCGCGATCACCACGGTCCGGTCCGAGAGGGCCGCTAGCGCCGACACGAACCGAAGCGTCGTGCCGGACTCGTGGCATTGGATGAGAACGGGCTTTTGGGGACGCCGTTCCGACGGTCGGTCCACCTGCCAGACGTCATGGCCCCGGGAGACGTGGCTTCCCAGTCGGCTCACGGCGGAAGCGGTCGCGCGCGTGTCGTCGGAGTCGAGCGGGTGACGGACCCGAAACGGCCGATGCGCTAGATGACCGACGACCAAGGCACGGTGCGTGTAGCTCTTCGACGGAGGTGCGCGGACCGTGCCGCACGCGGGACCCGGCCGGATCCGCACGGTGCTCACGGTGGGCCGCCTCCCGCCAAGGAGGTTCGAGTGAACGGAACGACCAGCTTCTGGGCCTTGTCCGACGGAAGTTCCCGAACCAGGTCGCGAAGGCGGCCGAGGGGCGCGATCGTGGCGAGGGTCGGGCCGAGGCCGCTGACGCCGCTCGCGATCGCGCCGTGGCCCCGAAGATGTTCTCGGACCTCCCGGTAGGAGTAGCCCATCGTCCGCTCCACGAGCTCGGTATTGAGCCGCATCGCCTTGGTCCAGTCCCCGTCCATCGCGGCCCGGGCGGCCAGGTCGCCCGAGGCCCGCTCGCACGAGAAGGCGGACACATAGTTGGGCGAGGGCGGGTGGCGTTGCGACGGGATATAGAGCGCGACCCCCCAACCGGGGTCGATATCGGTTCGCCGAAGGACCTCGCCCCGGACGTTGTCGGTCACGACGAACCCCGGTTCGAGGCCCGCGAGGGCGTCGTCGAGCGCACCGGTGGCACTGACCCCGACACGACGCGCCACGTCTGCGGAATGCCGGCCGATCTCGAGCGGGGTGGGGTTTCGGTCGGCCGCTCTCGCGACGGCGAGCAGCACCGCGGTGCTCACCGCGCTCGAGCTCTTGAGCCCGCGAGCGACCGGTATCTCCGATCGGAGGGCAAGACGCGCCACGGCCCCCGGTTCGGGGAAGTACTGGGATAGACCAACCTTCAGGGCCTCCTCTACGACCGCCGTGTGGCAGTCGCGCGGGATCTCGAGCATGGGGGGTCGCTTCGACCCGTCCGTGGTCAGCGTAACGCGCGCCTCCACGGGGAGCTCGATCCCGGCCGCGCAACCGATGCCCGTCGACAGGGCGTTCGTGATCGTGATTGCGCCGAAGGTCCGAGCCGTGCCGCTCATGGAACCCCCTCGAGCGCGGCCGAGATCTGCTCGGGAGGGGGTCCCTCTCCCCACCAGATGCCGTAGCTCGCCGCCGCCTGGTAGACCAGGAGGCGAGAGCCGTCCTCGTAGGTCGCTCCGGCCTTGTCTGCGGTGAGCCGAACGATCGGGTCCTCCGGAGCGTACACCCAGTCGACCGTGTGGACTCCCGGGCGAAGCCAGTTCAGGTCAGGGAGGGAGGGAGATCCCCCGGCCGCCATGCCCATGAGCGTGGCATGGACGACGAGGGTGGGCCGGGCCCGCCCCGCGTCACGGGCGGCATTGGCGCCGAATTCGCGAGCCAGAACCTCGGACGCTTGGGGGCGGCGGGCCCACACATACGCTTCGACCCCGAGGGACCGTGCGGCGGCGAGGGTGGCGCGAGCGGCACCGCCGGCGCCGATCACCCCGACCGACGACCCGTCCCAACGACCCGAGGACTCCAATTCCTCGAACCGCCGAAGGATGGCGACGAGGTCCGTGTTCTCCGCCTCGACCTCCTCCGCGCCGAGGGAGAGCGTGTTCGCCACGCCGCAGGCGACCGCCCCCGGGCCGACCCGGCTCGCCAGCTCGAGGGCCACTTGCTTGAGCGGGTGGGTGATGTTGAGCCCTCGGAATCCCCCCTCGACGAGGGAAGGGATGGAGTCGACGAACTCCCGATCGCTCTCGAAGTCCAGCGCCACGTAGAGACCGACCTGTCCGAGCTCTCGCATCCACCGTGCGTGAAGGGCCGGGCTCCGCGAGTGAGCGAGGGGGTGCCCGACGATCGCGAACAGCGGTGGGTTTCCATCGGCCCCAAGGTAGGTCCGCAGCCGGTCCACGGGAATCTGGCTCGGCTCGACGGGCGGAGGCGATGCCCCCTCGGCGCGCTCGGCCAGCGAAGCATACACGAGGGGAAAGCCGAACCTCCTCGACCAGGCGCGGAGCAGCGGCCCCGAAGGGCCGGTGGTGAGGGCCACGAGAGCGGATTCGCCGGGAGGAGGCAGGGCGGGGATGAGCTCGTGCAGGAGCTGGCCCACCGACGCCGCCACCACCACTTTTCGGACCGCCCCCCGAGGAACGGTCTGGCGAAGGAGGCGGCTCCACTCCGGTTCTCGTACGCCGGTCGGAGAGTGGCTCGAGACGATCAGCCCCCTCACTCCGGGACGGAGCAGCGCCTCCGCCGCCGGAAAGTCACGGGCGAGCTCGACGTCGATCCAGCGAAACGGATGGCGCGCAAGACCCCCCAAGACCCGCACGCGGGTCTCCGGGTCGTCGGGACCCTCGCCCCCTTCCGCGCGCGAACGCAGCGTTGCGACCATAGGGAGAGGGTTCGGGAACAGTTGGTCGACGCGTCCGAGCTCTTCGGCGTCGAACCGGTCGAACCGGATCTCGAGGAGGTCCGCTCCCGACGTGCGCGCCTCCTCCATCTGTCTCCGCGCGTCCGCGACCGTGCGAGCGGGGAGGGTGACGACGATCGCGGGAGGGGAGGGATTCATCGTTCGATGATCGTCTCCTCGATCGACCGCCCCAGATGACGGGCCGACGGCATCCGCACCCCGTGGACCCGGGTCCCCACCGAAAGCTCGGTCGTGGGGACCCGGGCCGTTTCCGCGGAGAGCCGAACGGTCTCGGCCTCCTGCAAGAACACCGTTCGAGGCGAATCGTCGACCGTGGCCGTGACGATGACGAGGGGACGCCGCTCGATCTTGACCCGTCCTACCCGCACGGAGCGAGCCGACCCGCCCGGCCGGCTCACCAAGACCGAGTCCCCGGGTTCGAGCTCCGAGAGGTAGCGTGTCGTCCCGTCGCCCATGAGGATGTAGGAGTGGGCAGCTCCGGCGTTGACCCGGAATGCCCGAGGCCGGCTGAACTGCGAGCCGACGGCCTCGCTCGCAACGTGGAAGAGGAACCCGGCCGCGCTCCCGACCAGGAGGCCTTCCGCGGCGTCGAGGAGCGAGGTCGTGTCGACGAGCACACGGTCCCCGACCCCCACGGCGCGCACGGACGCGACCGGGACCAGGGTCCACTGGAGGTCCGTCGGCAATGGGCCCTCCAGTACGGATTCGAGGTCGTCGACCTCTTCGGGGGAGCGCACGGTGACGATCACCCGATGCGCCCCGTGCTCCAGAGCCCCGAGCGCCCCCGAGACCTCCCGAGGTCCCCGGGCGTAGACCCACAGCTCGAAGCGCCGCCCTCCGGCGGCGATCGCGTTCTCCAGCGGGATGATCCGGTCCCCCGTCCATTCCACGGCCAGGGTCCCTCCGACCGGAGTCCTCCGGACGGCCGCGTCGAGAGCGGCGGGGTCACCCACAGAGACCAACGGAATGACCGGGGACGCGCGACCACGGACCGTGAGGTGGCCATCTCCACGGACGACTACCTCCTCTCCGGGAGCCGCCTCGATCGGGTCGCCCTCTTCGACCGCGAAATGGGTGAATCCTCGTCGGCGCGCGCGCTCCACGATTGCCGTCCGAGCTTCGCGGGAAGGGGCGATGGGGGCGACCGTCACCCGCTCGCGCGTCACGGCCGTTTCCCTACTCCGAGCCGTGGAGGATCGTCGCGATGCGGCGAGCGAGCGGACCGACCGGGCGCCGTTGGAACAGGTTCCGGCCGATGCAGATGCCCCCCCCACCGGCGCGCACGCTCTCCTTCACGATGGAGAGGAACGTCTCCTCGTCCTCGAGCCGCACGCCCCCGCCGATGAGGACCGGGACGGGGGTCGTTCGACAGAGCTTCGCGAACTCGGTGGCCGACCCGGGGTAGCTCGTCTTCACGATGTCCGCGCCGGTGTCCGCCGCCGCCCGGGCCGCGTGGCGGAGCTCGTCCGGAGTCCCTCCGCTCGGTTTCTTGACGTAGGCCATGCAGAGCAATGGCAGGCCGAGCTTCCGGCACTGGTCCGCGGCGACCCCGAGATCCCGGAGCATGTCCGGTTCCTCCGGGATCCCGAAGTTCACCTGGACGCTCAGGAGGTCGGCCCCGAGGCTGATAGCCTCCTCGGCCGTGCCGACGAGGACCTTCTGGTTCGAGGTCGTTCCGAGACTCGTGGAGGCCGACACGTGGATACCGAGCTGGGTCGTCGGCGCGAGCACAGGCGCGAGCCCCCGTACCGCGCCCTTCGTGACGATCAGCAGGTCCGCGCCGCCGTCCTGCAGCTCCTCTGCTAGCGGAGCCAGCTCCTCGAGACCGTCGATCGGTCCCATCGACACCGGGTGGTCCAGCGGGACCGAGAAGAGCCTGCGCTGGGGGTTTGGGAACAGCCGCCTCAGTCGTATCGTTCTGCCTTCCATCGGTCCTTCCTTCCGTTTCCTTCCTTTAGGATGGGGCCCTGAGAGGACGCGGTCCAGGAATTTGCCGGGCACGTTGGGTCGGCACGTTCTCGGCGCCTTCCCATCACCCGAGCCCGGGGCTAGCGAGCCTTCGTCGGGGTCGCGCCCTCGTGCGTCCCGGCGAGGACCCCGTCCACAAGGAACGCGTGGAGGGAGAAGCCGCGCAGCATCTGCTCCCACATCTGCTTGCGGATCTCGGGGGTCGACGCGAACGCCGCGACGATCTGGCCGACCCACTCGCTGTGCTCGACGTCGGCCGTCACGTGGAGCGAGTAGTACTCGAGGTGCGACTCGTCGACTCCGTAGTGCTTGCGGAACGCGGGGAGGAGCCGAGCGCAGAGCTCGACGTTGGGGGGCTCCGACGACCCCGCCGCGGAGACGTAGAACGTGTTCACCCGGTTGGTATAGAGGAAGTCGTCGATCGCGACCATCGTGCTCGGGAGGAGCGGCGTCTCCAAGACCTCCTTCCGCGGGACGCCGATCCCCTCACAGAACCGGAGCCAGAGCTCCGGATGGCCGGGAGCCTTCCCTTTGGGGTCTCCCGCTTCCTCGACCAGCTGGTCGAGGATCATCCGACGATAGGGGTCGTTGGCGGGGTCCCACGAGCAGTTGGCGAACCGCTCCGCCATCGCGATCGGGACGGAGGCGAGCCACGGGTAGAACTGCTTGACCCACGCGTGGACGAGCGGACGCGACACTTCGCCCCGCTCGAGTCGGGAGAAGAACGGATGGGTCTTGAACGGGTGGTTCGCCATCTTGTACTTCGTGAGCTCGTCGCGGAACGTCGCGCCCTCGAAGCGGACCCACGGAGCCTCGGCCATCGTCGCGCCGAGCGGGCGGCCGTATTTGGTCGCCGAGGTTCCGCCCTGAACCTCCCGGGTTATCGAGCCGCGTCCCGGTTCGGGGCCGTGTCTTCGTCCCTGGGCGACGTTCCGCTCGTCCCACCGTTCGGCCCGCTCGAGGGGGTCCGGGTCCTGGAGTCCGCGCGGTTCGTCGCGGGACCCTGGGCGGCCACGTACCTCGGGGAGTTCGGGGCGCGGGTGATCCACGTGGAAAGCCCTCCGTTCGAACCCCCGTACGCGGACCCGACCCGGACGCTCCGACCCGTGCTCGAGGGGAGCATGCCCGGAGAGGCCGTCTCCGAGTCGTGGGTCCAGTACTCTCGCAACAAGCTGTCGGTCGGGCTCGACGTTCGCCGGCCCGCGGGCCGCACGATTTTCCTGAAGCTGGTCGAGCAATCGGACATCTGGATCGAGTCGTCCCGACCTGGGACGTACGACAAGCTGGGCCTTTCCGACGAGGAGGTGTGGCGCTCGAATCCCCAGCTCACCATCGTCCACGTATCGGGGTACGGCCGTACCGGCCAACCCGACCGGATGAGGACCCCTTCCTACGACCTGACCGCCCAGGCCTACAGCGGCTACCTTTCGCTACAGGGAAAGCCGGATCCCGATCCCCCGATGCGTAGCGGGACCGCGCTCAACGACACGGTGACCGGTCTCGCCGCCGCCACGGCGGGTCTGATGGGGTACGTCCACGCGAGCCGGACCGGCCGCGGACAATCGGTCGACGTGGCCCAGTACGAGATGTTCTTCATCCTCCTCGAGAACCTCGCTCTCGACTACTTCGTCCGAGGGGTCGTTCGGGGGCGTCACGGGTCGGGCCACGCGCGGCTGCACCCGTACGACGTTCACCGGGCGCAGGACGGTTGGGTCGTCGTGGCGGCGCCCACCCCCGACGCGTGGCGCCGACTGAAGACCGTGATCGGCTTCACGGACCCCGCGTACGATGACCGGGACTACCGGCTCGCCCACCGGGAGGCGGTCGACCGCGCGATCGCGGAGTTCTGCGGGTCGCGGACCCGGCAGGAGCTCGAAGAGACCGGTCGGACGCACGACGTCGCGATCACCCGGGTGTTCGATATCGCCGACGCCGCTCGAGACCCCCATTTTCGAGACCGGGAGATGTTCGTAGAGTGGGAGGACCCCATCGCCGGACGGGTGAAAGGCGCCGGGGTCGCCCCCAAGTTCTCTGAAACACCCGGCGGTGTTTGGCGGGGCGCCCCCTGGTTGGGTCAGGACAATGCTCGGGTCTTCGGGGAGCTCCTTGGCCTCTCCCAGAGCCAACTGGACGAGCTGCGTGCCTCGGGGATCATCGGTGAGCGGCCCCCCTCCGGCCCCCCGAGCTCGAAGGCGCCGTTCTTCGTCGCGGAGGGACTGTAGATGGCGATCCTCCCCCCGCTTCCGGGCGACCCCCTGGTCGTAGAGGTGACCGAGTTCGCCGCTCAGCACAACCTCGCTGTCCGGTATCGGGAGCTCGATCGGGACCCCGCGTTTCCCCGCGCAGAGTACCGCGAGTTGGGGAAGGCAGGGTTACTCGGCATGGGGACCTCGGCCGCTCTTGGAGGCAGGGGACTTTCTCTCCCCCAGGTGGGTCTCGCCCTCTTCCACCTCGTGTACCGGTCCGGTACGGTGTTCGGAAAGTTGAGCATTCAGCCCGAGTTCTCCTCCGTTCTGGCGGACCACGGCTCCCCCGGGCTGGTCGAGGAGTGGTTCCGGCCCATGGTCCGAGGCGAGAAGGTCGTGGGGAACCAGATTACGGAACCCGGGGCCGGCTCCGACGCCCAAGGGATGTCGCTCTCCGCCACCCGCGAGGGGGAGGAGTACGTTCTTACCGGGGAGAAGAGCGAGGTGGCGCTCTGCATCGACGCGGACGCCGCGATCGTCTACGGACGTGTCCCGAGCGGGGACCCGCGGGGAGGGGTCACGGCGTTCCTGGTCCCTCAGGACCTGCCGGGCATAACCCGGATTCCGTCCTCGGGAGACCTAGGGGAACGCTGGCAGCGCCGGGGCTCGGTCATCTACGACCACGTGCGCCTCCCCTCGCGATACCGTCTCGGAGAAGAGGGAAAGGGGTTCGACTACCTCCGCACGGAGCTCACCCAGGACCGCGCGCTCCTCGCGGTGATCTACCTCGGCGCCGCGTTCGCCTCCTGGGAGGCGACGGTCGAGTACGTCCAGCAGCGCACGGTGTTCGGAAAGCCGCTCGCCCGCCAGGAGGCCGTCTCGTTCCCGTTGGCCCAGGACCTCGGCCGGCTCTCGGCCGATTGGTTGTACGTCGAAGGCGCCCTCTCCCGGCTCGAGCAAGGCCAGGAGGCCGCCGCGGAGGCCGCCCTGGCCAAGTGGATGGCCGTTGAGGACGGACTTCGAGCGATCGACCACGCCATCCAATTCCACGGCGGGCGCGGCTACTCGCAAGACCTTCCGCACGAGCAGCGCTGGCGCGACGTACGGGCCGGCGGCATCGCTCACGGAACGTCCGAGATCATGCTCGTCGTCGCGGCCCACGAGTTGCGAGCCCGCGGCCCGCACTAGCCTCGGTGGCCGAGCGAGACCAGGGTTCACGTCCAATCGAGCCGGTTCCGCCTGACCGAGGTCCTGCGACCGTACGGGCGGGGTTCTCCCGGCCCGCCGGTCAACCGGCCTTCGAGGCGGCGGGGGAGCGTTCGTGGGATCGGGCCGGCTTGCTAGGGGCCTTCTTCGCCGCGGCGAACTGCTCCGCTTCTGTCGACCCTTCCATCGCGAGGGTGGACGTGAGTCCCCCCGAGAGGATCTGGGCGACCTCGTCAAAGTAGCCCGTTCCGACGAACGATTGGTGTTTCACGGCGGCGTACCCTTCCTCCTCGGCGCGGAACTCCTCCTCCTGGAGGTCGGTGTAAGCGGCCATGCCGGTCTGGGCGTATCCTTTCGCGAGCTTGAACATCGACAGGTTCAAGGCGTGGAACCCAGCGAGGGTCACGAATTGGAACTTGTAGCCCATCTCGCCGATCGTCGACTGGAACTCGGCGATGACGTCGGGTTTGAGCTTCTTGCGCCAGTTGAACGATGGGGAGCAGTTGTACGCCAGGAGTTTTCCCGGATAGTCGCGGTGGACCTCGCGCGCGAACCGTTCGGCCTCTTCGAGGTCGGGTCCCGCCGTCTCGAACCACAGCAGGTCCGCGAAGGGGGCATACGCGAGACCCCGTGCGATCGCCATATCGAGCCCTCCCGTGATGTCGAAGAACCCCTCGGGGGTCTGCTTCCCCGTGAGGAACGGCGCATCCCGGGGGTCAACGTCGCTCGTCAGGAGCTTCGCGGAAAGGGCGTCGGTCCGGGCGATCACCACGGTCGGGACGCCCGATATGTCGGCCGCGAGCCGAGCGGCCCAGAGCTTTTGGTTGAACTCCCTCGCGGGCACGAGGACCTTGCCGCCCATGTGCCCGCACTTCTTGACGGAGGCGAGCTGGTCCTCGAGGTGAAGGCCCGCGGCCCCGGCGTCGATCAGCGACTTCGTCAGCTCGAAAACGTTCAGGTTGCCTCCGAACCCCGCCTCGCCATCGGCAACGATGGGCGCGTACCAGCACACCTCGTCCTTCCCTAGGCCATGCTGCTTCTCGTCCTCCCGGCGGAGCGCGTTATTGATTCGCCGGACGAGGTTGGGCATCGAGTCCGCCGGATAGAGGCTCTGGTCCGGGTACGTCTGGCCCGCGTCGTTGGCATCGGCGGCGACCTGCCAGCCGCTCGCGTAGATCGCCGGCAGGCCCGCGGCCACCATCTGGACCGCCTGGGTCCCGGTCATGGCGCCGAGCGTAGGGAGATACGACTCGGAGTGGAGGAGGCGCCAAAGCCGCTGGGCACCAAGCGAGGCAAGCGTGTGGGCGATCGTGACCGAACCTCGGAGTCGTTCCACGTCCGCGGCGCGGTACGGCCGTACGATCCCTTTCCACCGGTCGTCTTCCTTCCAATCCAGGCCGACGGGTTCCGTCATTCTCCCACGCCCCCTTGTGGGTCCCCCAATTCGGGGTACGCACGCTCTGTGATAAACCCCACGAGAACCGGAGATAAGACCACCTCGTCCAAGATGGCGGCGGCGCGCTCCAGGGACCGGGTCGTGGCTGGCCGGCTCGGGTCGAAAAGGAATTTCCCTCGTTCCTCGGCGAAGGCCTCCCGGACCCGTGCAAGGTTGACCGGCTGCCCATCCTCCAGGCGAGCGTGGTGGTGCACCCACTGCCAGAGTTGAGTGCGCGCGATCTCCGCGGTAGCTGCATCCTCCATCAGGTTGTCGATCGGGACGCACCCGATCCCCCGAAGCCATGACTCGAGGTACAGGAGAGCGGCCCGTGCGTTCCGCCGGACCCCTTCCGGGGTGATAGGACCCGTGGGAACCGCCAGGAGCTCGTCCGCACCGACCGTCAGGCCGATCCATGGTCGCGAGATCTGGTTCGGGGTCGGCATCCCCCGGTCGAAGACGTCCATGGCGACCTTGACGAGCCCGGGATGGGCGACCCAGGTCCCATCGTGTCCCGCGGCCACCTCGCGCTCCTTGTCCGCGACGACGAGGGCGATCGCTTTCGCATTCGCCTCGGGGTCCTCCTTGATCGGGATCTGAGCCGCCATGCCCCCGATGGCATGGGCACCGCGCCGATGGCACGTCTGGATGAGAAGGTGCGAGTAGGCGGTCAAAAAGGGGGTACTCATCGTAAGGCTCGAGCGGTCGGGGAAACGTGCGGTGGGAACGTCCTCGAACTGCTTGATGAAGCTGAACAAGTAGTCCCATCGGCCGCAGTTGAGCCCGACCGAGTGTTCTCGAAGTTCCCAGAGGATCTCGTCCATCTGGAACGCGGCCGGGAGGGTCTCGATGAGGGCGGTCGCTCGAATGGTGCCGACGGAAAGACCGAGAGCGTCCTCGGCGGCCGAGAAGACATCGTTCCAAAGGCGCGCCTCGAGGTGATGCTCCATCTTGGGAAGGTACAGGTACGGCCCGGTACCGCGCCGTCGCAGTTCGAGTGCGTTGTGGAAGAGGAAGAGGCCGAAGTCGAAGAGGCTCGCGGATATCGGTCGGCCGTCGACCTCGAAATGACGTTCGTCGAGATGCCAGCCCCGGGGTCGGACCATTAACGTGGCGACCCGTTCGTTCAGCCGGTACTCCTTGCCCTCCGGGGAGGTGAATGTGATGCGCCGACGTACGGCGTCGCGCACATTCGCTTGACCGAGGACGGTTGCCGTCCACGTGGGGGAATGTGCGTCCTCGAAATCGGCCATGAACACGCGAGCGCCCGAGTTAAGGGCATTGATGATCATCTTCCGGTCGACCGGACCGGTGATCTCGACCCGGCGGTCGACCAGGTCCGACGGAGGGGGAGGGACGGTCCAAGGGTCGACTCTGACTCGTTCGGTTTCTGGGAGAAATCCGGGGCGGTCGCCGGCCGCGAGGGTTCGCCGGAACCCACCTCGTTGTGCGAGAAGCTCTCGCCGGCGCGCTTCGAAGCGCCGGTGAAGCATCGCAAGGAAAGCGACCGCGGGGGGTTCGAGGATCTCCTTGGCTCGGTCTGGAAGCGTGCCCAGTACCCGAATCGGACCTTCCTTCGTCGCAAGGGGACCGAAGCCCGACGCGGATTCATGCGCATGCGGAGCCATCAACCCAATGGCCCCTGAGGCCGACGGCGATAGACCAGCGATCTCAACGCCACCTCAAACGAGGCAACCTCTCCCCTGACAAATAGGTTGGCGCCGCGCGCGGAGACCGGTCGCGGACGTGGCGGTGATGAGGGGTGGCTTGCTCGGTCCCCTATTGGGGACGGGTGAGATAGATCAGACCGCTTCGGCGTGGGCCTCCCAGGAGCGGAACCTTGGGGCCGCCGAGGTGGAGACGTTCCTCCACGAGGGACTCGCGGTTGGTGCCCTCCTCACCTAGGTCAGGACAAGTCCGTGCGACCGACGGTCGAACGAAGACATTCGGAAAGGTCCCGACCCCGCAGCCTTTGGGAAAGTCCGAAACTTCTCCGGTGCCAACTTACAAATCATAAGCCCGGACTCTACCCACTTATCCCGTGTCGGAGTCTCCCGCGCACCTTTCCACCATCGACCTGCTGACCCTACGCGAAGTGCGGGGGTACCTGCCGCGGTGGCACGGAATCGGGTTGGCCGTCTTCATCGCAGTGGGCTACGCGCTGGGTTTGATGGTTCTCGGGGACATGCTGGCGGTAGCCCACTTCTCGGGAGGATACAGCGTCCTCCTCCTGTGGGCAGTCGCGCTCGTCTTGCGATGGACGTTCCAGTACCTCCTACTCGCCGGCTTCGCTGGGGCGATTGTCGTAGCCCCCGTACCTGTCCTGGACTGGCTTGCGGGTATCCAACCCTTGGCCGCGTGCCGGCCATCCGCGGAATCGGTATCCCAGTCGGCGAACGGCGGTAGGTTCCCGGGATGATAGACCCCCTGGTGATACTCGCTCCCCTCGCCGCGGGAATGTCGGTTTCGATCGCCTACCTCGTGAAGTGGGCCAGCGAGGCACGCACCCCGCTTCGGGTCGGCGTCGTGGTTTTCCTGCTACTGATGATGGTAGCCATGCTCCTCGGGGCGGCGCTGTACTTCGTCAACCCGTCCGTCAACTCGTTCCTCGAGGCGGCGTGGGTGATGACCGCCCTGATGTCCCTCGGCGCCGCGGTCGTCTTTCTCTCCTTCCTCCGCGGGGTGCCGCTGGAAGCCGGTGAGACGACCCCGGCCCAGCCATTCTTCGCCGCCGGGCGCTCGTTCGTGGGTTCGGTAATCGTTCTCATTCTCGCGAACGAGCTCCTGATGGGTTGGACCTTCCAGGCGGTCTCGGGGCAGGCACCGACCCTATCGGCGACCGGTCTGGCGGCGGTCGGCCAGCTGTTCGTCGCGTCGGTCAACTCGCCCTGGTTCCTCTTCACGATGTCCGCCGAGATGGTTCTGACGGCGGTCCTCCTGCGGGGTCGTCTCTCTCGGACGATCTTCGCCGTGCTCGTCTCCCAGTCGTTCCTCATGCTGTTCTCGCCCCCCGCGCTCGACTGGGCGACTTGGACGGCCGTCTCGATCTACGTCTCGAGCGCCGCGATGATCGGTCTGTTCGTCTACCTGATGGAGCACATCTACCGACATCACCAGCTTGGAGCCGGGTTCTCGACGTATCTGGTCGAGCTTCTCGCCATCTACGCCCTCATGATGGCGGGGCTGTTCCTGTGGGTCTTCTACGGGAACGGGACGGCGTTCGCGGTCTCCATCGTCCTAGAGATGGTCGTCTTCTTCGGCGCCGTGGTCCGGCCGGAGAAACTGTCCGCGGAGCTGGCCCAGCCCTGGCCGTTGCGGCCGAACTGGGCGTTCGCGTTCCTGGCGTGCATCTTCGTTGCCGAGATCTTCATGGGAGGGCTCCTTGACGTCCAGGTGAACGGTGCGGCGTTCACCAGCAGTCTCCCGTTCCTCCCCATGACCGGGCCGCCCTCGGCGGTCCTCCTGAACGCCGTCTCGAACGGCTTCTGGTTCCTCGCCACCGTAGCCGCATCCACGTGGTTCCTCCTCATGATGGGCGCAGAGATGGGCGCTCTCGTCGTCTTCAAGTTCCGCGAAACACGAAACCTCGAGAACCGGATACGCCTCGTGCTGATGATGGGATGCTATGCCGCGTTCGCGGTGTTCTACCCGAGCCTCTACTTCGGCCGGGTCCTCCCGAACGCGCCCGCCTCGAGCCAGGTCCCGGTGCTGGGATGGCCCATGGGCCTCGGGTCGTTCCCGCTCGCGACCAGCGTCTTCGTCGCAGTCCTGCTGACCTACACCATCACCGGGGCGCTCGTCATCCTCTTCGGTCGACGCGTGATCTGCTCGACGTTCTGCACCGCGCCGCTGATGTTCCAGGGCACGACGGTCGACGCGATGAAGACGTTCAACCGGACCGGTCCAATCGGTCGAAAGTACCTCTCAAGTCGCCTCTCAACGACGTACGCCGTCACGACCGGCCTCGTGATGGGCTCCCTCGTTGTGACCTCTTTCCTCTCGTACCTCGACACGACGGGAACCCTGAACGTCCTTATTCTTGGAACGGACCCGGCGGTGTTCTTCTTCGCGTTCTACTTCTCCGTCCTCTGGTTCCTGATGTTCGTGACGATCCCGTACACTGGAAACTACAACTGCGTCACCATGGGCTGGTGTTACACGGGGACCATCGCCCAGGCGTTCCAGAAGGTTGGATTCTTCAAGCTCAAGGTCCACGACAAACAGGTCTGCCGGGAGTGCACCACACTCGACTGCGCCAAGGGCTGTCCGGTCGCCCTCGTCGACATGCCGGGCCATCTTCGGACGAAGGGAGAATTCCGAAGCTCGAAATGCTGCGGGGTCGGGGATTGCGTTGAGGCGTGCCCGTACGGCAATCTCTACATTTCGGACGTCCGGCATTGGCTCCGAGCCCGCCTCGGCCTGCCGCAGGCCCCGGTCCAAGCGAGCCGTCTTCCCATGGTCCGCTCGACCGTTGCTGTTCCCCCCGCCCAGGCGAGCCCGTCCTTCCCCGGCGGGACCGCGGCCGTCGGCCGCCCCTAGTTCATGAGGCGCTGGCTTTGGTGGGCCGCCCTCAGCCCCCTCTGTCCAAGGGGAGAAGAACAGTCCCTCGACCACCCGACCCGAGGCCGGTCGCCGTGGATTCAGCGCCGGGTCCCGGGGGTAGGAGCGCGCATAAGGACCGGTATCGGCGATACCGGGATCGATACCAGCCCCGACAGGGATTGGGGGGTCGCGCCCATGAAGGTCCCGCCGATACCGGACTACCCCACCGGTCTGTTCCAATTCCTAGTCCCTCTCGCGCGCCTCTCGCGGTCGGTCATCGGCCGCACGATGGCCAGGTTCCCGCGGGATCGGTCAACCGCCTCCTCATTGGACGCGGGCGTCTATTCTTAACCACCTCGATTCTCGCGATGGCGCTGTCATGGTCGGGCCAGAGAACGCGGACACGCGCCCGCCGCCGGCGCTGATCTCCTGGAGCAGCGGAAAGGATGCGGCCTATGCGCTCTGCGAGGTCGCGCGCACCCGCGTCGTGAAACCTGTGGGGCTCTTGACGACGGTGACCGAGGCGTTCGGGCGGGTCTCGATGCACGGGGTCCGCGAAGAGCTCCTGCGGATGCAGGCGGATGCCCTCGACCTTCCCCTCACGACAGTGCGCATCCCCTATCCCTGCCCGAACGACGTTTACGAACGCGAAATGCGGCGGGCCCTGGAAGCGGCGCGGTCCGGCGGCATCCGTCATGTCGTATTCGGCGACCTGTTTCTCGAGGACATCCGACGTTACCGTGAGGCGCGTGTGAGGGAAGTCGAGATGGAGGGCGTCTTCCCACTGTGGCAGCGCCCCACCAACGAGCTGGCGAGAGAGATGCTACGGACCGGCCTTCGAGCCCGACTGGTTTGTGTGGACCCTCGGCTCCTTGCCCGCTCCTTCGCGGGGCGTGCGTTTGACGAACGTCTTCTGGCCGACCTGCCGCCCGGGGTCGACCCTTGTGGAGAGCGCGGAGAGTTTCACACGTTCGTGACGGACTCTCCGCTATTTCGCTCGCCCATATCGGTCCGCCGGGGAGAGATCGTCGATCGTGACGGGTTCGTCTTTGCCGACCTGAAGCCGAAATGAATCGCGGCCTCGCGCGCTCCTCTCGGTCGGTCATCGACCGCGCGTGCCAATCATCAAGATCGCGATCGCGCGGAACGCGACCCACTCTCTCGCGGGAGGAGCTGTCCGTGGTGAGCATCGGCTGACGGTCCTGCACTTACCTCCACGAGATTGACCGTGGTCGACCCTATGGCGAGAATCGTTCTCCCCTGACGTGAAACCAGCCCGCCAAGGGCGCGTTGGGGGTTTTGATCTAACGGAGAGCCCACCACTCCAAACGCGCAAGGGTGGTTGGAACCATGCACCTAGTTGGAGCCCCGAGGGCACGCCTTCGAAACCTATCGAGGGCATCGCAGCCCACCTCAGTCAGGAAGATCAGCGGCTCGCCGGGATGAGCTCGTAGACTCCTACCTTTTGGGTGATGTTCTTCAACGACGGAGTACCGCGGTAGCGCATTGAGGACGAAATCTTGCCCGAGATCTGTTCGTGGACCTGTTGGGAGATGCAGATTCCCCCGGGTCTCGCCAATGCCTGAAGCCTCGAGGCGATGTTGACCGCGTCGCCGAAGATATCCCCACCCCTGTGGATTACATCCCCGACGTGGATGCCTATCCGGACCCCGTTGCCTCCCTTTACCCGTCGCATCTGCCGCTGGACCGCAACAGCACACTCCGCGGCCGAGAGCGCACTGCCGAACTCAACCAAGAACCCATCGCCCGTTCCTTTGATCACACTCCCCTCGAATCTTGGGATCGTGGACCGGATGGCCCTCTCCTGTGCGTCAAGGAGCTTCAGCGCCTCCCGTTCACCCTTCCTCATCAGCTTGCTGTACCCCACCATGTCGGTGAACATCACGGCCGTAAGGTGTCGGGTTCCTCGCGAGGGCAACGGTTCGCCTATCACCACCTCTCCCCGCGGCCGTAATCGGACCGGTTTCCACCCGGAATCAATCGACTCTCCACGGACCATCCTTGCTCGGATGTGGTGTTCCAGCCTACCTTCCTTCTCGGTGGTCACCATGTCGAACACGCCGTCATAGAGCGACTCGTTCTTCCGGTAGAACGCTTCTGAGGCGACCCGTTTCACGAAGCCGTTGATCGTGATCAGCTCCCGAGCCCTTCCCCACGGTATGAAGACTGTTCGCCACCCGTTCAGCATCGATTCCTCATCGGTGAACTGGAGCAAGAGGGACGTGTTGTCGTCGATATGCAGCCACTTCTTGTCCGGTTCTTCGATCCCGTCGGCGATCTGTTTCCGGATGGCCTTTTGCCATCGGCCGACGTGGGGGGCCCTGTCGCTCAGGAAACCGACCTTGCCCCGGGGTCCGGTCCTAACCTTCCCGGCCTCCGGGGTGTAACTGTCAATGAGCCGGAGCCTTCCCCGCTTCGTTTCCACGTCGACCGATAGACCCAGCTCCTCGAGAGCCTCCTTTACATCGACGATTTTCTGATGGAAGGAGTGGTACTCGGTCTTCAAGCCGCTCTGCACGGCGCGAGCGGCGATGGTGATCGAAGCTTCGTACCAAGGGGAGCCGGGTTCAAACTCGACGAGGTAGTTCCCTCCCACGCGGAGGCCCTGGGGAACCATCGCCTCGAGGAGTGGGACAACGACCTTTGCGGACATTGTGGATGCACGAAAGGAATCGGGCCGAAGTATAAGCACTCAACGATAGCGCCTCATGGTCATTGGGCGGCCAGGTCACGTCGCCGAGGATAATCTGTCTTGGACGATGGAACCTCATCTCATCAGCGGTCCCATGATTGGGCCGGCCGCACTTTGGGGTCTCCTAGCGTGACCCAAGATTGAGTCCCGCGCTGTGTCCGGATCCCGACGCGGAGAAGTTCGAGGAGAACTGTCAGACGCGGGTTTCCGAGCAGAGACCCTCTCGAGAAGGAACCGAATCCGGATATCAAACTCCCTCCGAAGATCTGGGCTCCGGCCTTGCCGCGCCGGCGTCCGAACACTCCTCGCGGTCAGGTCATCGAGCGGGTGCGCCTAAGGTTGGGAATCCTTCTCAAGGGGCGCCGAGGGAAACGCGGTAACGGACAACCCTGTCGAAGGACGCGAACCCGGCACTCTCGTACAGTCGTTGTGCCCGCGCGTTGTTTTCGTCGGTCTCCAGGTAGATCATACGGATTTCCTTTTCGCGGATTCGTCTCAGTGCTTCGCTCAGAAGTCTGCGTCCCATGCCCTGACCCTGGTGAGCAGGGACGATGTGCAGGTCCGAGATTCGGGCGCATCTCTCGACCGCGGGATCGTACCAGGGTTTGCGTGCCTCGTACCAGTAGAGGAAGCCCGCATAGGTCCCGCCATCCAAGGCGACCAAAAGGCCCTCTCGGGGAATCCTCCGGATTCGGTCTAAGTCCGCGAACGGGTCCCAAGGACTGTCGCCGCCCCCAGGACCATAATGGGAGACGATGGCGCGTAGGTCCTCATCCTCGGCTGTCCTTACGTCGAGGCTCGATTCTGGCATTCTGTTCGTGGGTATGCCATCCACTGATGAGAATCTTCTCTGGCCCGTGGTCGCCGACCTTCGTCCGGCCCGCGCGCTCCTCGCGGCCGGTCATCGAGTGCGGGAGCCCCATGATGGATTCTATGTGACCGGCGCGACGACCGTGCCTAACTATAGCACTAAGGCGCTGTCTATTTATTCAATTGCTGAACTACATATATTGCCATGACCGAATACGAGTGGGAGGTCGGGCGCATTCCGAGGGCGCCCGATGCGAGGGATCTCGGGGGATTTCGGTCCCGGAGGGGTCCGATCGCCGAATACGTTGCCTTGGAGTTCCCTCTGGAGAGCGTGACCTGGGTGGTGAACAGCGAGCCGGACGCGAACCAAAGCGGCCGGCCTTCGCGCGATTCAAGGGCACGAGGTCCGTGAAGACGACGTCAGCCCAGACCTAGAAGTGCCCGTCACGGCGGCTGCGGTCTCCAAGTGGCTTACCGCGCTCCTCGCAATCGGTCGTCGAACGCGCGCGCCGTTCAGGAAGCTCGCAGTCGAATCGATTCGATGAGTCGATCACGCACTGTGCACGCTTATCACCTCTCTCGCCTTTTCCAAGCTGTCAAACCGTCCACTGGCACGAGGTTCGTTCACCACCCTCAACGGGGGTTCGAGTTCCGTGAGAATCCACGCTTCGACCTTTTCCGTCACCGATTGGAACAAAGTGCCGTCGGTCGAGCATCCGGGCGAGCGCGGATCCGCTTTTTGGCGGACACTAAATCTAGGCCGCATCCGTATACGCATGGTGGAGTACACGCCCGGTTATCTGGCCGACCATTGGTGCGACCGGGGTCACCTTCTCTACGTGGCCGAGGGGGAACTGGAAACGGAGCTGAAGGACGGTCGAAGATTCGTCTTACATGCGGGCATGAGCTACCAAGTCTCTGACTTCGGGGATCAGCCGCACCGCTCGTCAACGCGAACCGGTGCCAGGCTGTTTATCGTCGATTGATCCCTCTACCGGTTTCCGTCCTGCCAAAACCGGCCTCCACCGCGCTCCTCGCGGTCGGTCATCGAACGCGCGCGCCGTTCATGTCCCTCGCCTCCCGGTCGCGCCGTCGTACCCCGTGCCCGAATCGAAGGCGTGTCGCACCACGGCCCGGATGCGCTCGCGCTCGGCGCACGTCCCGGCCTCGGTCGT
>Ga0187881_10000200_pt1 | contig 74751 bp, 82 predicted proteins | sample June2016WEW_19_1_2_FD_133017 | JGI IMG/M metagenome (GOLD analysis project Ga0187881, IMG submission 133017) | Peatland microbial communities from SPRUCE experiment site at the Marcell Experimental Forest, Minnesota, USA - June2016WEW_19_100 | ecosystem: Environmental > Terrestrial > Soil >... | reverse complement strand
CTGCCTGACCACCATACACGATTGATGATGTTCAAGCTCTACACTGCCAGTCTTCAACTTGCTCCAGATGTCGAGCTGCAGGAGCTCGCGAGACTCTCAGAGGGATTCTCAGGAAGCGACATAAGAGATTTCAATCAGTCGGCACAGCTGAAACTCATCGGCGAATTCTTTGAGTCAGGTAAGGCAAGCGACAGAATGGCCAAGCCACGACCGTTGACCATGGACGATTTCAGGCAGATACTCGAAGAAAGAAAGCCCAGCGTATCCCTTGACATGCTGACGCTTTACAACAGATGGTTTGAAGCGTTTAAGGCTCTCTAGAAGGAGGATGATGCAACAAGAGTGTGTTGAAGCGTTGGGTGAACAGGTTTAGTGCGCTTCTGCTTCTTCTTTCAATTTGGGAATCAGCTTCCTTGCCCATTCTATTTTAGTGGAGTAAGCTTCACGCAATTTCGGAGAAGTAATGGGTTTCCACTGTTGAGCCACTGCAAGCATCCGACTTTTGTGTCTACTAATATTGCCTTTTCGTTTGGGCTTTCCTTTCCTTATCGGCTTATAATGTTCAGGTTTCATATTCAATCTCCACCAGTTCAAGCTCAGATACCTAGCATATAAAGAAGTTTTGTCACCTCTTTAATTTAGCGCACTACTGCCAAAGGGTTAATACAAGCTATTTCCATAAACGAAACAAACCCCACACAAACACCTCCCAAACACCAAAACAACATCAAAAACAGGTAGTATTCAATTAGACCAGACACTACAAGTGAACAGGTAAACACATAACCCCACCTAACCACCTACACAAAACAAGACAATGCCATCAGTGTAACCATAAAATACCATTAGAGCGCGCCAACACTTTTATTTAGGCACCCTTCAGTCTTGGATGGGTTTCGCGGTTCAATCCAACAAATGCAACTGGTGCCTGTCAGTTTGCGCGCGCGATGATGAGAGATTCCACTAAACAGGTTTAAATGTTGACTCTTTCTGTTTAGCCATTAGTTCTTTAGGAATGTCGATAGCCCTGACAACATTTTGAGCGTTTATCATATAGACAGGCGATCCATCAGGACCGTGCTTCTTAAGTCTCTTGACTCCAACAAGAACTAATTTTATCTTAAGAGTCGTCCCATCCTTAAGCTTATAGACATTCCAATGCTCTTCTTTTTCTTCAAAGTCAATATCATCACCTGAAGCCACGTCCTCAGGTGTTATCGGACTAGGCATAGCCAAGTGCTCACATCTCCATATCAATATGAGAGAGTTGTCATTTTAAAGGCTTTCATAACAGGGTTCTGTTGTTGTTAACAGTCGAGTGGTGGTGAGATTTAGTCTTATGCGGGCGCTTTCGTCATCAGGTCTTTCGTGAGCAGCCAAGTCAGAACGCTCTTCGGATTTGGCTAAGTGTTTTGGTCAGCTATAGCTTTTCCCAACTAAAGCGTATACTCGATTTCGATAACATCTATCTACAGTAGATTCTAGCGCGCGCGGTATATCCGTACTGTGGAAGGGTTGTGAGTAAGCCCAGGTTTTTTGATAGGCTTGAATGCCGGAGCTGTGTCTTTAAGGGCGGCAGTTACTGCTGGAACCAATGTTCTTATAATGTTTGGAGGAGAGAACCATTTTAAATTATAGTGCGCGTTCACAGAAAAAAGGGGATGTGCGGGAGCCTTCTTCACCCACATCGGCTTTACTTGCAACTTCTTTTGCCTTTTTAGGCCGTATTGGCGTGCCTAAATCGTCTTCTTGCTTAGTACTTCTCGGAAGGGCTTCTTGCACTTTGGACAGTCGAAAAGGCCGATTTCTAACTGAGTTCTCTTTCCAGCTTTGGATGGACGTCCAGCCATTGTCCACTTCTTCTTAGGTGATGAAACAACTGTTCCACATTTTTTACATTTTCCCATTTAACTTCCTCCAGTATATCTTGACAACCATGGTCTCTGATGGTGACAGATAAAACACTTTCTACTGTTTTCGGAAGCGCGCGCTATTCAGAACCGAGAACAAAAGAAAAAAGAGGAGGGTTTGCTTACTTTACACGATATTTCTCTGGCACTTTCCATATTTCATCAATTTCTGCATCAGTCTTTCCTTGGAGTTTCAATTTTCGTCTTTTGCAGATTTCGGCTTTCTCTGAACAGACTTGGGCAACGTTACAAATAGGAAACCCAAAAGCACAGTAGCCATTTTGAAAACACTTTTCATTGATGAACTCACATTTCATTGTTTTTCAACCTTCCTGATTTTTGCTCAAATCTCCACCGCGTCTGAGATTTCAGTTTCAGTGATTGAAACGCTTGGGTCAGTTATTCTCCAGGTCATTCTCATCATCTTATTTGACGCAACCGCTTTAGCTTCAGTTTCACTATTGGCGCGCGCTAAGCATAAGGTACTTCGCAAACTGATTTAGGAACAGACATGCGCGCGCAATAATGACTCAACAATTTAGTAATAGAGTTACTTCTTTTTCTCTGGCTTTTTCTCTGCGGGTTTCTTTTCCTCTTTTTTCTCTGCTTTCTTCTTTCGTTTCAAGGGCACGTCAATCACCTCCCGCTTATTCCTTTGCTGCTTTCTTAAAAGGCCTTGGTTAGGAGAGCGCGCGTGGATTTTTCCCCGTGTTTACGGTATGAAGGTTGGTGGTGGATGTTGAAGGCGAAAAGTCCAAGTAATTCTACATACTTATTATGGCTTTGTATTTCCAAGGGCGTAGAAATTATGGGCAGAAAAAAAGTAACGACGTCACTAGGCACAAAGTGCCTTCAACTAATCGACCACTACGCAGTAACAACTGGATTTGAGTCCAGAAGCAGGGTCATTGAAGAAGCAGTTTTCGCAGTTACCGAGCTTTTAGGTCATAGACATGTCTTTGCTCAGAAGGCTCAACAATTGAAAGAAAATCCTTCCAAAGAGGAGATAATGAGAAGTCTTCTCTACATAGGTGACATCCTCTCGAAGTATGGTGCAGTTTTGGATAGATTCGAAAGATTCGCCGATGCTCCACTCACACAGACAGTCGCAGGCAAGAAATCGCGCGCGATACGTTCCTCCGCAAGAGCGGCACCGCATTGTGGAGCTGCAAAAGCCTGCGAGACATTTGAAAAACCACCTAAGAAAAAGTAAGTCTCGTCAAAAATCCGGATACTTCTCTTTTTTTTTAGGAAAGTCACTCCTGAAGGGTTAATTCTGTTTAATACAACAGCGCGCTAAACAGTATTTCTATTTAACAAAATTCATAAGCAAAAAACTATAATTATTTGTTCTAAGCGAGGTTTGAGCAAGATGCCAAAGAGCAAGAAGAAAAAAGTAAAGAAGAAGTAGGCGCGCGCTAGATAAGCGCACGCACGCGCTGAAGCCAAAAATCTTGGGCAAACGTCAAAACTCTTAAATTCTGCAATTTTAACTTCGTTCACGTGAAAATAGCCAGTTCTTAAAGGCGCAGGTTTGAAAAGGCATATACAAGTTTTCTCCACCGAATCATAACATATTACTTAAATGCGAAGTGAATGCTGTGTCTAAAACCGGAATCTATGGCAAGAGAGCCACGCGAAAACATTCTCAGAATGCTCTGTTGTTTAATCACTTTATAAGGAAGTGTGCGTAGTATAGGGCAGTAGCGTTCTGTTGTTGAAGGACGAGAAGAACACGGCAACGTTACACGTTACAATCAATAATGAAAAGAGTGATGGAAAATGTCGGAAAAATCGGGAATTGTTTTCATTGGAAGTAAACCTGTAATGAGCTATGCTCTAGCGATTATCACAAGCCTATCCGTAAGCAATGCTAAAGAAATAACATTGAAGGCCAGAGGACAAGCAATTACCACGGCTGTTGACGCAGCTGAAATAACCAGAAATCGCTTCCTAAAGGACCTAAAAATAGGCAAAATCTCCATAGGAACAGAGGAAATGCCCCCGAGAGAAGGAGAAAACAGATCACGGATGGTTTCAACAATAGAAATAACGCTCACAAAAGAGTAGGAAAACTTCGAAACACGCGCGCCGCGCTAAACAGCCCAACGCTGACTTCTGTCCATTTTGCGACTGAGTAAGAGTCTGGTCGTATCAAGCCACGCGCGCGAACGAGGTAACCATTCCCTATATCTAAGGTCAAAAGTCCATTCTTGAGTTGGCATATGTATTTCTGGCATTCTATCCCAAAGCAAATATCCAGATTTTTCTTCGTTCAATGCTTCACATTCAACCTTCTGGCCCTTGACTTTCGGGCTTTCTCTTTTCATTTTTTGAATAGCCCTGCAATCAGGTTCAAAGTTAAAGAAAAGTCGTCCGAACCTATCTACACTGATTGGTTCAAAGGGATAACATTTGCATGACAGAGGGCGTTCATCATATATATTACACGTTGCCTGATTGTCCACCTTCTTGAGGTGAGGACAGGTATCAACACCAAGTTGAAACATCACTATTTTGAAGTTTTTATCTTCAGGGTATCTGCCGAATCCCCGATAGGGAAAGACTGATTCGCTCGGGAACTGCTTTGTCTCTTCGAGAAACAAAGCTAACCCCGAATGCACACCCTCAATAGTTTCTATCACTAGGTTCTTACAGCAATCTCCGCATCTTGAACAATCAAACTTAAACATATTTATCAGCACTTTCGAGCGCGCGCTCAATGCTGTTACCCATAGCGTCCATATGCCCAAAGAGTTTCATCGAGCTGCTTGTCGGTACAACCCAACTTTGTTTTTTGCTCTTTGAAAAAGCTTCGATACTTCTCGTAGCAATCCATTAAGCAATCTCCTCTAATTTGGGTGCCACTTAGTCTATGGTAGGCTTTGTGGACGAACTGGTCATAGACAGGGAACTCGTCTGGCTTGAGAATGTGTTTTATGAATGTGCCAAAAATAGGGGCTCCCTCAGGATAGTCAGGGTAGAATTTTCTGACGAAATCATCGAGCCTTGGCTCCTGTGGCTTTTTCTTTCTCAAATCGTTTATCTCTTTCATACTATTCTTGAGTTTATTCCTCATTGCCTTTCTGAAGCGGTAACTCTTCCAAAATAGAAGCTTTTCCAACTCGTCAACTGAAAGCTCATCTTTTCTGATTAGGTTAGAGTACTCGATGTCATCATGTTCATAGTATTCTCTTTTCCACTTAGCCAAGAAAGATGAGTCAACGCCGCTCGTCAAACTTCACCTTGAATGCTTAATGTTTCGGGATGTGAGATGCAGCAGCTATATAGGTTTTGGCGCGCGCTAACTACGTTAGCCAGATAGTCTTTTATTTCAAACACGACCAGAGTTGAAGCCAGAGGATGGATTTTTTGATTCGCAACGATATTCCATCAGAATTGAGAGATGCTATAGAGACAGTTGAAAATCTTGAGAGGCAGAAAGAAATTACACATGACCGACAAGCATACTCTACTGGTACTCGTATAATCAACACATTGTTTCCAGAAGAAATCAAAGGCACAGAAAGACTTGACAAAGGTGCAGGGAAAGGCGCAATCATGAATATCATACCTAAAGGGCGTCCTGGAGTATGCAGAGAAACTTTGCTCGTTGCTGTCGGTTGGAACGAGGCACTTGAGAAGCCAATATTAGAGGCCATAGTTCATTTGACGAGTAGATGCCGAGGGACAACGAAGTATGTGATATTCTACGCAGGATGGTGGTCCTCCAAGATTTGGTCAGAGTATAAGTCGGATTTTCAGAAGAACGCAATAACAGTTGGCTGAAACTCGTCGGCCAAGATGCTATGCTGCTCAAATAGGTGCTCTGCATTCAGTTATTCTTTACCGCGTGCTAGAGGTCGAATCCTAAATGCCTGAAGAACAACCTTCAATTGGACTTGGAATACGAGAGGCAAGACAGAAACTAGCTGAACTCATAGCGGCAAGGCAGAAAGTGGCAGGAGAAATGATTCCTTTTGCGCCTAATCAGTATGGTGACACGCCGCTCAAGTTCATCGAATTATCTCAAAAACTTAACGCTATTAACGACGAAATTGCTCAAGTACGCGAATGGTATAACATTGGGCTTTCAGAATCGCTCTATCATGAATCTAAACGCTTGAATACCTTGACATTAGTGCTAATCGGGTTGACCGCTGTCTTGGGCGTTTTGACTATCGCCGATATTTTATCGAGAGTGATTATCCATGCCTAAAAGCGCGCGCTATGAAATATAAGTTCAAGTTCTCTACATATGTAGTCATTACAAAGAAGTGCTGCATCGCTTGCCAAGCGCGCGCTTGCCATCGAAAACTCGCCTCCAACTCAATTTCTATATGAGGGCATTAATCATTTTCATGACTTCAGAGTGTCTTTGCTCTTCAATCTCCATTATTCTCTTAATCAAATAAGTTCGCCACTTCTCTTTCTCCTTATAGAAATGAATGAAGATAACAAAGAACCCGTTCTTTTTGTATATTTTTTCCCTGTACTCGTAATCGAATTTCTCTGAACCGCAGACCTCTAAGAATATCCCTAACTTGGGTATATAGAAATCAGGTGTCCATACTCGGGGCCTTTCTTTCTCGTCATAGACGAAAACTGGCGATTCAAAAATCCAGTGGAGACCTAGTCCATTCAGATAACTCGCCACTTCCTTTTCAGAATGACCCATGTCAGGATAAGTTGATTCCATAAACATCAACTCTCATTGTCATGCATTCATTTGATGAGTACTGTTGTTCACCTTTATTACTTTCTTAGAAAGTGGCTTTAGATGAGCGCGCGCGAGACACATTACATAGGACTTAAGTGTCCGAAGTGTGGAACTCCGTAAAGGAGGACATTACAATGACGGACTGGATTCATTACGAACAACGAGTCAAGGCTATACTCGAACGGAAGCTCCGTACAACTTTAGACGAACACGTGTTTCTTCCGTTGCGCGGTTCTAACAGGGGTTTTCGTTTCGACCTCGTGGATAAGGACCGTACAATAGTTATCGAAATTGGGACCGCAGAATACAAGGGACGCCTTGCAGACGTTTGTCTGTTGTTGCTCGCGACGGACATAAAACGTAAGGTTCTTGTTATCACGAACGTTAACCTGTATCGAATGTTTCGAACGATGAGACAATACCAAATCGTCTCTGCCATGGGCATCGAAGTACGCTACATCGATTTAACTAAACGCTCTTCCGTATCCCGAACGCGTGTGAAACGACCCGTGGAACCGGAGTGAACCTAAGAACGAGACGATAGAACCAGACACACATGAAGCGCGCGCGCTTCTGTACCTCCTAAACGTCCTCTCTTGGACCGAGCCTCGGATTTTATGGAAGATGTACTCGAACGTGCGAGAAACAAGAGGCACAGAATATGAACCGTACGCGTTAACCCAAAGATTTTATGTTCGAATAAGGTATCATTTACACGGGCAAAGTATAACCGATAGGAGACGTGACTGTGAAAAAATCTAATGACCTCGCCATCAAGATAAAGTATAGAACGACAAAAGGAACGAAACGTCACATATTTCTCGATTGGGTAAATTACGTTGACTTGTCTCCTAAGGAAGCTGCATTCTTTGCGTGTGTAACGACTCATACTCTCATTAGGTACTACGAAAACCACTTTGCAGACAAACTTACTCGATTGACAGAATTTCGTACTGCACTTAAGGAACACGGAATGAATTTCGAAGGACCAGATAAGAAGCCTTCGTACGTATCCTAGCGAGAGTCCCACTCGTTCGACGTAGCGCGTGCTCCTTAACCATTCGTATTTATCCCTTGAGCCTTGATATAATATGATGGACTAAATTATATTACAGAAAATCAGTCCGCACCATCTTCTCCATTAACATCGGCGCGCGCGTTTTGGTGTACCTATTTTTGATGATGCGAGAGAAAAGGCTAGATCTATTCTCAGAGACAAACATAATTATGATTAGGAAACGAGAGACTGGATTAACAAGGGTTTTATTTATGATTTTGAAAATGAATGGTTAGCTAAGACTTCTGAGAAAAGGAAGAACAAATGACTCAGCCCAAATGTCCCTTATTTGACAGGTGCAAAATAACAGGAATCAACTGCAATGACAGAAATCATTTGGAATGTGGCTTCTACAAAAATGCAATGAAGGAAAAGCCCAATGGAAAATTGACAGAAGAAACTACAAAACCATTAATATATGAATAAAATTGTTCTCTATCATTTGCAATAAACTATTCGTCCGCAAACTGTGCGTTCATCGTCTCGTCGTCGTAACAAAAAATCATTTGGGTTTGGGGTTTGGGATAAACCTTTACCCTTTTTCTCTTCTTTCAGTTGCGCGCGCTATGGCTTTTTCGGTCTATTGTGATTCAAAAAAAGATTTACTCTGAGCATCATTGTTTTGATCAGACCCAGATTTCTGTGCTCTATCTTGGTCAAATTCCATCCAATTGCTGACATGTTCAGCAGTCTCCCTTTTCAGATGCTTTCTGATCATCTCCAGCAATTTCTGCACGTCGAAAGGTTTCAAAATGTATCCATCGGCACCCTCGTTAACTGTCTCCATAGCATTCTCTAATGTCGGAAAACCCGTGATGATTATCTTGACCATGTGGGGCTGGTTTTGCTTCAGCCTTTGAAGAAGCGCAGTGCCCTCCATGTCAGGTAGCTTAATGTCAATCAGGGCCATGTCAAAACGTGATTTTTCGGAGATCTTAGTCGCTTGTTTGCCATTCTCCGCAGTTACAACTGAGTATCCCTTCTCGGATAGGAGGGAAGAAAGGGTCTTTCTCACTTGTCCGTCGTCGTCAACAACTAGGATGCTTTCATTCAATCACTGCATCTCCGCTTTCTCAGCTGGGCAATCTTAAATCTTCACTATAGGCAGCATAAGTCCTTTATGAAGCAGAAATATGAAGCGCGCGCTATGAACATGCAACTGTTTTCATCATCTCTCTTGGATGTCTTATCATTTTCAAAGGGCTTTGAAAGGCGCCTGCCAGACACCCACAGTTGGAACAGTCCGCATTTTTTCCAAAACACCTTCTTCTATTCCATGAAACGTCAAAATGCAACACCTCATCGCCCCAGTAGCATGAACCAGTATGATCTGGGTATTCATACCATTTTATCATCGCTTTGCTCAAAAGAAAGTCATTTGGGTATAATGTCTTCACTCGTTTCAGTTCCTCCACTATTGTCTTTCTCTCTTTTTTGGTTACAACCATGGGGATGCTGACATCGGTTCCGCCTGTGCATATGTTGCAAACGACACCCATGAAATTATTCTCTCTCGCAATTTCTATTACGTCTTCAAGCTCTCTGTAATTATCCCTTGTTATTGTTGTATTTATGACAACACGCTTGTCCCCAGAAAAGTTCTTGATTATTCTTGAGAAAACACCGTTTCCTCTGACTGAATCGTTCGTTTCTTGCGACCCATCTATCGAAACATACAGTCTATGATTGAATTCTTCTGGGATCTTTATTGTTCCATTTGTTATGACGTAAACAAAAGGGAATGTTCTGTGGGCGAGCATAAGAATATCAATCCTAAGCGCAGGCTCACCACCAACCAGAAGTATGTTCCTTATTCCCAACCTATGGAGTTCCTTGAACCTTTTCTTCCACACGTCTATTGAAAGCTCTTGTGTCCTAAAATCGTTTTTACCGTGAAAATGATAGCAATGTTCACACCGAAGATTACAATTGTCCGTCACATCAACTTCTGCAAAATACTTGACCCCAAGTACGGTTCTCTTAAGTTCAAGCCAAAACAGATAGGGCAACACGCGCGCGTATTCTTTCATGATGAGACCTATTGAAGAAGCGTTAATTAAATACTTAACACGTTAACCGCGCGCGCTAAGCCATGCCGTACAAAAGGCTCTAGTCAACCTGAAAGAAGAGTATGAACAGAAAGAGGAATAGGAAAAGCAAGAGAAAACTTAGCTGAATTTGATCTTTTCCTTTTGCTGTTCAAGATAAACGCTAAGATGTTTCTTACAAAAATAATGGTTGCAACCTTCGTCACAAGTAACTCTATATTCGACTTTTTCCATGCAATCTTTTCCGCAGAAATAATCCTCTTCTGCGTTATACATATCGCAAGAAAAATCATTTGGTTGTGGTAATTTTGTCACCTTTTTCATTCAATCGCCTCTTCATCAATGCCACTGGCTTTCCATCACATTTGGGGCAATACCAGGATCTACCAATGATCATTCTCTTAGTCTTATCTTCCTTGCACTTGCCGCCGCATTTCAGGCAACGATGTGCCTTAATTAACTTCCACTCTTTTGCTGTCTTCATTCTTTTTTCACCTCTTTTAGTTCGCAATTCTAGTTAGTTCTCGTGATTCAGCTACAACTTTTCCGCAGCATCGTTGGTGGTGGTTAGCGCGCGCTTACGTCCGAGTGAGATCTAATTCAAGCAAAACAGAGATTTAGAGGAAAAGGTTAGCGCGCGAACGTCAAAGATATTTTCAAGCATTATTTTCCGTTTTGTAGTTGTTCACCGGTGTTTTATCTTTTGGGCATGCAGCTTTTCTAAGTCCTGCATCCCATATGATTTCTGTTCCATTACAATTTGGGCATCGATATACTTTCCCCATCTTCTATCACCTCTTATTTCATTTAAGCTGTACTAGATTTATCTTTCTTTGGATTTCTCAAATGTTCATGGCTAACATAGAGAGAAAAATCAGCGCGCGTCGTCATCTCCTATTGTTTTTTTTAATTTCAATTACAGCGTGGCATCGTGGACAGTGTCCAGGCATTCCCTCACTCTTGAATTCTAGACTACATGATGGACATCTGTAGTTTTTACTTCTGTTGTATCTTCTCTCGCTCATTTTTTTCTCACCTTCCTGTTCTACAAACTTGATGGTTGATTTTCCAAATTGACTTTGAGTTCTCTTGAATCCTTCAGCTAGACCGAACTTATTCAACTTCTGTAATAGAAGTATCGCTTGAAGCCTGGTCAATTGGTCATCATGATATCCATAAATTAATCCATCTTCTAGCGCGCGTTTTGCTTGGAATGCGGCTCTTCCTCAGATGCTATATCCAATACTCTCCAAATTTCTCGTTGTTCCTTCGCCGAGTTTTTTCTCTTCTTTCAGTTGCTCTACAAGCTCATTGCGAGCCTACTTTAGAAGATTGTGTTGTGGCGCCTCAGAATCAACTTAATGTCAAATCATCTTGGGAAAAAAGGACCAAACTTTAATCCCTTCTTACTGACGTGATGTCATCATGGACGTCATGAACATTTCGACTTTCACCAGCTAGTTCTTATGAGAAACCGTTGAGTTAAAGCTCGCTACCCAAGGACGGACTGCTTTAGCGCGCGCCTTCGGTTCCACGCCAGGCTCCAGCAACTGGAACCCAACCGCAGACATAAACGGTGACGGCAAGATCTACCTGAAAGACATCGCGTTAATAGCCAGAAACTTCGGAAACCACACCTGACGCGTAGCACATGCAAGTGAATATCTCGAAGATTCGTTGAATGATACAGTAAAATCTATCCATTTCCCGCGTGTTAAGGTTCTTATAGCTAAATCCTGAAGGATTGAGGGAGATTTATGATAAGGCTGAAATATGACATTTTGAAAACATTGATTTGGCGGGATGAGCAATGAGCTTTACGTCTATTGATGATGTAGCAGATGAGAAATACATTTATCTAAAGACAATTGGTCGTAAGACCAAGAATCCTCACCAAGTTGAGTTATGGTTTGCAGTAGCACAGGGGAAAATCTTTCTCAGCCATGAAGGAGCATTCGCAGACTGGATGAAGAATATTCTTAAAGACGACAATGTTGAATTCACAATTCGAGATCACAGGTTCAAAGGTAAAGCTCGCATATATCCCGGTGGAGCAGCTTTTGAAACAGGAAAAAATGCCCTATACTCCAAATACTATGGTAAAGCCAACAAAAGCGTAATCGACGATTGGTTTTCAGAGTCCACAGTAATCGAGATTACCTGCAGCTAGCCATTGTCTTCTGTCTGACCACACTTTTGCACGAAAGTTGTTAATAGCGCGCGTTCCACTAATCGCTTCTTCTTTATGTTGTGCAGTCTTTGTTTTCTTCTTTTTGTTTGCATTGAGGGCATAGTTGCGACTTTGGTCGCCGGCGCGGTTTCGACATCTTTGCATAGACGTACAGAGGGTATTGAGTGCAGTTCTTGCACCAGTGCCAGTTGTCTTGCTCGCTTCCCTTTACAAAATCTACCATTCGAATCATCGCATGCGTGTGCTATTCGTTTAATCGGCCCGATATGTCTTCCCAATTGAACATTTCGAAGCAGATCAGTGTTTCCGTCTTTCGAACAAACGGGGACTTCCTCAGCTCCATGACCCTGGCATCTATGTCCTTCATTAGCCCACGAAGTATTATAACAAAATCGAAAGACCCGTGGACGACATCCATCCGCTCCACCTTCGAGTCAGCAACCAAGCCTTTTGATAATACTCCGTCTGCAAACTCTTTCTCCTTTCCAGGCTGAATCTCCACTAGAACGTAGACGCGGCTCTCTTGAGAACTCATAAAATAATCTTCATCTGTCTAGCTTATTATAGTTTCCCAGCACGTTTTGTTCTAGGCGCAGATTCATGTTTGATCTTTCCTAATTGATCTCTAGCTTCTTCTATTATTTCACTGAAGGCCTGAACAGTGTCGCGAGCAACAACGAAAACGCGCCTCTTAGAACTTCCACAGGTCGGGCAGGACCTTGCATCCGAACTCAGCAATTCGCCGCAGTCAGCGCACTCATATCTCTCTACTCTTTCCATGCACAACCACTGCCCTGAAGCGTTCTAAATACCTTTGGCCTAGCGCGCGCCAAAAATTCTTTTCTTTCTTGTTTTGGATGCAAGGTCGAGAGCGAGCGCACTGTTTAAGCAAGCGCGCGCTGAAAAACGGAACGATCCAACGGCAACTCAGACTCTAAAGAGAGCCTGTCCGAAAACAATCAAAAGATCGTTGACGGCATCACATAAGTAGCGCGGCCACGCTCGGGGCATTGGACGTTTCAGCCTGGCTTGTTATCCGCTTCACCGGATGGTTCAAGCGTAACTTCGAGAACACAGCCTTCTAGTCTGCCCTCCTCATCCCCACGCAGAAGCTTCAACGTCAACAGTGGAATCGTCAATCGGCCGTCCCTCCTCATCCGTCCGAGAAACCTTTCACACCCGGAAAACTCCAAACTCCTCACCTCAACGCTCAACACCTGATCCGGCTCCATCCTGTACCGCCAGCGCAGCAACCTCGGAACCTGAACCTTATTCCCCCTCTGCAAAACCGCCTTAAACACTACAGACTCCGTCAACGGCAAACGAAACACACCCCCAACCTGCACACCGCACCTTCCAAAGTCAAACCCAGACGAATCAAGTCGAAACCAGTCAACCCAAGTCGAATCAAGTCATTTCAGGTCGAATCCAGTCGAATCCAGTCGTGGACTACCCCTGATATAAGCCTTGCCACAAAAAACAAGCCTAAAACAAGCTTTCCAGAAAACAAAAGCCGACCCCCCAAACGCCCCACACACAAAAACACACGCCGCACTTTCACAAACATCAGCCCAGAAAACCACATGGACAACGCGAGAAGCACAGCAACCGCCGGAAGACACTCAGAGAATAGAAGCAAAGACAAACAAAGCCCTACGGACAGAAGAAAGGGCACAAGGTTTTATAAAGGGTATATAAGCACTGATGTAGTGAGAGGTGGAATCTTCTATGCCGAAGAGCAAGGCCATCATAAAAATCGAAAACGTCGTCGCCAGCGCCACCCTGAACCAGAAAGTCGACCTCAACGCCGTGGTCAAGAGCTACCCAGGCGTCGAATACCGCCCAGAACAGTTCCCAGGCCTAGTCTACAGACTCAAAAGACCCAAAACAGCCACGCTAATCTTCAACAGCGGAAAAATGGTCTGCACCGGCGCCAAATCCGAAAAAGAATCACGCAGAGCCGTCACGAAAGTCGTCAAAGAACTCAAAAAAGGCGGAATAATAATCATCAGCAAAACCGAACTCAAAATCCAGAACATAGTCGCCTCAGCAAGCCTAGGCGGAATGATAGACCTCGAAAAAGCCGCCTACACACTCGGAAAAAACATGTACGAACCCGAACAGTTCCCAGGCCTAATCTACAGAATGGACGAACCCAAAGTCGTCATACTACTATTCGCAAGCGGAAAACTCGTCTGCACCGGAGCCAAAAAAGAACAAGACGTCTTCGACGCCGTCCACAAACTACACAAAATACTCGAAGACCAAGAACTAATATTCTACGACTAACACTCTACGAATAACAACAAACCCGAACTCACCCTTTCTTTCCCGTCCTAATCTGCCTCAAAATAGTCCTCAACTGCTCCTCATCAATCGACCCCAACTCATGAAGCGTGTTAGCAATCTCAGTAACGCTCAGCAAAGCCGAAACCACTATCCCACTCTTCGCCAACCTCTCCCTCCCGCCCTCCTGCCGATCCAGCAGCACAACCGCATCCGTCACCAACCCCCCCTCGGCAACAATAGCCTTCGCCGCCTTCCGCATCGATAAGCCGGTCGTAACAAGATCATCAACCAAGAGAACCCGATCGCCTGGCGCAATTACCCCCTCAATCCTCCGCTCCCTACCATGACGACGCACGCCCCTACGCGTGTACAAGAACGGCTTCTTCAACTCATAAGCAATCAAAGCGGCAAACGGTATACCCGCAACCGGAATACCCACCACCCTCTCAAAACTCTTCGTCCCCACCCTGTCTCTTATGAAATCAGCATAGACACCGCACACCTCCCGAAAAGCATCCGGAAAACTCGGAACTATCCGAAGATCAATGTAATACGGACTCATCTTCCCACTCGAAAGCCTAAACGCGCCGAACTTGAACGCACCTATCCGATCAAGAATCTTACAAATCTCAATCTTCACCGATTCACTGGCCTTCTGATCAGGCAAAACCTCACTTCCTCTTCGAAACCTGATATATCTTACCCGTCTCCGGAATCAAACACGTCATCTTCGGCAACTCTCTCTTCACGAGCTCAGCAAACTTCCTCTGATCCGCCGCCGAACCAGTGTGATAAGGAACCGCAACCTTCGGCCTAGTCAACCTCGCAATCTCAAAACCAGTCTCCGGCGAAGTCCCAGGTGCAATCCCAACCGTGCAAAAAACAACATCCAACTTCTCACTCTCCCCAATCGAAACCATCTCAGGAAACGGCAGACTATCAGCAGTATGAAAAACCTTGATATCATCCTCGCTCGTCACTAAGAAAGAAACCGGCGTAGACGCAGGATGATTACAACCTTCAACCTTCACCAAGACCGAGTCAAACTTGACCTCCGAACCGGGCCGGGCCTCAACCAGTTTTTCCTCAGGAATCAGGTGTCGCAGTTTCTTCACCGAAGTCGGGTCTGCGACAACCGCGCACTGCGTTGATTTTTGAACCTCCGAAATCAACGACGGATCCAAGTGATCATAATGCTCATGGGTGATCAATACGGCATCAACACTCTTGAACTCTCGAGGTTTAACATCAACAGGATCAATCACCAACGTCTTCGAAGGAGTCTTAAGAGTCACACCAGCATAACGATTCAGCCAAACGAAAAACACCTCGTTCTTTGAAGGAGTCTTTCCAATCGACACTTTCAATCCACCACATCTCCTGATTAAAGCACGCAGCCTTTAAAGAGGCTTATGCTGCAACAGTCGCCCAGAAGCCCGCACGTACACTCTTTCAATTTGACAAAACTTAATAGTTTCTGCCAACGTGTTTCAGTACAAAGTGATGCCATTGGTCGATGCTTGGCTTCCATACGGAAAGTCACAAGTCTGCCTAAGAATCCCAACCAGAAACTTCCTGGGCTCAATAGAGCCGAAAGAGAAGCCGGGCGCGCCGGATCCGATAGCAGAAATCAACAGAGCCATGAAAGAGCCCCTGGCTTCCAAGAAGCTCAACGAAATTGTCAAGCCTGAAAGCAGAGTGGCGATAGTAGTAGATGATGCCACTGGAACCGCCCCCACTAAACTGATGGTCACGCCGCTGCTCGAAACGCTGAACAGTGAAGGAGTCAGGAATGAAAACGTGACGCTAATCTTTGCGAGCGGGCTTCACAGAGCAGTCAAACCTGAAGAAGCGATTGAGTTGCTGGGTGAACACGTCTCCACTCACGTTAAATGCCTGAGCCATGACGGCACGGCTCAGGACTTGGACCACGTGGGCACAACGCAGAAGCACGGAACGAAAGTCCTTCTGAACCGCTCATTCACGCAAGCAGACGTCAGAATCTTGACAGGCGACATCGGCATTCACTATTTTGCTGGCTATCGCGGCGGAAGAAAAAGCGTGCTGCCCGGAATATCGGGTGAAGAAACTATAAAACACAATCATGCGCTGCTGCTGGATCCGAATGCTAGAACAGGAATTCTCTCCGATAATCCAGTCCATCAAGACATGGTTGAGGCGGCAGCGATGGCTAGAGTAGACTTTGCACTCAACGTCGTAATGAACAGCAAGAACCAAATCGTTAAAGCATTTGCAGGAGAATTAGACCGAGTTTTCTCCGAAGGAATCAAGCTCTTCGATGAAATGTACCGTATACAAGTCGAACGACGAGCAGACATCGTCGTAGTCAGTCCAGGCGGAGACCCAGCGGATATCAACCTTTTCAAAGCTTACCAGAGTGTCGATAACGCTCTTGAAATCGTGAAGAGAGGAGGTGTGATAATCCTCGTGGCTGAACTGGCAGAAGGCCATGGAAATCAGGATTTTTACGAATGGATGACCAAGTTCCAAGACTTGAAATCAGTCGAAAAGGAGATAAAGCGCAGTTTCGTCCTAGGAGGATCTGCGGCCTATTACTACATGAGAGCTCTGCAAAAGGCTCGGATAATATTAGTCTCTTCGATGCCCGACTACTACGCTGCAAACGTATTCAAGCTGAAAACCGCAAGAGCAGTAAATGACGCCCTGAACGAAGCTATGAACATAGTTGGCAAGAACGCCAAAGTCTGGACCCTGCCCTACGGAAACTTCACCCTGACAGAAGTCAAAGCCGTCGAGGAGCAGAGCGTCACAACCACTGATTGAAAAGGAAAAGTGTTTAAGGCACTGTGAAACTTGCCTCAAGGTAAAAGGAGCTAGACAACGTGCAAGACGTCTTCAAACTGCGCAAATTCGCGATGGACGATCTAGCAGCCGTTACACATATCAACCAGATATGTCTTCCAGAAAACTACACAGACTTTTTCTTCGTAGACTTGTATCGCAAATTTCCAGAAGCATTCATCGTCGCCGAGGAAAACGGAAACGTTGTCGGCTACATAATGATTCGTGTCGAGGTTGGGTTATCAAACATCGGACTTCCAGGCGTAGTCAAGAAGGGACACGTAGTCTCGGTCGCCGTCTTGCCTGAATACAGACATAAAGGCATAGGAGGAGCGTTGGTCACAAAGGCCATGGAAGGTATGCTGAGGTACGGAGCGAAACAATGCTACCTAGAAGTCAGAGTGACGAACGGAGAAGCGATCAGTCTATACAAGAAACTAGGGTTGGAAGTTTCCCGCTCTATTCGAGGCTACTACGCAGACGGAGAAGACGCTTACGTGATGACCAAGAAACTATGATACAAATAGTACACCAGCTTATTCGTGAACGCGAATTAAGTCAATGCGAATTCTGTTTTCCATTGATAGAATCTAATTTCTGAATGAGATTTTGTCGACCGAGTAAGGCTAGCAGTATTCCGCGAATGGAAACAAGTGGAGTCAACTACGAAGCTCACACTTTGAATGGTCAAAGTTGAATATACCCGTCTAAGAAACGGCCGTCAAACAGGCGATATACAAATCCCTAGCACATTAGAAATATCTTGAAAAACGATATTGCGGCTAGTTCAGCTCATGTCAATTAGCTATAATAAAACGTAAGAAACTTTCACCGCACGCATTTGATTTTTTTGCCTCAGGACGGCTTGGGCGTTGTTGCCGGACGTGACGTGCAGGCTAGTTAAATAATTTGGGAGCGCGTTGTTTTGGACCTGAAGAATGGCAGCGTTGAGTTTGGGCGCGGGGTTTTGATGCGAGAAAAAAATTTTTCAGAATTAAGCTGGACGGAGACTGTGTTTTGCGAATAAGGCTACGAGCAGGCTCTGTTCAGACTCAAAACTCACTCATAACAACATGTAAACTCACTGCTCAGATTGCCCCCGTCCACACCGGAGAGGAGTATTCCGTTCTACGATGGTGAAGACACGAAACGGAATCCAAATCTTTTATCAAAAAATGAAACGCAAATCATTGAGCAGAAAAACAGGGTTGAAACTATGGCATTATGCCAAGTTTCTCATAGATCCTCTGTTTGTTTTCTTCAACGCTCTTCTGAATGTCCGTAAACAGATTGTTTCCATGGGAATCTATGGCCACGGCGAGCGGACCGAATTCTTCCACTTCAAATATCCACATTGCTTCGGGCATCCCCAGGTCGAGCCATTCCACGCTCTTCACATTCTTTATAGCTTTGGCGGCTAACACGGCCGCTCCGCCTGTGAAGGCACCGTAGACGGCACCGTATTTCGCCATAGCATCTGTTGTCCTTTTTCCCATTCCGCCCTTACCAATGACGACTCGAACCTTGAAGTCCTTTATGAACTCGTCTTCAAAGATGTCCATGCGGGTGCTCGTCGTCGGTCCGGCTGCAATTGCAACCCATTTGTCGCCCTGCTTTGCTACCACTGGTCCACAATGGAAAACAGCTAATCCCTCAAGGTTCACTGGCACTGGCTTTCCTTCCTTGAAGTATTCCAGAGCTCTTCTGTGGGCCTGATCTCTTGCAGTTACAATAGTCCCGGTTACATAGAGTACGTCGTTAACCTTCAGCTTTCTTATCTGCTCATCTGAGATTGGGGTCTTAAATTTGTATATGGCCATTTTCTTCACCTCATTATTTCAACTTATGTGTTAAGTACTCGACCGTTCCATCGGCCTTGATTCTTGCAGAAGCTCGTCGCGAGGCCCAACAGTTGAAAGCAACGGCTGCAGGAAAAGACGCTGGGTGTCTGAAGGCGTAGTCGATGTGCACTCCAAGAACCGTAGTTTTCCCACCAAGTCCCATCGGCCCGATTCCTGTCATGTTTGCCGCTTCGAAGATTTCCTGTTCGAGCTTCGCAATTTCGGGGTCCTTATTATGCTCATTCAGAGGTAGCAGCAGTGTTTTCTTTGCTAGTTTCATTGAAATGTCGGCTCCTCCCCCCATCGCTATGCCCAGTATGTTGGGAGGGCATGGCTGGGCTCCAGCTTTTACTACAGCATCTATCACGAATTTTTTCAATCCCTTTATTCCTTCGCCTGGAACTATCATTCCTCCGAGGCAAACGTTTTCAGAGCCCCCGCCCTTCGTCATCACCGTCATTTCCATAGCATCGCCCGGTACAATTTCCCAGTTTATAGCTGGTATGTATCTTCCAGTGTTGTCTCCGCTGTTCTTGCCTGTGAACGGATCTACTGCGTTCGGCCTCAATGGAATTTCTTTCGTGGCTTTGCGCGTTGCACTTATCAGCGCAGCTTCGACTTTGTCCATATCCTTCGTTTTTGCGCCTGCCTTGATATAGAAGATTATTGTTCCAGTGTCCTGGCATACTGGAGCTTGATATTTTTCAGCGAGTTCGATGTTGTCTAATATTGCTTTCAACTGAGTTTTGCCGGTTTCGCTTGTTTCTTCTGAATAGGCCTTCTTCAATGCTTGTTTAACATCTTCCGGTAGGTAGATGACGGCTTGTTTCAGAACGTTGAACGCAACGTCCTCTGCAATTTTTGCGATTTCCAAAGTTTTCCCTCTCCAGTTCGCATTTATGAAAAACCCATGTACTTATGTCTTATCTTGAGTAGTCATTAAAGTCGATGGAAAATTTTGAAAGCTCACTATTCCAGCAGTACACTTTAACCGATCTCTCTACGGAGTAACACTTGCTCCAGTTCGCTTGTTTTAAATATTGCTTGTTCATCTGTTCTATCACTGCGAGAAGGCAAGAGATTCATGGTAGAGGAGATAGAAGAGGAAAGCGGCGGTGAGGCCGAGGCCAAGAAGAAGTATGAGTTTCTTGAGGATCTGCCCGGCGTCGGCCCGGCTACTGCACAGAAACTCAGAGAGATGGGTTATCATACAATTGAATCCTTGGCGATGGCAACAGCTAGAGAGCTCGAACCTGCAGGTATAAGCGAGAAGAAGGCCTTTGCCATAATTGAAACTGCCCGTTCGTCCATAGGCGTCTCTTTCATTCGGGCGGACGAATTACTTAAGATGCGGCAAAGTGTTCTACGTTTGACGACTGGGAGCAAGGTTGTGGATAGACTTGTCGATGGCGGATTGGAGACGCAAACAATCACAGAGTTTTATGGCGAGTACGGCACTGGAAAAAGTCAGATATGCCACCAGCTGTGCGTGAACGTTCAGCTACCTCCTGAACGAGGCGGACTGAGTGGTTCTGCTTTGTACGTGGACACTGAGAACACGTTCAGGACCGAACGGATAGTTTCCATGTCAAAACATTTGGGACTTGATCCCCAACAGGTTGTTAAGAACATTATTTACGCTGAAGCCTACACGTCTGACCATCAAATGTTCTTGCTCGACAACGCTGACGAGGTTATTAAGGCTAACAACGTGAAGCTCATAATCGTCGACTCTTTGACCGCGCATTTCAGAAGCGAATATCTGGGCCGTGAGATGCTAGCAGCCAGACAGCAGAAACTGAATAAGCACATGCACAAGCTCATCGGCCTGGCCAGGGCGTTTAACGCTGTGGCGGTCGTGACTAACCAGGTAATGGCCAAGCCCGACGTGTTCTTCGGAGACGCGGTGCACCCCATCGGCGGTCACATCGTTGGGCACACGAGTCACACGCGTGTCTACCTGAGAAGAGCTTCGCATGGTCCTATTCGCATAGCACGTCTAGTCTCAAGTCCGTATTTGCCTGAAGGAGAGGAATTATTTAAAGTAACGGAGAATGGGATAGAGGATACTTCCGAAGAGGAGTTAAAGAAGTCCCGTGGTCATTGAAGATGCCCGTTCAATCAGCTCTAGTCATCAGATTCTTTCAGCTGCTGGTTAACCGGCAGTTCACTGAGGCTGAGCGGGAGCTGGAAAGATTGAAGCAAAAAATGCAGAAGACCGAGTGGAACCGCGGGTACTTCAGAGCCCTGTATGGAATGCTTCTCTCTCGCAAGGCTAACGGAGACTCATATGCTTTCTTCTCAAAAGTAGACTTGGACGATAAGGCGTCATTGAACAGTTATAGACGCGAGTTCTTGGAACACGTGAGAAACCGGCTTCACGGAGATTTCGACCGAGGTTTCTTCTCAGCATGGGCTGACTGTATGAGGGTGCTCAGCAGAATCACTATCCCCCACGTGGCCAGCACGCCTGAGGCAAACGGGCTCAACGCTGATACGGTTAAAGGAGAAGAGCTTGCTGTCCCAAATGCAGAAGGTCAGGCAACGATAGAAAACTTCCTAGAACAGGAAGATCGTTAACCTGCGGCTACTAGTGTGTATAACAGGGCCCAGACGACTAACCATGCGAGTATGTAGATGCCTATCCCTGCTGTAAGGATTTTCTGGGGCTTCGACACTTTGGTGCCAAACCTTGACTTTAATACATAGTATGAGATAATATAAATCAGAATCGCAATCGATGCGCTGTTGAAGAAGGATTGAATAGGCTCTGTCTGCCTGACTTCAAAGTCGTCTCCGTACATGTCTCCAGATGCATTTTCAGCTCTGAAAACAATTTTGCAGCTAGTAGTACCTATGGGAGCCGTGAAGGTGCCTCCGACTAGTGTCCACCCTGAATAGTTGCCGGGCACGTTAATGTTGTCGTCAAATTCCACTGAACCTGCGAACCAGCTTATCGTCAAGAGGAATTGGCCCTTGACAACCTTCCCGTAAAAGAACGCATCCACGCGATATGCGTTTCCTCCGCTTACCCGCTGGACTTGTCCTGTCCAATTTGCAGTGTCGTTGACAACGTCAATTCTCAGGCTTCTTGACCCTGTTCTGGAATAATTCGGGCTCCACTGCGTTACATTTACATAAGACGACCCAACCCAATATTGTGGTGCTGTTGATCCAACATTTGCCACTTCAACCGAAGGGTTAAGCACCAAGTTAGCGTTGACTGCACCTGCCACTATCAAGAAGCCCACGGCCAAGAAGGCAGCTAGAACGCCAAAGCCCAGTCTCAGCCAGTAGACGGTTTCTAACGGTTTCATGATTTTTCCACATCTCTTAAACTTGCCTTATTAACGGAGATTTGTTCTGCGTTGTGTTTCGCCTGAGTGTCAGCTTTTCTTGTCTTAGATTTTAAAGGACTATTTTCCTTATTCTGAGTCTTTCTTCGGATGTCGTTTATAGAGTCTAGATATGTGAACTTTAAACCTTTCCTTTCGCCACTGCTTACCCTGAAAATCAGACGGAGTCGGCACGCGAAAGAACCTCATCAGCATCCTGTCAAAATTGTATATTTATACGATGCAGATTATTAGAGTCTCAGTGTGACTTACGTTGCTCAAGAAGGAGTTTACGAGCTTTGACGTGGCTGCAATTGTGCGCGAGTTGACAGAGCAAATATCAGGTTCACACGTCAACAATGTTTACCAGTTGGACTCGAAGACTCTGATGCTTAAGTTGCATAAGGTTGACCATCCTCCGTTTCAGTTGGTTTCGAAAGCTGGCAGACGCCTCCATTTGACTGCTTATTCACTGAGGAAGCCCCCCAGACCAACGGCATTTTGCATGGCTTTGAGAGCGTACCTGCGGAACGCTAGATTGCTGAGCGTCGAGCAGTACGAGTTTGAAAGAGTGGTCATTTGTTCGTTGAAGACGGGTAGAGGCGTCTTGAGAACGATTCTTGAATTCTTCGGAGACGGCAACATTATCCTAGTTGGCGAGGACAACAAGATACTGCAGGCTCTGACGTACAAGCGCATGCGAGATCGAAACATATTGCGCGGAGAAGTTTTTCAATTTGCACCCTCAGGTGGAAAAAACCCGTTAAGAATCAATCTCGAAGAATTGACGGACGGGCTTAAGGCTTCGGGTCACATTGAAGTGGTCAGGGCGCTGGCACGTCTTTTGGGAATAGGCGGCGAATACTCAGAAGAAACTTTGGTCAGAGCTGGCATAGAAAAGACCAAGAGTTGTGATGGGCTGAGCTCGGACGAGGTTGCAGCCATTTACAGCCGCTTGCAGGGTTTGCTCTCACACGTCACAACCGGTACACTAGAGCCAAGTGTTGTTTTGGGCGAAGATGGCGGGTTGATTGACGTGGTCCCGTTCAGGCTCAGGCTTTATGAACACGAAGGCATTCAACTTCAGAGTTACAGGAGTTTCAACGAAGCTCTTGACGAGTTTTACACTCGAGTCTCAGCTGTCGAGGAGGCCACGGCGGGAGTAGAGGTGGACACGCTGAAGAGCGAAGTTGCAAGGCTCAGCCGCATGATTGCTGAGCAAGAAAAACTCCTGACTGAGGGTGAGGCAAAGTCTGAGTTGGACCGGCGAATCGGCGACACAGTCTATGCTCACATCCACGAACTGCAAGCTCTATTCGACGAGTTGCTGACGGGGAGACAGAGCGGTAAGGATTTGAAGGCTGTCGTCGCACGGGTCTGCGTCGAAAAACAAACGGGTCTGAGGCCCTGCACATTTTTCGAATCCATCGACAACAGAGGTTTGACTGTCAACGTCGACGTTGATGGTTTGAGATTTGAATTACATCCGCACAAAACCTTGTATGAAAACGCAAGCGAGTTCTATGAGCGGGCGAAACAGACAAAGCTGAAGATGAAAGGAGCGAGAAACGCGCTAGAGGATTCTCGCAGACAACTGGCAAGTGTTGAAGCAAACATAAGAGACGCAGAAGCATTGGAGCGTGGAAAGCCCGCTGAAGCCATGGAGGAACTAAGAAGACGAAAGATTAAGCCTAAGAAGTGGTTTGAAAAGTTCCGATGGTTTGTCTCCTCCGATGGAATGCTAGTAATTGCCGGAAAAGACGCGGTTACCAACGAAGTTCTCGTCAAGAACCACGCCAGCGACGGGGATGTCGTTTTTCACGCCGACATCGTCGGTGCACCCTTCGTTGTCGTCAAGACAGAAATGAAGGAACCTAGTCAGCAATGCTTGAGCGAAGCAGCTGAATTTGCAGCTGCATTTTCCAGAGCGTGGAGAGAAGGCTTTGGAAGCGTTGATGTCTACTGGGTCAAGCCTGAGCAGCTCAGCAAGGGTGGACCATCTGGAGAGTCCGTGGGACACGGGGCATTCGTCGTTCACGGGCAGCGAAACTGGATTAGGGGAGTCAAGCTTGAACTGGCCGTCGGCATGCTAGTTGATGGGAATGATGGCCTTCAGTTTGTCGGCGGACCAATTGGTGCCCTGAAGGCAAAAGCAAAAGCTTTCGTCAAAGTTGTGCCGGGAGATATTCGCGGCAAAGAACTCTTGAACCTCGTACTGAAAGGCTTGGCAGACAAGGTTCCTAAGGATCTCCATGAAAAAATAGTCAAGACGTCGATTGAGGAACTGAGGGACTACATTCCCTTTAACAAAGGTCGAATCTCCCAAGACTAGCAGCGACTGTGGTGCGTTACCAATTCATTCAAAAAATAAGCAGAATTTTGAGAGGTTGACCCCCTTCTGTTAAGAGGTGACCGCGATTTGGGCTTTGGCCTTTGTGGTTCACCTTGCTTTCCCCTCCAGTCGATTTGCAAGGCTGTTTACATAGGAGGTGATCCGGCCGCAGGTTCCCCTACGGCCACCTTGTTACGACTTTTCCCTCCTTACGAGACCTAGATTCGACGCAGCCAAGGAAGACCACGCCTCACCCAGAAGTCGCTCGGATGGAACGACGGGCGGTGTGTGCAAGGAGCAGGGACGTATTCACCGCGTGCTAGTGACACGCGATTACTAGGGATTCCATGTTCACGAGGGTGGGTTTCAACCCTCGATCCCAACTACGGCAGGTTTTAGAGATTGCCTTCCCCTTTCGAGGTCGGAACCCATTGTGCCTGCCATTGCAGCTCGCGTGTGGCCCGGGAGATTCGGGGCATACTGACCTGCCGTGGCCCGCTCCTTCCTCCGCCTTATCGGCGGCGGTGTCCCCAGTGTGCCCAGCTCAAGGCTGGTAGCAACGGGGGATGCGGGTCTCGATCGTTGCCTGACTTAACAGGACACCTCACGGCACGAACTGGCGACGGCCATGCACCTCCTCTCAGCTCGTCTGGCAAGACCTTTAATCTGGCTTTCATCCTGCTGTCGCCCCCGGTGAGATTTCCGGCGTTGACTCCAATTAAACCGCAAGCTTCACCCCTTGTGGTGCTCCCCCGCCAATTCCTTTAAGTTTCAGCCTTGCGGCCGTACTCCCCAGGCGGCAGGCTTAACAGCTTCCCTGCGGCACTAGAGCGGCACGTGGCCGCCCAAACACCTAGCCTGCATCGTTTACAGCTGGGACTACCCGGGTATCTAATCCGGTTCGCTCCCCCAGCTTTCATCCCTCACCGTCGGGCGCGTTCTAGCCGACAGCCTTCGCCACTGGTGGTCCTCCTGGGATTATAGGATTTCACCCCTACCCCAAGAATACCGACGGCCTCTCCCGCCCCCTAGCCGGACAGTATCCCCCGCAGACCAACGATTGGTCGCTGGATTTAACAGAGGACTTGTCCAGCCGGCTACGGATGCTTTAGGCCCAATAAACATCCCTACAACTCGGAGAGCTGGTATTACCGCGGCGGCTGACACCAGACTTGCCCTCTCCTTATTCCCCCAGCTATCTATACTGGGTAAAAGCCATCCTCAGCAGATGGCACTCGGGATGGCCCCGTCAAGCTTTCGCTTATTGCGAAGTTTTCGCGACTGCTGCGCCCCGTAGGGCCTGGGCCCTTGTCTCAGTGCCCATCTCCGGGCTACCGCTCCCACGGCCCGTACCGGTTAAAGGCTTGGTGGGCCATTACCTCACCAACAACCTGATCGGCCGCGGCCCCATCCTTGGGCAACGCCTAGGAGCATGCCCTAGGTGCCCTTTGAGCGGAAATCCATTCCAGGAGTCTTCACCTATCGGAAATTAGCCCCAGTTTCCCGGGGGTGTTTCCGTCCCAAGGGTAGGTTGGCCACGTGTTACTGAGCTGTGCGCCGCGCCTCCAGCGTGGCTAGGAGGCGCACGACTAGCATGTCTTAGTCCCATCCCGATAGCAGTAGGGTCCGGCAGGATCAACCGGAGTTTGCTCCACATTGATCACAGCCTAAACGTTTAAAGTTGTACAAACCGCAAATTCGACTGGATTTGGAGGGAAGATCAACCACTAAATGCCAAAGCCCAATTCAGACCTAACGCATATGCATGTCAGGTCTACATACTTGTCCCCGCAATTGGAGGCCAACATCCTCATCCTATAGGGCGTCTTTGCGCCTTTGCAGTTGGATTTGAGCCGCCGCCGTAAAATTGCGGAGCTAATCAATCGCCAAAACGAAACTGATGGCATATCACTCGATATAAATGTTTCTTTCAGAACTAACGCGTGGTTCTTATGCTGGAACAGAGCTCCATGTTGGTTGGTTCTGGTTTCTATTCGTGATGCTTTATGGAGGTGTTTCGAATTGTGTTCATTGATGGTGTGAAGGTTCTAGTGTGCGCTGACGGGCCCGCCCCCCGGTCTACGATATGATCCAAATATGAACCAAATATACTGGTTTGTTTTCGCATGCGCTACAAAGCTTTATATTGTATAGTGCGATATAATATTGTGGAAGAGTTGCAATGGGAATTGAATCGAAAAAGGATGAAATCCGCTGGGAAGTGCTCAAGGCAATGCTCGATGAATTCCCAAGACTGAGAGACAAAACTAAGAAGTACTTGAAGGAAAAGAGCAGCTAAATGACTTTGAAGTCTATTCTCTGGACTTTAGAGCCGCAGAACGGTGAATGCGGGCGAAATTCTACGGATTGGTTACCGCGAAAGAGAAAACAAATGTTTCTTGATTAGCACAGGTTTTGGCTTTTCTTGAGTAGGTGTTGAGGTGGAATCTTGACGCCGTTCTTTCCGTTGATTTCATCGTCATTTTTGAGCAGTTCTGTTATTTCTCGGTAGCGTTGTAGAAAATCTACGCCTTTGTCCGTGGTCACATATCTCTCTTTGTCGTTCTCACTGATTTTTTCTAGCAGGTTGATTCTCAGCATGAACCTGAGATAATCGTTCAACTGTGTGAAACTGAGGTTTGCGCGGTACATGACCTGAGTTTTCAAGGTACCTTCCTTGGCGATTTCTAGAATCTCCGCGATTATGAAGAGCTTGTCTCTTCTTTTTGAAGACGGGTTCGAACCCCATGGATTCATTTTCTATATTCCTCTTTTAGAATTGTTTTCTAGAATAGAAGAAAGCGGAGATTTTCTTAAGCAGTGTTTCACATTCCTGACTATTCCTAGAATCGAAATATTCTCTAGAACAAACCTCTATTTCTATGATTCATCGTCATGGTTTTCAGGAAAATAAGAGGGCATTTCGAAGCCGAGAACGAAAGATGCAGAATATATCGGATTCCAAAAAGGTTCTTGTGCCCGAGTGACAAATCTGCAGACTTGATCTTGAAGCACTTGTAAGCGCGCAAAGGTTTTATTGATTGAGACGAAGAAATGTGAAGGGTGGAATGATGATAATAGGTTTGCTTTCAGACACTCACGACAATCTGCCCATGATTGATAGAGCTGTGAGCAGGTTAAACGAAGAGCGTGTTGAGCTGGTGCTCCATGCAGGTGACTACGTAGCTGGTTTTGCTATTCTGAGGTTTAAGGAGCTGAGGGCGAGATTGATAGGCGTTTTCGGCAACAATGACGGTGATCACGAGCTTCTGAGAAAAAGATTCGGCGAGAACAAGAATCTTGAATTGCGCGGCAACTTCGCGGATGTAACCGTTGGGGGGTTGAAAATTGCCTTGTTGCACGGAGGTGATGTGGAGCTCTTGGAGGCTTTGATTAATCAGGAGAGCTTTGATGTCGTGGTTCATGGGCACACTCACCTGTATGAAATCCGCAGAAGAGGCAAAACGTTGGTCGTCAATCCAGGGGAAGTCTGTGGGTACTTGACTGGCAAGTCGACGTTAGCTTTGTTAGACACGGTTAAGCGCGAAGCCAAAATCATCGAGCTTTGATGCGAATATTTCGGAAGGTTTCGGGGAAGAGTGTGTCATCTCAAGCTGCTGTCTCGCTAATTCTGTAGTAGGTAAGGGCTCGTCTGGTATGGTTGCCTTTCTCGGTTGGCCAGTTGGAAGAGTTTAACTAATTCTTCATCTGATGCTCCGTTTCTGATAGGAGTCAGAATGTCTGTTAGGTTGTCGTTTCTCATTATGCAAGGTTTGAGTAGTCCGTCGCTTGTTATGCGAACTCTTGTGCAGTGGAGGCAGAACTCAGTGTTTTCTATGGGTCGAATGATTTCGACCTGCACGTGAGGTAGGTAGTAGATGTGGCGATTTTGCATGTACCGTCTTGTTTCAATCTTCACTGCTTTTTCTCTCAGTGTTCTTTCATATTCGCCTAATGTATGGTGTTTTTCGCTATAGTACTCTTTTGTCATGTTTATCGGTTCAAGTTCGATTAACTGCAGAATGGTTCCTGTTTGAGTCGCAAATTCTATCATTTCTGGCACGTCATGCTCGTTTGTTCCTTTCAGAATGAGCATGTTGAGCTTCACTGGCGAGAATCCAACATCGGTCGCGGCCTTCACACCGCGCAGCACGTCTTCCACTTTGCCACCAGTGAGGCTTTGATAAGTCCAAGGGTCCAACGTTGGGAGGCTAATGTTTACCCGTTTCAGGCCACTCTCGTGAAGTCTCTTGGCCAAGGGGGCCAGAAGGCTTCCGTTGGTGGTCACGGAGAGGTCAGTGAGTCCAGGTATGGAGCTGATTCGTGTGACGATTTCTTCGATGTCACTGCGCAGAAGGGGTTCTCCGCCAGTTAGTTTCACTCGTGAAATCCCTAAGCCTACTGCAACCTCCGCGATGTGAGAGATCTCGTTGGCTCTCATTTCATTGAGGGCGTGTTTGTGGGATCTTTCTTCGCCTTCTCCATGGCAGTAAGAGCATCTTAAGTTGCATCTTGCCGTGATTGCAATGCGTATGTTGAGAAGTGGTCGTCCATAAGCGTCTTTAAGAACCATCGTTATTCCCGTGTATGCCTAACGTCTTGACCCGTTACCGACAATATAAGTCTACCGAGCAGATTCTTCCGTTTAGGATGACGATACGTTACAATCAAGATGCGTTGTGAACTCTTAGCGGATAAGAGGGGTTTTTTGGGTTACCAAGACCGTGGTGTGGCACGGAATTGCGGCTCCTATTATTCGCGCGCGTGTTTAATCAGGTGTCCCGTTTCGGTTAAGATGAGTTTTGATAGACAGGTTTGCACTGCACCGGGCGAGCCTGGAATGCAGAAAACGGCTTTGCCTCTGGCTATGCCCGCAGTTGCTCTGGATAGCATGGCTGCGGAGCCTATTTCATCGTAGCTTAGTCGTCTGAATATTTCGCCGAAGCCTGGCAGTGTTTTGTCCAGGAAGGGCGTGACGGTTTCGATTGTGACATCTGAGGGTGTCATGCCCGTTCCGCCGCAGAAGATGACTGCATCCAAGTCCGCGCGGCTGATAGCTTCCTTGATGCCTTCCGCGATCATGGTTTGATCGTCAGAAATTATCTTTCGAAACAGCACATTGTGTCGGGCCTTTTTCAACATTGACTCGATTATGTCTCCAGAGAGGTCGTGGACTTTTTCGCCTCTTTGCAGTTGAGAGTAACGCGAGGTGCTGCAGGTGAAAATGCCGAATCCAAGTTTCTTTGGAGCTTCGGCTTTGTGTTTTTTCGCTGTTTCGCTCATTCTTGCGGCTCCTCTTTGGATATGAGAGTCTTCGTTTTCTTAACGATGTGAATGTTTTCGATTGCCGTCGTTGGATACTGTCCCTCTGGGCTTTTTTCGTATTGTTTGACCATGTCCCATATTGTTAAAAGACCTGTTGCTGTGGCTGTCAATGCTTCCATTTCGATGCCTGTCCGGGCTTTCGTTCTGACTGTGGCCGTGACTTGCACGTTGGAGTCGTCGACTATCGTTGTAGCGACTTCGACTTTTGTTATCGGTATCGGATGGCATAGCGGGATGAGGCTACTGGTTCTCTTGGCGGCCAGGATTGCCGCAATTTTGGAAGTGTAGAGTGGGTCTCCTTTGGCGATCTTCTTCTTCTTGATGAGCCGTATCGTTTCGGGCTTCAATTTGATCATGCCCGATGCCGTGGCTTCTCGGAGCGTTTCCGGCTTGTCTGAAATGTCAATCATGCTCAAACTTGTCTCGCCTCCTCGGTTCTTTTCTGCTTAGAAATTTGAAAGGCAGAGCTGTCTTTTCTCTGTTTTGTTTTCCAGAGCTGATTTATCATTCAGTCTTTGGGGGCATGAGGTTTGGCTTCCGCGGTGGACCCCCTCCCTTTTTTTTCTTTACATCTATTGTAATGTTGCTTTGTAATGTTGCATTGTAAATTTCCATGTTAGGCGGTGATGCGTGTTCCGAAAATCGGCAAAATGATCTGAGGTCCTCTTTCACGACTTGAGCGGGTTTCGGGCGTTTATCTGTTTCGAGGGCTCGGCCTGCTCGAAGGCCATGTTTTTCACCATCTACTCACGGATAGAGTCATTTCATTTGCTGATTTTGGTGTTCCCAGGTTTCGACTAGAGCCTGCACCACTTTGGCCTTGAGTGAATGTTCGTTGAGCCTGTACAAGCGGACTCTTCCGAACTCCTTGTGGGTTAGGATCCCTTCGTCTTCCAGAACTTTGAGATGCTTGCTCGTCGTTGTGTAATTAATGTTTAATCTTCTGGCGATTTGGGAAACGTTGAGCTCTCCTACTTGGACTAGCATTCTTAGAATTTTCATTCGCAGTCGGGAAGAGAAGACATCTTCCACGTTCATGCTTTGCATCAATCCTGGTTTTCCAATAGAGTCCGGAGTTCTTTCTCCAGATCATCGATGGGAATTCTGGGTAACGAAATGTCCGTTGCCCTACCCCTGGAAGTTTCTGTGAGGTGCCCAGAGCTGATTATGCCTAGGGCGGAGAAGCTTCGCAGATATTTCCACAGTTGCGTGTGGCTTCTTGGAATGGTCTCAAATTCTTCACAAACGACGGCGTAGGATAGTTCGGCCTCGGTGAAGGTGACGTAGGCTTTCTCGTCTTTCTTGAGTGCTCTGACTATGCCGAGCAGGAAGAGTTTTTCATGAAGGCCAAGGTTAATCAATTCGCTTTTTCGCATTTCTGGGACTATGCTTGAGACGGCTTTTCGGACGCATTCTGGTGGGACAGTGTTCAAGTTTCCCGCGTCTGCGTATTTTCCAGCTCGCCAGAGCAGTTCAATTCCGAAACGGGCGCCTCCGCTTTCGGAGACTGCGATTTCGCCTATCAAGTCTACGGTGTCTCTGGGCACGGCCAGAGGATTGAAGGCCAATAAGATTCGGTCGTTGAGTATGTCAACGAGTTGTTGTTTTGAGTATTTCTCGAGGTTTATCACGTTGGATTGTAGTGTGCTTCTTGTGCTGGTGTCCAGCTGGCCAATTGACTTCAGGCTTCGGACAACGCACAGGAGTGAAAGCCTTTGAGGTTTGTTCTGTCTTGCTTCTTGTAGGCGTGTGAGCTTGTAGACGGCTTCGGAGCCCTCTCTGTCGATGAGGCTCTCGAATTCATCCAAGATCAATATTACGTGGGTGTTCTGTTCGTCCAGAATCTGCATCAACGAGGTTAGAATCTCTTCAGCGGAGTAGCCGCGTTTTGGAAAGTTGGGATGAAAAGTCGATACTACATGCTGCAGGATGAGAAAGAGGCTTCCGCGGAGCTCGCGGCAATTGACGTAGAGGTGACGCAGACTGATTCCACGCTTGTTCGCTTCGCTCGTGATGTTTGCTCCGAAACGTTGCGAAAGTGCGGTTTTGCCGGTGCCAACGTTGCCGGTTATCAGGACTCTCTGGGCCATTTTTTCAGGGGATTGCAGTGCAAAGTTGAAGAATTCCATGAGTAGGTGCAGCTCCTCCTCTCGGTGGGGAAGCTTGAGTGGAACGTAGTTTATGTCGAGTTTCGTCTCGTCCTTGAAGACGCTTAGATGCGTTGGCACTTGCTCGTCCTCAGAATGATTAAGGCATCCAGCTTTGTTATTCTTTTCCCTTTTTTGTCGGTTACCGCTTCGTGAAAACAAAAGACTAATAAGTGCATCGATATTATCTATTCGCGAAATGATACCACGGTATTTCTTTCTGACGAAAGGCGCTGGAAAACACAAGGAACAGCTTCAGTCTTTCGAGTTGGCGTTGAGAGATGCAGGCATACAACATTGCAACATAGTAAGCGTTTCGAGCATTGTCCCTCCTGGCTGCAAGCTCATCCCAAAAGAACAAGGGCTTAAACTTATTAAGCCTGGAGAAATCACTTTCGTCGTTTTAGCCAGGAATTCGACGAATGAGCCGCACAGACTCATAGCGGCGTCGATAGGAGTTGCAATCCCATCAGGTAAGGAAGACTACGGTTACCTTTCTGAGCATCATTCTTTTGGACAGACCGACGACAAGGCAGGAGACTACTCGGAAGATTTGGCCGCCACCATGCTTGCCACGACCATGGGAATCCAGTTTGATCCTGAAATCGCTTGGGAAGAGAAGGAACAGTTATTCAAAACAAGCGGAATGATGATCAAGACTGCGAACGTGACGCAGTCAGCGACAGGAGACAAGGGTGGTCTTTGGACGACAGCTATTGCAGCAGCTGTTTTCGTGCCTGGAAAAAACATGGTGAAACGCTGAAGCTGAGACTTGAGAATACGCAACCATTTTTATCCTGAAACGACGATTGAGATTAGAGATGATTAAAGGCAGAGGAGAGCTTATGGTAGAAAGAATCAGGGTGCCCATTGTCATTGTTAATTTCAAGACGTACGCCGAGGCAACGGGAAAAAGAGCAGTTGAGCTTGCAAGGAAAGCGGGGAGGGTTAGCCACGAAACTGGAGTCAACTTTGGTGTCGCTCCCCAAGTTGCAGACTTGGCTTCTGTCGTTGAAGCAGTGGAGATCCCAGTGTTTGCTCAGCACATAGACCCAGTCAGGCCTGGTAGCTACACCGGCCACATTCTTGCTGAGTCCATCAAAGAGGCTGGAGCCGAGGGAACGTTGGTTAACCATTCTGAAATGCAGCTCAAGCTGTCAGATATAGACGAGATAATCAATATTGCTCGTGAAAAGGGTCTGCTTTCTGTCGTCTGCGCCAACAACCCTGCGGCAAGCAGGGCAGCGGCGGCTCTTAAGCCGGACTTGATTGCGATTGAACCGCCAGAACTCATAGGTAGCGGTATAGCAGTTTCGAAGGCGAAGCCCGAAGTTGTGTCGGGCACGGTGCGAGTTGTTAGAGAAATCAACAAGGAAGTTGTCATCCTATGTGGAGCCGGTATTAGTGGCGGAGAAGATGTTAAGGCATCCTTGAAGCTTGGGACTCAAGGCGTGCTGGTGGCGAGCGGCATTGTGAAGGCAAAGGATCCGTACGCCATTATGATGGAATTCGCTGCAGCAACAGGAAAGTGACTTGTGAGTCTGGTAGCTTTGAAGGTTGAGGCTGAATGTGTGGCTTGCATAGTCAGCAGGGGAGCAGCTGAAGTCAAAGAAGCTACTGTCAATCCTGCTTTACGTTTCAGGGCTATGAATGATCTTCTGAGATTGTTGACAAAGGAGTTCAAGCCTACGGCCGTTCCGGCAGATTTGGGAACCAAGAGAGATGCTGTGATAAGATGGGTGACTGGCAATGTCGATCCGTACAGCAGAAGCAAGAGGCTCAGCAATGAGAAAGCCTTGAAGCTTCTGCCTTACGCGAGAAAACTGGTCGAAGAGGGTTATACGCTTCAGGAAAGGTTCAAGAGAGCCTGTTTGTGCGCCATAGTCGGCAACATAATGGAGTTTGACATTCCCGGACACAGGTTCACATTCAGCAGCCTGAAGAAAGCTTTCAGAGACGCCGCCAAAGATCTGGTTATAGACGATACTGGCAACATTTACGAGTTGGCTAGGAAAGCTCACACGGTTCTCTACCTCACAGACAATGCCGGGGAAATCGTTTTTGACACCTTGCTCGTCGACCAGTTGAAAAACATGGGGTTAACCGTGACTGTTGCCGTCAAGGGTGGCCCTATAATAAACGATGCAACCTTGGAAGATGCCGAAGTGGCCGGGATGTGTAAAGTTGCGGACAGAGTGATTACGACTGGAACAAATTGCGTTGGTCTGGCAATGGGCGAGGTCTCCGCAGAGTTCCGCGAAGTCTACGATTGTGTCGACTTGGTCTTTGCGAAGGGCATGGGCTACGCGGAGACTATTACGGAGTACAAACTGAAGAAGCCTCACGTTCTGCTTTTCAGAACCAAGTGCAATCCCGTCGCAAACTTCTTCGGTGTTCCACGTGAAAAAAATGTTGCGAAGCTGATGCCGTGAATGAGGTTGCCTTCAATTAGCCTCAATCGGGAGATGCTCTCTCGTTTCGAGGATGCAATTCAGAAGGAATGGCTGATAACAAACGGCCTGGGAGGTTACGCCTCTTCCACTGTTCTGGGCATAAACACGAGAAAGTACCACGGGCTGCTGGTTGCAGCTTTGAACCCGCCAAAGGACCGCAGAGTTTTCCTCACGAAGCTCGACGAAGATGTGACGATAGGAAACGATGTTTACAGACTTGGGGCGAACGAGTTTCAAGACGGATTTTTCCCACAAGGATATGGCCTTATCACGGAATTCTCGGTTTCCCCTTTTCCAAAATACGTCTACGCATTGCCTAAAGTCGAAATTCAAAAAACAGTGTTCATGCATTATGGAAAGAACGCTGTGACGTCGCTTTACAGCGTGTTGAACCGCGAAAATCTTGATTTCAAGATTAAGGTTTTCCCAATCGTAAACGGCAGGCACTTTCATTCCGTAACAGACAGATTGAAATCTTCGGTGGATTTCGTCCAAAAGCAGGATGGTGCCAGAGTTGAAATAAGCCTGAAACCAGATTCGGCTTTTCTTATAATGAACATCACAGGTGGGCAATATCTTGCTGGTGGAAAATGGGTTGAAAGGATGTATCTGCGAGAGGAAGCTAATCGCGGCGAAAGCTGCTTCGACGACTGCTATCAGCCTGGATACTTTGAGGTCAACGTGAAAGCGGGCGAGGACAAGGATTTTGCCATCACTGCCGTTGCAGGCGAAGATCGGGACAGTGCGAGAGGGGTTTTGGCTCAGCAACCTTCAACGATGGCAGGGGCTAAGGCTCTGTACGATGAGGAAACGAGTCGCTGTGAGAATCTCCTCGTGAGCTTCTATGGAACGCACAGAACCCTTGATTCAAAAAGCTGGTTAGACTGGCTCGTTTTGGCGACGGATAGATTCATAGTTCAGGGCGGAAGGACAAATCTGAAAGCTGTGATTGCAGGTTATCACTGGTTTGAAGCGTGGGGAAGGGACACGTTCATTTCTCTTCCCGGGTTGGTGCTCGTTCTTGGAAGATTTGACTACGCAAGGGAGATATTGCTGAGGTTCAGGGATTTTTGCAAGCGGGGGTTGATGCCGAATCTTCTTCCAGACGGAATGGAGCAACCTGTCTATAACACTGTTGATGCAACTCTCTGGTTCGTGAACGCGGTTTTACAGTATCTAAAATATACGGGTGACTTCAAATTCGTGAGGGAACAATTGTGGAAGACTCTGAAGTCAATCGTTGAAAATCACGTGAGAGGAACCGCCTTCAATATACGCGTGGACGAAGACTGTCTGCTTTCTCACGGTCCGCAGTTGACCTGGATGGATGCGACCTTTGATGGCGAACCTGTGACTCCGAGAGCGGGAAAGGCAGTCGAAGTTCAGGCTTTGTGGTATAACACTTTGAGAACAGTGCAGTTGTTGGCTGAAAAATTCAATGAAAGAAATGAAGCAGATACGTGTGCTCAGATAGCTGAAAAAACGAAGAAAAACTTTGCCGAAAAGTTCTGGAATGCACGGATGGATTGCCTTTATGACGTGGTAAGTGAAAAAGAAGAAGACGATTCGTTGAGGCCGAATCAGATTCTTGCTGCAGCTCTTGATTTTAACATGTTGGACGCGGCGAGAAACCAGAAGATTGTGGGTGCTGTGCAACGTGAACTGTGGACGCCCTGCGGTTTAAGGACTATTGGAAGAGGTGATCCAAGATACGTTGGAGTTTACGCGGGCGACCGAAGAAGCAGAGACAAGGCGTACCATAATGGCACCGTTTGGCCTTGGCTTCTGGGTCCGTTCATCACGGCATTTCTGAAGGCTCAAGGGTATGCGGAGTCAGGACGCCAACAGGCGCTAAAATACTTTCTTACGCCTTTATTCTCTGAAAAGATCTTTCAACGTGGACTGGGAACGTTGAGTGAAGTTTTTGATGGGAACCCACCGCATGCTTCCGGTGGATGTATATCCCAAGCTTGGAGCGTGGCCGAACCGCTCAGGGCTTTCGTGGAGGATGTGATGCAGGTTAGGCCGAGATACGAAAGAGAGGTCTTGCAAGGGCTAGGTTGAGATGCCCTTCCTCATGCTTTCCGCCGCGGTTTCAGGGGTCATCGTGTTGATGTATACGCCTGTGCTTTTTTCGAACCCGGCCCAGATTGCGAGTCTAGGGTAGACTTCCAGATGCCAATGATAGTAATCGCGGGCTTCTTCGTCGAAAGCTATGTGAAAGCCGAAGTTGTAGGGCGGGTCATTCACCAACATTTTCAATCTGGTGAGACACGTTTTCAATGTTTCAGCGAAGATTTTCACTTCGCCCTGAGCCATCTCGAGGAGAGAGCTTTCGTGTTTTCTGGGAAATATCCAGAACTCCATCGGGTTAACGCTAGCGTAAGGAGCAAACACGACGAACTTCGAGTTTTCAAGCACAGATCTGGGCCCACGGCGTTCTTTTTCGATAATGCCGCAGAAGGCGCATTTTTCTTCTTGCTTCCAGAATTTTCTGCTAGCATCTATCTCTTTCTTCACGGTTAGCGGGACAAATGGCATTGCAATGATCTGGCTGTGGGCGTGCGAGAGCGACGCTCCAGCCTCCAAGCCGTGGTTGCGGAAAATGGAAACGTAGCGAACATAGGGTCTAGCTGACAAATCTCGAAGTCTATCGATGTATCCGTTAATCACTTGAACTACCTGCGGTACTGGCGCGTTTGCTGGCCCATCATCATGGTTTGGCGATTCAACCAATACTTCGTGATGGCCTACGGCATTGGCGAAGTTTGCATTTTTCATTATTTGTTTTGAGCTGATTCTGTTTTTTGGCGGTGAAAAGGCAGGATACAGGTTGGGGATGACGCGGATTAGCCAGTTTTTGCGTCTGGTATCATCTTCGTCCATAGTTTTTCTGATTCTACTGCCACGTTTCAAGTAAACCAAAAGTGCCGGGGGCGTCATGTGTTCGTTGCCTGGGCACATTGGACACACTGCGGTCTTGGCTTGGCTTCTTTCCTGTTTGGCAAAATCCGTGGGTCTACGGCTCCGTTCGGTGGCAATCACGACCCAGCGATCGAGGAGATAATCCTTACGAACTTCGTTGAATGTCACGAGGAAACTTCCAGCATCAGAATAGACCCCGAGGGCATTTATTATTTTCTGAAAGCTCATTTTTTGCAGTGCCGGCTGGTTCCATCTTGGCGGATTCTTCTTGCTCGTGTTGATGTTTAGAAAGACGGTGGGCCACAGAGGTTCGACGCCCAGAATCTACCGGACACTCAAACCCTACACTCGTACCCGCACCCCATTGAGCGCTGAACGTCCAGACTTAGGTTGCTCCCTCCCGGGCCTGGCCAGATTCACCTGGTCAACGTCGAAGACGGTTTCCCTACGGAAACCGCTCGGCGACCGCCAGCCCCAACGGACGGATAGTCTTCGCTTCGGAAGTGAAGGCCCATGCAGCCTTAAACGCCTCACCCTCAGCTTTCGGCCCATCATATAGAGGGTTTACGGTACAGGGGACCCCTACCCCCCCGCCTAAGGCCCACCGCCAACAATGTCTCAATGCTCAACGCTATAAAACTTTACTCTCTGGAGTCTTCTCTATTGCTTGGAATGAGGAAGTCTATTTCTGGCTTGGGATGGATAATAATAATTGGCACGCGGAGAGCATGATGTTGCTTTGTCTCTGCCTCCACTTTTTGTTCTTACCTCCGTTGTAATTTTTGCTTCAGCTTTTGCGGCAAACCTTCGATGTTGCGCTCGATAGGTGGCTTGGCCACAGCTACGCAAATGCTAATAATTGAAGGGGCAACATGTCTAGGGATTGAGAGGGTTTGTTTGAAAAATATAGGCGTCGTGACGAGTGGCGGAGATGCTCCGGGTATGAATGCTGCTATTCGAGCTGTTACGCGTATAGCTCATTCCAAGAATTATCGAGTCTACGGGTTTGAGAGAGGGTGGGAGGGTCTTATAACGAACACATTTCGAGAGCTGACTCCTCGTTCCGTGGGAGGCATAATACAGTTGGGTGGAACCGTACTTCACACTTCAAGGTGTTTGGAGTTCGAATCGGAGGAAGGGGTTGGAAAAGCTGCGAAGACTCTGGATTTGGACAGTGTTGATGGGCTCGTTGTAATCGGGGGTAACGGCTCTTTTAAGGGAGCTTTTGAGCTTAGCAAACAGACTAATACGTTGATAGTGGGTGTTCCGGCTTCGATCGATAATGATGTTTTTGGAACGGACGAAACGATTGGTTTTGACACGGCTGCGAACACGGCGGTGGATGAAATCGACAAGATAAGGGACACTGCGATTTCGCATGAGAGGATTTTCATTGTTGAAGTCATGGGTCGGACGAGAGGCTTTCTGGCGTCGACAGTTGGATTGACTGTTGGAGCGGAGATAATTCTTGTTCCAGAAGTCAAGTTGGAAACGGCCAAGATTGTTAGAAGGCTGGAGGAGAACCATGCTAAAGGAAAGAAGTCCGGCATCATCGTTGCGGCAGAAGGGGTTGGAGACACTCGAAAATTGGGAGCGGAAATCGAGAAAGATGCTGGAACAGAGGTTAGACTGAGCGTTTTGGGTTATGCCCAGAGAGGAGGCAGCCCCACTGCGAGGAGTCGTTTGTTAGCTAGCTTGTTTGCAGACAAGGCAGTGGAGCTGATTTCGCAAGAGAACGGCAACAGCATAGTGGGGCTGGCTAATGGCAGAATAGAGGCTCTCGACATTAAGACGTCATGCGAAACCGAGAAACCTATTGACCTTAGCTTGCTGGATCTGGCTAATGTGCTCGCAACATAATAACAGGATTGCGTGGAGTTTCAGCCGAAGAACACGCTAGCTATGTCATAGAGTTCTAGATCCACTGTTTTCCGTTTGCCGATAACTTCCTTAAGCGGCACTGAGACAATTCTGTTTCCTTTTATGGCGACCATGTGACCGAATTTTCCGTCGTGAACCGCGTCTGCGGCTGCTATTCCGAATCTTGTGGCCAGCACTCGATCGTAGGCTGTGGGGCTGCCGCCTCTTTGAAGATGTCCTAAAACAACAACTCGGGTTTCAACGGGTAAGCACTTTTCAATCTCCTTCGCCAAGTAGTAGCCTATTCCCCCGAGTTTGATGTGTCCGAACTCGTCGAGACTTTCGCTGTAGACTATTTCAACACCGCCTTTCGGTTTTGCCCCTTCTGCAACCACGACAATACTGAAGTTCCTTCCCCTCTCTTGTCTCCGCTTTATCAGCGCACATACTTCGTTTATGTCGAACGGTTTTTCAGGGATCAACACGACGTCTGCGCCTCCTGCTATTCCAGCTTCCAGGGCTATCCAGCCCGTGTATCTGCCCATGAGCTCCACGATCATGACCCTGTGGTGCGTTTCTGCAGTCGTGTGAAGTCTATCTAAGGCTTCTGTGGCTATTGATACTGCCGTGTTGAAGCCAAATGTGTAGTCTGTTCCGAACAGGTCGTTGTCGATTGTCTTGGGTACTCCCACGCATTTGAGTCCGTACTTACCCATCTTGGCAGCAACCGTTAGGGTGTCGTCGCCCCCGATGGCGATGACCGCCTCGATCGCAGCTTCTTGGGCGTTTTTTATCATTCTTTCAGGACCAGTTTCAGTTTTGAAGGGGTTAGTTCTGGACGTGCCTAAGATTGAACCTCCCTTTGGAAGAAGACCCGAGGCGGCGTCCAAGGGCAGAGGTATATAATTGGCTTCTAGGAGTCCGGCCCATCCGTCTCTTATGCCGAGGATTTCATATCCGTAGTTTTGGATGCCCTTCCTCATTACTGCTCTTATGACAGCGTTGATTCCAGGAGCGTCTCCGCCGCCGCTTAAAATTCCAACTTTCATTTGTTTTTTCTCCTTATTCCTTTCCTTAACCTCGGAGCAGGCGCATTTTGCCTTTATCGACCTTTTTCATTGCGTATTTTGCAGGAAGTTCTTGCGGACCAAGCTTTTTCGATTCGTCTCTCAGAACCTTCCTCATTGTTGCTGTTATGGCTGAGCGCAGGTCCGTGTCAGTGTCTATCTTTGCGCTCCTAAGAGAAATGGCTTTCTGAATTTGCTCGTCAGAGATTCCTTTTTGTTCCTCCAAGTTGAGCTCCACGCTTGCCTACTTTTTCAATTCATTTGGCAAGGGAATCGCGTGTAGGCTAGCGGGCAGATATTTTTCACCAACAAGGGCAAATCATTTGTCATATGTCTCATAATGTTCAATTTATTTCGTGTGCGAGCTTGGCTCTACTTGTGACAAGCCAAGGAACCAGAATGGCAGAAAACAAGAATTTCAGATCCAAAGAATTATGTTCCAAGCCACGACAAATGTGTAGAATGCTACAAGAACGATTAATATTTTTCTCATCAGCCCGGCTGCAAAACTCCGATCGGTTTGGCTGGTCACTTTCTTTGTTATTGCACACAAGATTCCGAACAAGAGCACTGACCCGATCTTCATACAGGCCGAAGTGAAGATTCCTATCCGCGCCCATGATAGGAGAGTCACGGGATTGGCTTCGCGAGAAGGATTCGTAAACAGAATGTCCATCACGTTGAGCGAGAGCAACGAAAAGAACCAAGGAACCAGCGGGTCTGACTTCAGCTTCAATTCTCCTCCTCGCCTCAGAAAATGAATGATACGTTTCGCTATTTATTGGTTGAGTTCGCAGGCTTTATGGCCTAGTGACACAGGTCTTGACATTGCATTTGGAAGTAAGAATTCGGTCTTCTAGGTGAGAACTATCGTTTTGAGGGTTAGATTTCTTCTGGGAACATTTTTCTGAGAATCATCGAGGATGCGAAAGTCACTAGAAAAATGATTGCAACAACTAGAGATAGAGCGGCGTATGTGTCAAGCTGGGATATTGCCTCTTGGCTTTGAATCTCGAGCTGAAACATCTTTATGTAGACGAATATTACGAGGCTCAGTATAGCGAATGCTCCAGAAAGGAGTTCAGGAATCGATAATCTTCGCAGTACTACTTTTTCATGGCGTTTCATCTTTGACAGAGGTTTCCCTAAGAAGTTTTCAGGTATCTTTCGGCGTTCTCGCGGTCCCTTTTCTTCATCGGAGACGCTGATTCTTGTTTTTCGGAAATCAAAAATTGCTTTGGCGCGCCACTTCTCAATGCCTTCTACTGAATGTCGCATTGCCTCTACTCCTCTTCTCCTTATGAGTATTTGAGCAAGCTGAGCACAAAAGGCATGTTTCAGAGGCAGAACATGTCGAAACTTGACATAGCCCGTTTTTTCAGCGGTTGAGTTTGCCTATGAATTGACTTCAGTTTGGCGTTAGCGGTCCCCGTCAGTGCGATTTCATGATTCTGAGGAGCCCGTTCTAGGGGGGGCGCCAGGATTTCGGGAAATCCCTCTAAACCTTTCGATAATTCACCTGAATTATGTGGTGCATATGCGCGCCTATCCGACAACCGCGAAACTCGGGAAATTGAAGAACGTGCTATTTGCGTTGAGGCGTTTTTTTCGAAAAATAAGAATGAGAGGAGAAACGGTTTTCGACAGCCTACTTCTTTGGTTTTGCCTTCACTTCTTTCATAGGAGCTTCACAGCACACTGGAATACATGTCGGCTCGCATCCACACGGCTCATCAATGATCATTACGAGCCCGCACTCCTCGCATTTGTACTTCGCGCCCTTCTTTGCCATCCACCTTCACCTCCTCGTCAGTTCTCACTACGAAAATCTCGTGTTACTCTTGGATATAAGACTATTTACCAAGCCTCCTGCTTCGGGAAAGATAGAAACAAGCTGGTTTGTCAACTAGGTTAAAGATGGTGCTATTCTTCTTTGCTCTTTTCGCCCAATTTGAGCTTTTTTGATGGACAACACCAATTCGGCCCAAGGAATCGTGGGTTTGCGCTTTGTGGCCTCGACTTCCTTTCATTTCTGGCAGTCAGAGATCGACTTTTGGAAGCTTTTTCATGCAGTGTCTCGTTTTAGAGCGTGCCAGTTTGAGTTTCTGTAGGTGCGTTAGCTTCTTGATTCTTTTTTCTCTTCTCATTGCTTCTGCTCTGGAATTGAATTCTTCGATATGAATGAGTTTTTTGGGTGGATGCATTTTTGTGTACCGAGCGGCTTTTCCTTTCTTGTGGAGCTTGATCCGTGAATTTAGGTTTTTTGTGTAGCCCGTGTAGAGGCTGTTTCCCTCGCACTGGATGATGTAGACGTAATAGGGCATCTGTCGTTAGCACCTCAGTTCGAGACTTGCTTCTTCGTTTTCAAATTGGACATTTGTAAGGCAGGTATTGAGATAAAAATTTATAAGAAAAAGATATGGGATATACTCTGAAGTTGACAGACGATTTTGAGATGATTGCGGTGGCAAAACTGAACAAGGTTGACGAAGCTGTGGTTTCGGCGTTGAAAAACGCTGGAAAAGGTCTGACGCTCAAAGAAATTGCCGCGAACTGTGGAGAGACGGAAAAGAAGGTTTTCAAGTCATTGCGGAAACTGTTTGAAAATGAAATGATTGAATGTGAGAATCATCAGTACCGGCTCTTAAACTCCTGACCTGACGTGGCTAAAAGGTGTTTTTATATCTGCACAATTAGTTCTGCAGCACATGTCTTGAAGTCTGAAGGTTTGAGGTCTTTATAGTTGAAGAGAAGACGTGGGTACAGAAGAGGATATCCCGTCGCAGTTCTCATAGGTTTGGAGGAAGATCAGGCGGTTCTGTGGCGAGTCTTCAGTTATGTGGTGAAACCTCTCGTCACCCTGAGATTTGGCGGATTGAGATCTGATGGAAAAGCATTGTACAGTTTTCATGAAGCGATCGTGGATGTCTTGAGATCTGTGGTCAGGGAGGGAGTTAAGAGCGTCGTGGTTGCTGCTCCTTTGAAGACAAACTTTGCTGGAATTTTTTTGGATCACGTACGTAAACACAATGCTTGGCTGGTCCAATCGAAGGGACCGAACTCTGCAACCTTTGGCGTGCTCGTCGGCTCTGCAACTAAGCCTCATGAAGTGGCTGAGCTGGTGAAAACGAAGGCCTTTCGTGAGTTGATCAGCAAAACGACTGCATCGGATGCTGACCGACTTGTGGACACTTTGGAGAAGTGGCTCAACGATGAAGCGGGGGCAAGGATATTCTATTCTCTTGAAGAAGTGGAGGACGCTATCTGTGGGCGATGGATGAATGAAAAGTTCAAGCCTGAATACTTGATGCTCACGGACAAGTATCTGGAGGATAGCCGCGAAAGAAATAGGATCAACAGACTGTTGCAGATTTCGAACAATAAGGAAGTCAAGACCATAATAGTTGACGCCGATAGCGCCGCTGGCAAAAGGCTGATGCAATTGGGCGGGCTGGTTTGCCTGTTAAGTTCCGCTCAGACACGCGGAAAGCACTAGAGTTGTGGTTGTCTCTTTGTTGACGAGTTGGAATATTGCTAGGAATCTGCTCCTGTTTCTTCCCTGAATTGCAGTCTGTAGAATGAGCTGTACAGTCCTTTTTCACCCATTAGCTGTTCATGGCTGCCCCTCTCCACTATCTCGCCGTGGTCGATGGTCAAGATTTCGTCGCAGAGCCTGATTGTGGAAAGTCTGTGGGCTATTATTATCGTCATCCTGTTGCGCATCAGTTTCTTCAGAGCTTTCTGTATCACAAGTTCGGTGTAGGCGTCGACTGAGGATGTTGCCTCGTCCAGCACTAGGATTTCTGGGTTCGCGAGCAGCGTTCTGGCGAAGCTTATGAGCTGCCGTTGGCCTATGGAAATGTTTGAGGATCCTTCCTGTATCATGTAGTCGTAGTCGTTTGGAAGCTTCATTACGAAATCGTGGGCACCGATGGACTTGGCTGAGTCTATGACTTCCTGGTCTGAGGCCTCTGGTTTTCCGAACCTTATGTTTTCTTTTATTGAAACCGTGAAAAGAAACGAGTCTTGCAATACTATGCTTATCCGGCTTCTTAAAGAGGCGAGTGGTATGTCTCTTATGTCGTTCCCATTGATGAGTATTCTACCTTCGCTTGGGTCGTAGAACCTGGCGAGTAAGTTGATTATCGTGCTCTTTCCAGCGCCTGTCTGCCCGACAATCGCGAGTTTCATGTTGCGCTCTAGGGTGAAGTTGATATTCTTTAGAACTGGAACGTCTGGTTCATATCCGAAGTTGACGTTTTCAAATTTGACTTCATCTATCATGGTAACGCGACGCTCCTTTCAGGTTGAACGTCCACGACTTCCACTTTCGTGTCTATCACATCGAACATTCTTTCAATTGCAGACATGCATGATTGGTACTGGTCATACATGGTTACTAGATCGACTAGAGGCATGAAATATGAAAATTGGTACTCTGTGAAAGCTACCAGAATTCCTAACTGGATTGTTCCTGCCAACAAGGCACCGACCCCGTAGAACAGAATTATAGCCGTTCCAATCAGCCTTAATCCTATCACGAACGGCGTGTATGACGAGCCAATCAAAATGGCTCTAATCGTTGCTTTGACGTTTGCATCTTGGGTTTTCTGGAACTTTTTCTCCACCTCTTTCTCCTGTGCGTAGGCCTGAGTGACTTTTATGCCTGCGAGGTCTTCTTGCATCCTCGCCGTCAGTCCTGAAGTTGTGATCAATGCTCGTCTGTATGCGGCCCTTGAGTATTTTCCAAGAAACCATACCAGTAGTATGGCTACAGGCAGAACTGCCATGGCGAGAAGTGACAATCGAAGGTCAAGATAGAACATAATGGCAAAAGCGCCGAGTATTGAGGAGATGTCGATGAGAATGCTCGTGAGTCCTAACCTAAGGAATATTCTGACTGTGTTGGCATCGTTCGTCGGCCGGGAGATAATTCTTCCAGCTTCACCCTCTGAGAAGTATCTGAGGGAGATGATTTGCAGTTTATCCATCATGTCATCCCTCATTTTCGCAACTACTTTTTCTCCGACTACTCGCATATGGTATGTTTGAACGTACTGGCACACGTAGTTGCCAAGGACTATAGCGGCAAAAAGTGGGACCCACCATATGAAACCTGCAAGGCTAGCCGCGCGGGCACTCGGAATTACGGCAGGCTCTATAATGTTATCGATTGCAATCGCGTGCATGTAAGGCGCAGCCAGGCCAGTGAAGGCGCCGATCACAGTTGCGGCGACCCCGATTCGAAGGTTTCGTTTGTACGTTTGGGCGTAGTGGTATACCCTTCTTATTAGTGTCCGGTCGGGTGTGGTTCTCTTTCTTCTTTCTTCTTCTTTTGCAGAGAACGTTCCGTAAGAGCCCGACATTAGGAACCACCCGCTTCTTCTAACATTGGCGAAGCTTTTTGGACAAACTGTGTTTCGTAGACTCTCTTGTAAACACCGTCTCTGGCTATGAGCTCTTCGTGTGCGCCGAATTCAGCCACTGTACCATTTTCAAGAACCAGAATCTTCTCAGCAGTTTTTATCGTCGAGAATCTTTGCGCGATTATAAGGGTCGTTCTCGTCTTGGTTGCTTCCTCGATTGCGGATTGAATCTCTTGTTCTGTTTTTGCATCTACGAAAGAGAGCGAGTCGTCCATTATCAGAATCCTCGGATTGCTCACGAGCGCTCTAGCTATAGTTATTCTCTGCTTTTGGCCTCCAGAGAGTGTGACCCCTCTCTCGCCCACAGGTGTGTCGTAGCCACTTGGAAGGGATGCAATGAAATCGTGTATTCTGGCCGACTTAGCGGCTTGCACCACTTCATCCATCGAAGCATCAGGCTTGCCAAAGGCGATGTTCTCCCTGATGGTTCCGGAAAATAGGAATACATCCTGCAAAACGACGCCTATCTGCCGTCGGAGGGAAGCAAGCTTGAATTCGCGTATGTCTGTGCCATCTATTCTTATGCTGCCTGATTGGATGTCATAAAACCTGGGAATGAGGTAGATGAGGGAGCTTTTTCCGGATCCAGTGGCGCCTAGTATTGCTATTTTTTCTCCTGGCTGCACCGTGAAGGAGACGTTAGTGAGTACGGGTCTGTCTTTTACGTATCCGAACGTCACGTTTTCAAGTTCAAGCTTTCCCTTTTCTATCTTTACGTCTCTGGCCCCCGGTGCGTCTTCAACTTCTCGGGGGGCGTCTGTCATTTTCAGGACTCTCTCAAGTCCAGCATATGCGGCGATCCATGTTCCTATAGTCATACTTACATCTCTTATGGGGAAGGTTAGTCTCATCATGTATCTCGCAAACAAGATGATGTTGCCGACTTCGATAACCGCCAAAGCTTCATTCGTGCTCAACGTGTATCCTGAGTAAACATACACTAGGGCTATTCCAAGGGTAAGTATCGCGGGGCCGAGTGGCATGTAAATTGATTGTATCTTGCCTGCGCTGATGGCAGTGTTGACGTATATGTCTTCGACGCCTTTGAATCCGTCGACTGCGTCTTTTTCTTGACGGAATATCCTGATTGTCTTCATTCCGACGATGTTTTGCTGAATGTAAGAAGTCAATCTTCCCATTATCAGCTGCATGTTCATGAAGAGAGGCATCGTTTCTGTCCAAAGACGTGTCGTGAAATAGAAAATGAAGGGCATTGAGGCCATGGAAATTAGAGTCATGATTGGGCTTATGGGGTAGATTATTACCAGAATTATGATTGTGAAGAAGACAGCGTTCAGAACTGTTCCGAGCCATGTTCTCAGAAACGAGTCAACCAATTGAAGATCAACTGTCGCTCTCGAAGTGAGGTCGCCAACTCCCGTGGAATCGTAGAAGCTGAAGGATTTGCCCTGCAGCGCACGGTAGTACTCACTTCTGATATCTCTTACTATGTACTGGGACATTATTCCGTGCACGTATGTCAGGACAAAGTTTGAAATGGCATAACCTATTCCAGCTAGCACGATGACGAGCAAATAGCCAGGCAGAAGACTAGTATTCGTCGGGGGCCCGATGACGTTGACTATGATGTAGTAAGTGTAAAGTGGTTCAATAGAGAACAGAATTGCTCTTATCAGCGCGAGGATAGTTATTGCTACAAGGTACCAAGGATATTTCCTGTGATACTTCATCAGTCTTCTGAAAGTCGAGAAGGACTGCGCGAATCCTTTTTGAGGATTAAGCGACTTGGCATAATCCAGCAGAGGTTTAGCTATGCTCATCGTGATCTTGGCATAGTGAAAGCAGGTTGAATCGATATAAACATTTTCAAACAACTTTAGACTCTCTAATCGACGAAACCTGCTTGCTGCCATTTCTGAAGTTGGTGCGAGATGACTCCAATAAGCCAGGGCGTAACTCCTTCGTTATGGCACGCGCGAATGTTTGAGCGCGCATGTATGACGTTGGGTTTTATGACCTGATGCGACTCGTCTCCTGTGTTGGAGGCTACTCTTTGGCTTTTGCCAGTTCCGTTACTCTTACCTTGATCTTATCATAGATATTCCTGGCGTCTTCCCTCTGCATGAAGTAGGGATCCTCAATGTTCCAAACGACCACTCTGTTCTTGCATTCTGGACATTTTGTCAGGACTGCGTTTCTATGTGCAGGTTCCATTGCAACTATGAGGTCGTACTCATTGAGCCGCTTTTCGTCTAGACTTTCTGGCACTTTCTTGAGGTATTTCTCCGCTTTCTCTTTTCCAAGATAGGTCTTTACCTCCTCTGAGATTGGAATAACAACTCGCAGTCCTGCTGAGTCCACTTTCCATTCTGGTCTTAGTTCTTTCAACAAGGCTTCGGCAAGCGGGCTACGATGAGCATTTCCAGAACATACGAACAGCACTTTCACTCTGATCTCTCCTTTTGTTCTGCCTCAATCTCAAGGAGTAGTCAGTGTTTAAAGGATATCGTAGAAGCAAAGCGTTCAATCACGTTACTGTTTAAATACCTCAAACGTGAAAAGTTTCGCTCATGGGATACCATCAGCGTGTGGGGTCAGGACGAGACTCTGGCCGAGAACGTGGAATGCGTCGACGCGAAAAGGCTAGAGCCAGTTCAAAAGGACGGAAGCGTGGATCTCTGAGCTCCTACGAGTTAGATGAGGATCATGTTCAAACTCTAAAAGAGATCGTGGATAGAACTCTTAAGAGGCTGAACAACTTGGGAAGTCAGGTGTTCGCCATTTCTCCTTTCAGTGAGCATTTCGGCAGATGGCTCGTAGATCTTGGAATGGTCCTGTCGGAGTTCGAGTCAAACGACATCATTACCGTGGATGATGAGTTCACGAAGGAGCGTTCACAGGCGCTTTCGAACGTTGGGTTAGAACTTGAAAAGAGACGGACTGAAGAGGCTTCAGCTGATGAAACATTCAAGAGTCTCTCGGCCAATAGAATTCTTCTTGAAAGAATTGAAAAAGACCACGTTGCTAAGATGAAGGATGCTGAAAGAAAGAATGACGTGAAAGTCAAACGCTTATCAAGAAACGTTGATGGTCTCAGGCAGGAACTGGATATTATAGCAAGGACGAAAACGGGCATCTTCAGAGGCGTTTCGAAAAAGACTAAGGCGCGAAAAGAGGCTGAAGCAACCCAGAAGCTGAACCTAGCTTTAAAAGAGGTTGCCTCTGCGGAGCAGGACTTCGCCGCTGAACAGGAGAAAATTCGGAATGAACATGAGAAGAGAAAACAGCCAATCCTTGAACAGATCAGAGTTATGGAGAAAGAGGTCGAGAACCAGGATGTCGATGGCTCTCTTGAAGCCAGAAAGGCCGCCTGCGAGACTCTAATCAACGCAGTGAACGCATTTGTCGAGAGAAAAGCCAACTAGACCATTGGGCTTGAAAGGTAATGTCCAGTCAGGGCTGCATCATTCTGCGAGGGGGCATGTACTGTTGGCGTTGTCGGTTTTGCTCTGGGAATCTGGAAAAGTGTTCGTGAATGATTTTCCATCCTGAGTTCGTCTTTTTCAGGACGGATGTGACGCGTGAGTTCATGTCGAAGGGTCTGTTTCTTATTTGTCCCTGATAATGTATGGTAAACGTGGCAACAGCTGCGTCTCCGAATACGTTTGCTTCAAAATCCTTCAGTTCATACGCGTAGTTGGTCATGACTTTGAATGCTCCAAACTCGTTTTCCAGAGCTTTTGCCGCCTCCTGTCTTTCAAATGGAGGCCAATCATCAAACTTGTTATAGCTTTCATCAATGAGTGCTCTTACTACAGCTTCATCGCGGTTCTTTATTGCATCAAACCTTTTTATTATGGTATTCTTGACATCGTCATCCATTGAAGCGTTCCGGACCATATTCTCAGTGGAGGACATAGAAGGCTTGGCGGGAGTCTGATCTTGGGGTCCCGCAGCTAGTTTGTTCAGCTGCGCTGGCAATAGCCATGCACCTCTTTCGATTTCTCCTTTATAGTTTGGAAAACTTGACATTTGGATTCCCATAAACGACAAAAGCCCCCCTCCTTAATAGGCTTTAAATTAATGTTTGAACCTTTTTTTTCTTCCTCTCCCTTTGCAAAACGTTTGGCGCGGGGTGTGGGATTTGAACCCACGCGGCCTTTCGACCACAGACTTAGCAGGCCTGCCCCCTACCAGGCTAGGGCAACCCCGCCCTGTTTTCGGATGACTTGGTAGTTTTTGATGCTTATTTCCGTTTTCTCAGGAACACCAAGTTGGCCTTTGTGACATACGTATTCGAACCGGTTTCTAATAACGTTTTGATCTCTGACTTTCCTGTTTACTCTTATGAGAACTGGTTGTAGGTGCGGATATTCCAAATGTCAGTGTTCGATGTTCAACAAATCCACTTATTTCTGATTTTTGTTTCGCGCTGAAATATCTTCTTGAGCCTTGCAAATATTATGCAGCATTTTGTTCTATCTACCTTTGCTTACGTTCATGATGAGGGATATTCGATGTTACAAACGACCGCAAGTGCACTGGATTTGATGGGCTTGGCGTTTCTGAAAAAGAAGCTTTCGAAAGAGCAGAGCTCGGAAATCTCGAAACTGTGCGCGTACTTTCCTCCTAATCGATATGCTTGTCTAGATAAGGTTTGCAAGTGCGAATAATCTGAACTTCATGTCTTTTTCAAACGTGGGAATTGTTCCTTTGAACGAGATCATGAAGGTGTCTTCTCACACGTACTCGGCTGTGACAGTAGGGACACATTTGGTTCCCCGAAATGTTGGAAACCAAGGCTGTTTTAGAAATCCAACGCTGGCAACGACTGCAGTAAGCACTGTCATGGTACTTATTGTTCGCTGTCATCACCTTCTCAAGGGGCGCTACACAGATGTTGCCGATCCCGTTCCCGGCTTTTCTGTGATGTTGATCGCGCGGTTGTTTCTGACAGCTTGCGATTCCAATTAGCCGTCTTCCTTAATGATTCATAGTCGTTTCTTGCAACTGGGGCATTTTTCGTCGTGAGGTTGAATCTTGCTTCCGCAGTAGGGACACATGCGTTTCTTCTTTGCAAAGTGAAGCCCCTGTTTTTCCTTAGTGATTCTTCCATCCTTCAGAAGGAGCATTCTCTCTGTATGCGAGGCTACTTGGCTGTCGTGTGTTACCATTACAACAGTGGTTCCTCGGTCAATATTCAAGTTTGCAAGTAGCCTGACAATCTCATATTTGTTCTCCGTATCCAAGTTTCCTGTGGGTTCATCTGCCAAGATTATGGCCGGGTCATTTGCGAGGGCTCTTGCAACGGCTACTCTTTGTTGCTCGCCAGCGCTCAGCCTTTGCGGCCTGTGTTCTCCTCTACCAGACAATCCGACCAGCTCCAAGAGTTTGAGTGCCTTTTGTTTTCTTTCGCTTCCAGATTTTATGGTGCCTTCCATTGGCAACTCTACATTCTCGCGAGCATTGAGATAAGGTAACAGGTTGAAAGTTTGGAAGATAAAACCGATTTTATTTCTTCTTATTTTGTAGAGTTTGCTTTCTGGTAATTTTGCGACATCGACTCCGTCTAGAATCAATTTTCCTTTGGTCGGTTTGTCGAGGCAGCCCAGAACGTTCAGCAGTGTTGTCTTGCCTGAGCCGGATGGTCCCATGATTGCTACGAACTCGCCCTTTTGCACCTGAAGATTTAGATCAGCTAAGGCCGGGATGCTGCGTTTGCCCATCGTATAGGTTCTGGACAGGTTCTCTGTTTTCAGAATGACCTCACTCATACCTCATCGCCTCTGCGGGTCTGGTCCTTGAAGCTCTCCAAGCGGGGTACAGACTGCCCAAGGCTCCGAGCACAACTGCAGCGCCGATGGCGATAAGCATGAGCTGAGGGCTCGGGGCGGCTGCGGAAACGGCTGTGGCGACACCCGCTCCAGGCGTCCCTCCGCTACGTGCCACAAAAAAGCCACCTCCCCCGGAGCGTCCGCCTAGTGAACCAAACGGGTTACTTATATGAGGGAGCAGAAGCCCGGATAAGATGGGTGCCCCAACGCTTCCTATTGCGATGCCAACAATGCCCGCTACCAAACTCAGAAGTATTCCTTCGAGCATGAACTGGCTCATAACATTCCAGTTACTAAAACCTAAAGCTTTCAACGTGCCAATCTCTTTGGTTCTCTCGCGTACGGTGTACAGCATCACGAACAGGACAATCAGACTAGTTGCAACAACCGCAACGGCAATCTCTTCGAACGCGACGGTTTGTGTCGAACTGATGGCCGACTGATCAGCGGCCAACGTTGAGTTGTACGTGTTCTCTATCGTTTGAAGCTCGCTTTCTTCGGTTGTAACGGAGAATTCTGGAAAGAGACCGGATATCTGCTGGGCTACGTTACTCACGTCTGAGCTGTTGTCTGCGTAAACGCTTATTGTGCTCACTTCTCCAGTGAGGCCACTCACCGCCTGAGCGTCGGTAAGGTTCATGTATAGAGTTCTCACGTCCGCCGCTTCGCCCAAGGCAAAGGTTGATGAACCACTTTCTCCATGTACGCCCACCACTTGGAAATTCGTTCCATTGATGTTGACTTCGCCGCCGATTGTGACGTCGAAATATCCTGTATTGTTTAGGCTCAGGACCACGACTCCGGAGTCTCCGGTCTGAAGGTCTCTTCCGTCAGTTATGTTCGTTGGCAGGGGAACATAGTTGCCGGCTATGAGAGCTGAATTTAACGGCACACCCTCAATGGTGTAACTCGACACGTTGAAAGTGAAAGTATTTCCACCATACCCTGTAAATGTCTCTGGGGTTATTCCCTCACCGACTTCCAGAGTCGGCACGACAGCTACAACGCCTTGGATGGAATTAATGGCATCCACGACGCTTTCATTCATGTAGTTGCCTTCGCCTCCGAACCCACCAAATACTCTGTATCCACCATATCCACCATATCCACTCCCAAGAGAGGGAGATGTGGAGGAGGAACTGTTGGTGACTGTTATTAATGTGAGCTCTTGCTCCATTTGACTGACCGCGTTATTGTAGCCTGTAGTTAGGGTTTGCGTAGACTGTTGGTTTGCCAGGATGCCTGCGGGAAGAGAAATCATAATCGCTAGGGAAAAACCCAAAGCAATGACCACTAAGAATGCTCTCATTTTCCTTCTGGATAAATTCCTACCTGCTCTTGTCAAGGCTCCCAAATCAGTCACTTTCTAAAGTGTTTCATTTTTCATTCAACGAACCGAGGAGGGGCAGCAATGCATCAGTTACGAAATAACACCGCCGATAGCAAATGTCCTTCAAGCCGTTCACTGCTGCCAACTCTATGCTCATTCGTAATTCGGTTCGAACGACAGCCGATTATTAAACAGTTTTTCAGAATTATACCCAATTCTGTTCCTAATTCGATGGGCTCGCAGCGTCAGGATAGATGTCGCAGACGGTCTGCTTTTTATGTCTGTTGAGAATTGTCTATTGACGTTGCTTTTCTTCGATGTTTAAGACTATTGCTCCTTGGCCGTTAGCGTCGTTTACCTTTTTGGTTTTTGCTTGGGCGTGCAGGAGTTTTGGGGTGATGCGTGGAACAAGTTTTTCCACCACAAGGAAGGCGCATGTTGCGTAGATGACTCCCCCTATTATGTCTATGACGTAGTGTTCTCCAAGATAAACGGCGCTGAACCACACGCCTGCAGGAAGTATAAGGATTGGTAAAGCTTTTGCTTTCTTGATTTTAAGGGAGAAGAGTGAAATCAGCCATGGAAACATTGCGTGAAGGCTCGGGAATGCCGCGTATGAGTCAGATGAAATATAATCGTAAATGGTTCGGAAAAAGGGAATGCCCATGTTGCTGTCCACCTTGAACAAGATTCGCACAACGGTACCAGCCCCATACACTTCATTAACTCCAATCCACGGAGGTGCGACCGGATAAACTAGAAATGTTACCAAAGCGCTGTACACGCCTATTGCAAAGGCGAGCGTGAATTTGCGGAAGTTCTTTGGGCTGTATCTCCATAATACGAAGGCAAAAACTACAGGAACTATAAAATGGAGGGAATAGAAGAAAGCTCCGAGAAAATCCAAGAAGCTACTTCTATAAAGCTGCTGAAGAACGACAGTGGGGAGATAACCGAACAAACTCAGGTCTGCATTGATAGGCTCCTGAACGTGCGGAAGAATGTTCAGGCTTCCCACAATCCCGTACAATGCTTCGAAAGACAAGAAAACAATAATAAACGGTCCCCAATCCCCGATGAAACGGCGAGTTGTCTTGTTGTATGCAGCGTATATGAAAAAGATTAAGGCTATGAACTCAGGTCCTGGGAGTACCTTGTACACTATGCAGAAGACACCCAATATCGCTGCGTAAACGCCGGGAAAAACAACGCCCAAAAGGCGTGAATAGCGATAGTCAAGTCTTTTCTCGGGCTTTGGCGCATTTTCTTCTTCCGTGGCACTCCCTGCTTGTTGTAGGTTTTAGTTAAAGGTTGGGATTGCTACTAAAAGTCTTTCCGTCAGCATTTCACTCATATACCGCCACGCGCAAGAGAAATCGTGCAAAACTGCATTTCGTTTAAGTTCCGACACGTGGTGCTCGCTACACGATTTTCTGGTCTATTCTCCGGTGGTCCTCGTAAGGCCCAGAAAAGCTGGCGAAAAATGGGGGAGAGACAAAAAAAGGGCTTTCAGCTCCTCTGGACCTTTGCGAGTTCCCTTTTTTGGAGAACAGAGTGTTGCAGACTTTTTCTCAACCTCCAAGCATCTTGCTTCCATTTTACTTATTAAACTGTTTTTCAGAATTGGGCCAGATTCTATTCCTAATCTAGTTCATGGCTAATGTCAGATGTGACGCGCGGCATAGAATTTTGAACTAGATATTTATTGCACTGGTTGGAATAGGTCTACCAGAATCTCTTTGATGCAAGCGGAGCGGTAAGATGGCTGCTGGTGCGCGTCCTTTCAAGTACTTGATAGGCTGGCTAATTGCAGGGACAAGAGGTGGAACGAGTCGCGCAAGGATAATTCAGGCTCTGAATGAAACTCCGCAGAATGCAAATCAGCTCGCAACGCTCCTTGGAATGGATTACAGGACGATTAGACACCATCTTCAAGTGCTTGAAAAGAACAGAATAGTAACGGCTGCTGGAGAAGGATATGGCAAAACGTATTTCTTGTCTCCGGCCATGGAGGAGAACTACGGCGAATTCGAGGAGATTCTGAAGAAAATGTGGAAAAAGTAGAAAAGGAGGGGTAAAAACAATGGACCATAATATGCAAAAGAAAACGAGAAGCTTTTTGATACCAGCAGTTATGATAGTGATAGCTGTCGTGATAATAGCTGTCATAACTGCACTCTGGGCCACTTCTGCGTTTAGGCTTCCGTTTGCGCGCCGAACGCCGCCGACCACATTCGTTAGAGGGGATTTTGAGCTTTTCTATACGCTGCAAACAGTAGTTTCCGTGGTCAATACGACACTTTCGATCATTCTGTTGCTTGTGTATGTTAACATATACCGGAAGACGCACTCTGAGTTCACGATTGGGCTAATCATATTCTCTGCGGTTCTTCTATTGCAGGCCTTTGTCTCACTTCCTTTGTTACATCGGGCGTTCGGTTTCTACGACTTTGGTCTCGGACCGTTTGTCCTGTTGCCAGACTTGTTTACTTGCGTTGCGTTGGCGGTTCTCTTGTACCTCACATTTGAGTACTGACAATAAACGGGCAAACCACCTACGAAGTGGAAACGGAATGGAAATTGTTCCAAGACAGTTGTCTTTCTTAGAAGGGAAGAGGAAAAAGTTTCCAAGAAGAATCACTATCGCCTTTTGCCCGTGGGGTCAAGTGTTAATGCTCTAAAGGGCTAGGGTTACTCTGCAACGTCTCCTTTTACCTATTCTATTCAAACTTTTTGTCGCATCTGACAATCCTTCCACGCGCTCCTTTTTTTTCCAAGCAGGAGGCATAAATTCATTTCTTAAAGAACATGATGAGGAAAAGGATTGGAAGAGCAATGTTTTAATTAACGAATTGTGGGTAGTCATTTTGGAGAGACATTGCGCATGAATGACAAGGTACTTCTGACAGCTGACAACACGCTTATGAGCGATTATCGTCGCAACGAGTTCTTGGGTTTCGGGACTTGTGCTCCGTCGAATTTCATTCCGGACGCCTTGTATGAGCGGTTGTTCTTCCCAGCTATCAAATCGGTGAGGGGTGAACCGGTTGAAGCGCCTTACGGACTAAGAAAAATCGAAGCGCAGCTCGTGAAGGAAGGTTTTGACGTTTCGACAGTGGCGCCGGAACATCTTAAATCACACGTGAAAGACGCGAAGGTGCTGGGCATTCATGTGATGGATCCGTTCGGTTTGGGCCCTGCGTCAAGTACGTTGGCCGCTATAATGCAGAAGGAACCGTTTTTGGCACGACATTTTCGATACCTTCTCGGCTCTTCCGATGTTAGTGAGGCAAAAAAACGGGGCTTGAAGATAATCGTGGGCGGTCCAGGTGTTTGGCAGATGCACTTTAGGCCGAGCTTCGTTAAGAATTACGGAATAGACTGCATAATTGAAGGAGAAGCCGAAAACGTTGTTGGAAAAATCTTTAAGGCTGCAATTAATGGTGAGGAACTTCCTGCTAGCTATGAGACCAGCATTCGGGAAACGCCCAGCTTGGACGAGATACCCAAAATCGTTAGACCTTCGATCAACGGTTTGGTGGAGATTGGCCGCGGATGCTGCCGCGGGTGCAGCTTCTGCAGCGTGACTGTGAGACCTTTGCGATGGTTTCCGATTGAGAAGATACTCGCAGAAATGGAGGTGAACCGCGGGGTCAGGAACAGGGGAGTTATCCTTCACACGGACGATGTCATGCTCTACGGCTCTCGGAACACGCTGCCGAACGAGGAGAAACTTTTGAGCCTCCACAAGGCTGTTCTCAAGAAGTGCACAAGCATATCTTGGAGCCACTGTTCTTTAGCGGCTGTTGCCTCCAAACCGAAGCTTTTCGCAGAAATAGCCGAGATGATAAGACAGAAACAGCCCTGGTGGGGTGCTGAGATCGGTCTTGAAACTGGCTCTCCGGAGCTTGCAAAAAAAATAATGCCCGCAAAGGCTCACCCGTTCAAGCCTGACGACTGGCCCGAAGTCGTGATCGATGGCATGGGACTCATGCACGACAACATGCTCGCACCGGCGTGCACCCTGATTGTGGGAGTGCCGGAAGAGACCGAGAGCGATCTTATCAAAACCATAGAACTGATGGATGATTTGAAACCATTCAGAAGCTTGATTGTTCCCTTATTCTTCGTCCCGATGGGAAGGCTCAAAGACGAAGATTGGTTCAAGGACACACACCCGAGCGAGTTGCATATCGAGTTGCTGACAAAATGTGTTGAACATGATATGTACTGGCTGAGCAACCTGATGGACATCAGCTTTTCCAGCAACTGGAAAGAACGCGTCGTCAGACCCTTCTTCAGAATGTTCGCAAGCATAGCCAAGTACAGAATGATGCAGGCTGGCATCAGCGTTAAAGCACAAGAACCAGAACCTCGCCCCAGCGCATAGGGAGAACTTAAATACCGCCACAAAATCAAAACATGTGAGTCCCAACAGGGCCGCCGTAGCTCAGCTAGGTAGAGCGGCTGGCTGTTAACCAGTCGGTCATAGGTTCAAGTCCTATCGGCGGCGCCACAACACTAACCAGTCATCATCTACAAAAAGAGAATTGTGAAAAACAGGCCAAAGTTAGAACGGGCGCGCTGCTTCCGAGTCTTAGTTATTCTTACTCTCTTTTGCTATTAGATTTTGGACCCGTCGCTCAATGTCGTCTCTGATATCTCTCACTTTCTCGATTGGCTTTCCCTTCGGGTCTTCAAGTTTCCAATCAATTGTTGGTTTGAAGAATGGCCCGGGGCAGATTCCATTGTCACTGCAGCCCATGGTGACAACAAAATCAGCATCTTGGGCCATTTGGAGAGTGAGCAGCTTTGGTTCATTCATTGATATGTCTATACCCTTCTCTTTCAACGCTTCCACTACTACGGGGTTAACTCTGTCTGCTGGCTTGTTGCCGGCACTTGAAACGATAAATCTGTCCTTCCCGTATTTCTTGGCGAAAGCCTCTGCCATCTGGCTTCTGCCAGCATTCTCGACACAAACAAAAAGTATCCGTTTCAGCTTGGTCCCTTGGTAAGGGAACGAAAAAAACATAATTAAATATGTTGCTATTATTGGTTCTGTCAACTGATGGCTGCTAGAAAAAAAGGTGAAAGATTACACGGTTAGCCGAATCCAAGAATCTGTTCTTTCGAAATTGCTCAGCTCGAATTAAGTGATAAACATGGCGAGCATGCCATGATTCCCCATGTTAGACCTCGCTTCTACTTTTTTACAAGCCACAGTCCAGTTAATCTTCCTCTTTCTGTCCGGCTGACGACTTTAACATTTTCAACCTTCTTTGCCTTCTTCAGAGCAACCACCCTATTTCTCAAATCGAACAGCATCCTGTCATCAGATTCTAGTAATTCCACAGATTCCTCTTCACTCTCAGAAAACCATCTAATACACTCATCGAAATCTTTTACAACGCATCTCCTCATCGACCCTGAACCCAGAGTGAACTTCAACCCCCTGCTTGCACACTCCTTAACCCTTGCTTTCTGCGCTGCTGTCAGCAAAATCACCCCGGCAATATAATATGCCCTCTCTGACTTTATGCTTGCCTGTTTATTGCCGCTGTAAAGTGTGTGAGGAAAAATCCAGCGCCAACGCGTTTTTCGAAAGTAGCTCCAATAACTGATGCCTTTTGTCTCGCCTGTTTTGCGCGTTTGGCGCGGTTTGATCTGCAAAACGGTATGACGCGTAGTCAAAAATGCGTATGAAGGGTGACCTGTGCACGCAAGAACATTGGTTTCGGAAACTCACTTGAGCGCTACATCGAGGTTTACGCTGTAACATTACGCTGCAACATTACGTCTGACGTAAAGAAAAAAAGGGGAGGCGGCAACGTTCATCCTCGAAATCACGTACCGTTAGACGGTAAACTCGAACAAAAGGGGTGATCAGCACGCCCAACCGTGCCCGAACCAGATTTAATTCTTTTTCCGGAACACTGCACGATACATGGAAATTTACGCTTACACATTACAAAGCAACATTACAATAGACGTAAAGAAAAAAAGGGGAGGGGGAGTCGTTCACAGCGAAACGCAACATGGACACACACGTGGATCCATTACGCGGATACATTACATCTGATGTGTGTGAAAAAAAGGGAGGGGGGTAGCGTTCACCATTCAAACCCTCTCCTTCGTGCGGCATGAACCGCCGTTTTTTGAATCAACTAGGGAAACCATGACAAACCTGATGAAAGCCACCGTAAGATATTCTATGGTCAAATCTGGGAACAGGCATGCGCGGGTGTTGCATTGGACAAGGTAGGCGCCTGCCCTCGCGAGAGGGTGGAAAATGTACTAGAAAACGCGCAAAAAACCGAGTAAAGTGTATATCTCAGGCTCTGCAATTAGGGTGAAAGACCATTGGAGACGAGCGTGTTGAAGAAAATCCTTGAGGTAAGGTGGCACGGCAGAGGCGGCCAGGGAGCATGGACCGCGAGTGAGCTCTTAGCAAGAGCCGCAATCGCAGAGGGAAAATACATTCAATCCTTTCCAGAATTCGGCCCGGAGAGAATGGGCGCGCCGGTCACAGCGTTCACGAGAATAAGCACCGAGCCCATCAAGATACACTGCGCCGTCTACAACCCCGACGTCGTGGCCGTTCTCGATCCCACGTTGCTGAAAGCAGTCAACGTTGCTGACGGCCTAGACGAAAAGACCGGAAACATCCTCGTTAACACCAAGGACAACCCCGGAGAGATCAGAAAACAGCTAAAAACAAACTCCGGCAAGGTCTGGACCGTAGAAGCCTCCGAGATCTCACTAAAAATACTCGGCATGCCGATAACGAACACGGCCATGCTCGGCGCCGTCGCACGAGTAACAGGAATAGTCAGCCTGGAAACTATCGAGAAGATGATCAACGGACGTTTCAGAGGAGACGTAGCCGCCAAAAACTATGCCGTAGTAAAGGAAGCCTATCAGGAAGTGAAATCTGAATGAGCAAAGAAAAGAGTTGGAAAGAAGCTTCACCCGCGGGCGTGTGCTGGAAGTCCAGTACCCTGTACTTGACCGGCGACTGGAAAACATTCAGGCCCGAGAGAGATATTGCAAAGTGCACGAAGTGCCTGATTTGCACGCTTTTCTGCCCCGACGGTGCGATACACTGGAAACCCGAGAAGGGAGACATCGAATTCGACATGGACTTCTGCAAAGGATGCGGAATATGCGCGAACGAATGCCCCACAAAGGCAATCGTGATGAAAACATGAGAGGAGACGACAAAAAGTGAAAAACGTTGTCAAACAGGAGATTCAGGGCTTAAACGGAGACGAAGCCGTGGCCCTTGCCGTCAAACAATGCGACGTCGACGTCGTCGCCGCTTACCCAATAACTCCTCAGACCATAATAGTTGAAAAGTTCAGCGAATACGTGGCCAACGGCGAAGTCGAAACAGAATACGTTTGCACAGAATCTGAACACAGTGCAATGGCCGCCTGCCTGGCAGCCTCGGCCACAGGCGCAAGAGCCTTCACTGCCTCAGCGTCTGCCGGTCTGGCACTCATGCACGAGATGCTTTTCGTAACCTCCGGCTGCAGGGCGCCAGTGGTGATGGCGATTGCAAACCGGGCTCTGTCGGCGCCCCTGAACATTCACGGCGACCACTCTGACGCCATGGCTGAAAGAGACAGCGGCTGGATACAGATATACTGCGAAAACGCGCAGGAAGTCTACGACTCAGTCATTCAAGCCTTCAGAATCGCCGAACACCTGAACGTCCAGTTGCCGGTGATAGTAGGCCTAGACGGATTCACATTAAGCCACACACTCGAGAACGTCAAAACTCTCTCAGACGGTGACGTCAAAACGTTTGTTGGAACGCGCCAGTTCCCAGTAGTACTGACACACGAGGGAAAAACAGTTCCCTACAAGCTTGCCCCCGAGAGCCCCATGACAATGGGACCCATAGCCCTGCCAAACTACTACTTCGAGTTCAAACGACAACAAGAAGAAGCCATGCGAAACGCCCTCGTAGTGATCCCACAGGTCCACGATGAATATGCTGAGATGAGCGGCAGAAGCTACGGAGACGGCTTGCTGGAACAGTATGCGTTGGAAGACGCCGAAGTTGCCATCGTGTGTCTAGGCTCGACCGCTGGAACCGTCAAGACAGTCATAGACGTGTTGAGAGCAGAAGGTGTGAGGGCAGGACTGCTCAGGATCAGAACCTACAGACCGTTCCCGGCTGAGGCGCTCGTAAAGGCGCTCAGCAGCGCGAAAGCCGTGGCCGTATTGGAGCGAAGCATGAGTTTCGGCGGCGGAGGCGGGGCAGTCTTCCATGAAGCTCGTAACGCCTTCTACGATGCGGCGACAAGGCCCTTCATCGTTAACTACGTTCACGGCTTGGGAGGAAGAGACACAAACCAAACTCAGATACGCAGGGTCTACGAAGACCTGCAGAAGATAATCCGATCCCACAGAGTCGATGATCTCGTGCGATTCATCGGATTAAGGGAGTGAAAAAAATGACCGAAATTTCGGAAGGAAAATTCACAGCGAAGGAAATAGCAGAGAAACCTGAACTGTTTCTATCCGGACACAGGGCTTGCGCCGGTTGCGCTCCGGCAACAGTATTGAGGTTGATAATGAAGGCCACCAGAGGCCCGACCATTGTCACCGAAGCCACAGGCTGCATGGAAGTGGCCTCAACAATATACCCGTACACGTCCTGGGCAACCCCATGGCTTCACACGGCCTTCGAAACCGCGGGATCGAACGCGTCTGGAATCGAAGCCGCCTTGAAGATTCTGAGGAAGAAAGGCAGAATAAAAAACGAACAAGTCGACGTCGTGGCCTTTGCCGGAGACGGCGGCACATTCGACATCGGCATTCAGGCACTATCTGGCGCCGTTGAGAGAGGACACGATTTCCTCTTTGTGCTTTACGATAACGAAGCCTACATGAACACTGGTATTCAGAGAAGCGGCGGCACTCCCTACGGCGCGTCAACAACAACTTCTCAGGCTGGCAAAACCGTTCCAGGCAAGCTGGAACAAAAGAAGCCAATTGCCGACATAATGGTGGCTCATGACATGCCCTACGTTGCAACCGCCTCGCCGTACTACTGGAAGGATTTGATAATGAAAGCCAGAAAGGGCATAGAAGTGAACGGGCCCGCATTCCTGCACGTGTTCGCCCCCTGCCCCCGAGGCTGGCGAAGTGAACCCAGCAAGTCAATCGAACTTTCACGTCTGGCTGTTGAAACATGCGTCTTTCCATTATGGGAGGCTACAAACGGTGAATACCAGCTTTCAACTCCGAGCAAAGTCATGGCATTGGCTCCGCAGAAGAAGAGGCCAGTGAAAGAATACCTGCAAGTCCAGGGACGGTTCAGACACCTGTTTACACCCCAAAACGAGAAAATGATAGACCAAATTCAAACCCTCACCGACGAGAAGTGGCAGCGGCTACTCAAAAGATGCGGCTTAACACCACCGAAAACAACCGCTTAAAAAACCTTGAATCACCCATTCTCCTCAACTCTTTACTCATAACATACTCGAAGTGCTCAATATGAACGTCGTTTCCGTCGAGGAGGGTTTCGAGCGGGTTTTCTGGGACACCGTCAACAAAGATCCCTTGAATTACTACTTTTTTATTCTTGACTGGACCCGTCAAAGAGACCAGACCAAGATTTTGTTGGCAATGGAAGATGAAAGAGTAATTGGTTCGATGCTGCAATATAAGCCGCGAGGGAGACGCCACAGCGTTGCTCAGATAAGAGGAAGTCGAAGAGCAGTTGAACAACTGCTTGGATACACTGATTTCGAGAGAGTGGAGTTGCAGGTGCCCGTTGATTGCGAAGACATCGTGCTCAAAAGGTGCAAGCCTTGGTCTAAGCACGTGCTGATTCTCATGTGCATGAAGAAGGGCGAAGAAAACCTTCAAGTAAAACAGGCGCCAGTGCAACTGGGGCTCGAAGATATTGGAGACATCGTTAACGTGATGCAGGGAGCAGATATTGAGTCTTGGGGAGATCTCGATGCTGAACAACAAAAGTTAGCTTGGAAAGACGCTTATATGCTGGGCATAAGGCAGGATAACAAGCTGGTTTCGATCGGCTTAACTCGGTTCGTTGATATCGGCAGCAACATTTCGGCTATAGCGACAGACAAAGCCTACAGAAACAGGGGTTTTGCCACGTCCGTGGTTTCAGCCCTGGCCGAGGAGATTTTCAAGAGATCTCCGCCAGCATTAATTCACGTCCTTAGCGACAACGCTCCCGCTGTGCGAGTGTACAGCAGAATTGGGTTCAAACCCTGCAAACAATACATTTTTATTCGAGCGTGAACGGTTACGGAAGACGGTCAATTCTTTGGATAACAATGGAAAAATGTGTCAATGCAAGGCATTGACGCAACACGCGGGTAAAGTTAAGTAGTATCGGTTTTCGATATATATCGAGATTCGAAAAAACTGCTTTATTGAGATTCACGATATGTACCAGTAAGGGCAGGATGGTATCTGCATGAAGAAGACTGTGAAGGTTGAATTGCAAGGTGCTAAAAATGTCGAAAACATGAAGCTTCGCTGGAAAGCTGCCAGACAGATTCAGCAAGAACTTTTGGAAAAGAAGCTCCTTAATTTCCTTAATCCTATTGAAGATGCAGCGTGGATTAAACAATATCCTCAAACCATGCAACCCTTAATGAGGGAATTTATCCGAAAAGCAGAAGAGCAAATGAGACCTTAGAAAATAACACAATTTGAGCATGGGTTGCTCGTCCTGCGGACATGAACATAACTAGATTGCAGGTCCGATTGTAACTCAAGCGTTTCTAAGAAAATTATCCAGATTAAAATATTTGAGATTATCCCTTCTCTTCATTCTGTTTTCCAATTCTGCAATCTTCAAATTTCTGGCGAAGTCTGTGGTCTCCTTCTTTTGCTGAACGCTGCGTGCTCGCTCTTGCAGATGGTGAAATGTTCAGGGTGGCGGCGGGGGAGGGGCAGGAGGAATCGGATGATTTCTATGAAAGCCTGCACTTTTGCTTTCTCGGATTCTTTCGCCTGTCACACCGTCAAACTCCACGGTTTTCTCCTCGCCTGTTTTGAAGTTTTTGTATTGGACTGTAAATCTTGGCGTGTAAATCACGGCTCTTTCTTCAACTTCGAAGAGTTCGCTGACGAGCCGGCTTACGTCCTTGGGGCGTTGAGCTATTCTGGAGCGAAGGACGTTCAAGTCTGCGTCTCCAGCGACTTCTTGTGCGCCAAACTCTTCCAAGATATCCTTTGGATGGGACTCTGAAGGGGCAGATGGAAGCTTCTCCAACGTGACATCATTTCCAGACTGGTCCAGGACTAGAGATGCTTTAATGTAGTTCTGCAGCCGTTCTTCCCCTTCGAGTTTGATCACATTTCGAGGTCTGCGTGAGGAATCATCAGATTGTTCTGGACTGAGCTTGGCGTCAAGAAGGACAACTTCTAGAACTTCTCTGTCAATATCAATCGAGTACGTGCACTTCCGATAGAAATCTATGAAGTACCTCCCACTGATCATTGAGTAAGGTTCATAGTATTTCCCCATGGAAACGAATTGAACCTCGTTTTGCTTGGGTCTTAAGATTCCAAAGCGGGTAAAGAGTTGATCCTTGATTTTTTCTCCAGCGACTTTTATGACGGTTGGATCCACACGAGTTTCGTAAACGATAGTCTTCCTTTCGAGTATTTTCTCATTCAAAAACGCTGTCTCGGTCGATATGACGATGTCTTCGTCATGTACTGCCTCAGTCAAAGTTAAGCCCTCAACAAGTTTCCTTTGTTAAAGTTATTATGTATTATGAATTCAGAAAACTGACTGAAGCTACATTTGTCAACGACCCCGATTCTGTGCCTTGTCTTTCACTCATATGGTGAACGTGCTTTTGCAAGGGTGACTCATCTATAATGCGCTAATTTTGGGCAGGCTTATGAAATTGGTAGTTTCGTTTGCTACGACGGACCCCTTTTAATCTGTTCGCGAGAAGGCAGATGTCGCTCTGCTTGTGAGACTAATTCGTGGCGGTTTTGTGCTAGCACGCGGGATTGATTTCCCATCTTTGACGGCATTCTATATATTTACTTGTTCAGTGCTATAGCATAGTGCGGATCAGTGCGACAATACGAATTCATCGTTCTTGCTGGCCGTGTTCTTATTTTGAAAGTTTATATTTGACGTTTATATCGGTTGATTTCTCTGGATAATAGAAGAAAGAGAGCAGGTTGAGGTTTGAAGCACAGAAGTTTTGAGTAGGTGAAGTACTGCGCAACATTCAGGAATGGAGTTTGACTACCCTGAAGGTATATGCTTTCGCTGCACTAGATGCGCAATCTGTTGTGGAGACACGAAAAGTCGTACGAGGCGCATCCTACTCTTGAAAGAAGAAGCTCGGACGATATCTGAGGTCGTATTGAGGCCTGTCGAAGCTTTCGCATCCATGACAAGAGGATGCGAACCCTACGTTTACAGAATTAGAAAAACGCGAGGAGAGGGCAAATGCGCTTTTCTGAAGGGTGCAGACTGTAGCATTTATGAAGTTAGGCCCTTGGTGTGTAGGTTTTACCCGTTTAGGCTAGCGACCCTGAAGAATGGGAAACATTGGTTCTCCTCCACTGGAGAATGCCCGGGAATTGGAAAAGGCGAAAGAGTGGAGAGAGTATACTTCGAAACTCTGTTCAGGCAGGCCTGCGAAAAACTGGGAGGATGAAGACAAGGTATCTGGAGGGACGTCTTTCTAGAAGTGGTTGTTGCCCGCGATGTTTCATGGAAAGATTTGGGGCTGAGTCTGAGACTTGTTCTTTTGGCCGCCTGGTTTTTTTTGCTTTCGCTTGTGTTTTGGAGACGGTCACCCCCTTGGCGGGCTCTGAACGGATCGTTATGCTGACTTATGTGACGTGTGCAGTTTGTCGAAGGTGGTGACTTCTGGTCTGTTCTGTGTGGCAGGTGCGTGAACTATGATTGGTTTCTGTTGCACGTGCTTGTATCCGCATTCACACTCAAAGCCTATTGTGGTTTTTTCTTTCTTTACTTGGCGCCATCTTTTGCCATGGCAATTTGTATCGTGCCTGTGAATGATCCAGAGTTGTTTGGCTTCCATCGGAGTTATTGCTGAATAGCTCTTTACCCTTGTGAAGTACCAGGCTGCGTACACTGTGAGACAGGCCCAGCTTGAGGGCATCACTAACCACAGATTGTTAGTCAAAATTTCTAACATGTTTTCACCATCTGTATCCATGTTGTGCATGTCTACAATATGTCTGTTTTCAGACATATCAATCTAGGGAATAGATCATCTCACGATATAAACGTTTCGAGTTGTTTGAAGGTCTGTTGAACGCTAAAACTGTTGGAGCAAGTCTTTTTTTTCTATTATGTTGCCACAGTAGTGACATTTTAGAAGTAAGGGGTCTTCCGATTCGACGTAAAACTTGGGTTTTACCGGTTCATTGCTGTTGCTTATGCAGGCGGGGTTGGCGCATTTGATGATGTTTTCGATGGTTTTGGGCAGCTTGACTTCCTGTTTCTTTATGACCTTATAGTTGCGGATAATGTTGATTGTGGCACGTGGGGCGATTAGGGCGATTTTGTGAACTTCCTGGGGGTTGAGTTCTCTTCCTTCGATTTTGAGGATATCTTTCGTTTTGAACCTCTTGCTAGGCACGTTTATGGCGATAGTTATGGGTCCTTTCTCACGGCCCGTTATTGCGAGGATTTTGACGACGTCCAAGGCATGGCCGCCCGTAATATGGTCTATGACTGTGCCGTCCCTGATTTTAGAAACTCGTAGCTCTGTCTCGCTCAAGCCAGTTTCTCCCTCTCAGGGAGTTTATTATTGGACCACGAATAAAAGATTTTCAGTTTTGCTGGTTCGACAGGATGTTGTGTTGTTGGCAAGAGTTATCTAGTTGTTTTGTAGAGTGGTTGTCGGTGGGAGTTTGGAGTTTAAGGGCAGAGACATAATTTCTATCAAGGATTTCTCTCGCGACGAGATTAATCATATCTTCAAGGTTGCAAAAGGTATGGAGACTCTGGCTTCAGGGCGCTCCCAAATGTTGAAGGGGAAGATTCTTGCGACGTTATTCTATGAGGCGAGCACGCGAACACGGTTGAGTTTCGAATCTGCGATGCAGAGGTTGGGAGGTTCGACGATTGGTTTTGCGGAGGCGGAGATTGCTTCCGTGAAAAAGGGGGAGAACCTTGCCGACACCGTAAGGACGGTTGAGAATTACGCGGATGTGATTGCCTTAAGGCATCCGTTGGAGGGAGCGGCGAGGTTGGCTGCAGAATTCTCCAGGGTGCCTATTCTTAACGGAGGCAGTGGAGCGGAGGAGCATCCGACGCAGGCACTTCTGGACCTGTACACGATGGTGAAGGAGAGAGGTAAAGTTGACGGCTTGAGGATTGCACTCGCGGGAGATTTGCGATACGGGAGAACGGTACATTCGCTTGCATACGCGCTCTCGTTGTATGACATAGAGTTGTTCTTGGTTTCTCCGGAGGCGTTGAGGATGAGGCGAGAGGTTCTTCGGACGATTAAGGAGAGGATTCCTGTTACTGAGAAGACGAGTCTGGAGAAGATTGTTCCTTTAGTTGACGTTTTGTACGTGACGCGGATTCAGAAGGAGCGTTTCCCTGATCCCGCGGAGTATGCGAAGGTTAAGGGTTCCTACAGGGTGGACTTGCAGAGTTTGAATGAGGCTAAAAAAGACTTGATCATCATGCATCCGCTTCCGCGGGTTGATGAGATTGCCGCCGAGGTTGATGCCACGCCCTACGCGCGTTATTTCCAGCAAGTCGGCAACGGTATAGTCGTCCGAATGGCCCTTCTAGCGCTGATACTCGGCGCGGTTAACTAATTCGCAGTCGCCTCTCATAATTTCCGTACATAACTGCGCGCGGCGAGAACGGAACGTGGTTGCATGGGTACTTTGCTCTTTAGGTTTCGCTGGCACGGTCGAAGTGGATTAGTGTGCTGACGGCGTTGCATTCGGGGCATTTGCTTGTTTGGCCGGGCCAGGTTTTCTTGCAGTTTATGCAGTAGGTTGTTTTACGGTTGTAAGTGAAGAATTCTGAATTGTAGTTTTCTGTCAGTTTTTGGGTTATGGAGAAGAGTTGTTCCGGGTCTGGTGTCGTTTCGTCGAATTCGATTACTGTCAGGTTTCCGCCTGTTTGTGTTTGTTTTGTTTTGGGTTTGGGGGTTTGGGTTTTTTGGAGAAGTGTGCCGTTCTGGAGTGTGAGTTTTTCTGTTGTGGTGTAGTGGGGTTTGTCTCTTGGTCCTGTAAAGTGGACTTTTGCGATTCCGTATCTTTCGATGTCGAGTCTTGCCAGTCTTGTGCAGGCTTCACCGTTTGGCAAAGTTGCGGGTTGGACGTGTTTTCCGCGTTTTTTTCCAATTTTGTTTATGAAGTTTGTGATGTTCTTTGCGGTTTCTTCTGCGAAGGTTTGGGTTCTTTCGTCGGCGATGTTTTTGCCAGTGAAGGCTTCTGCGGCTTCTGTTAGCCCTGCGAGGTTTATGGTGTGTGCGGTTTTTTCGATTGTGAAATATTGATCGCCGTTGTTTTGTTGCATGAGGAAGGGGAGGAGGCTTTTGGCGTGTTGCCTGAGGGCTTGGTGTTTGATGTCCAGGGCGCGGTTTGCCATTTCGAGTCTTTCCTTAAGGGTTTCCTGGAATTTTGTGAGGTCTTTTTCAGCTTCGTAGGCGATGCGGGGTACGTTTAAGGTTACGGTTCCGAGGCATCCTGTGCGGAGGGTGTCGATTTCCCAGTCGCCGTTTGGTTCTGCGTCGATTTTGAATCCGGAGGAGCTGTGGACGGTTTGTTCCTGATTTTTTTCGGTTAGGTTTGCGAAGTAGGGTGTGCCGTTGTGGGCTGCGAGTGCGTGGGCTTTGAGGAGGATGGCCTTTGCTCTTTCGTCTTTGAACGTTTCTGTTCGTATTTTTACCGTGAGTTTGGGATTGGTCAACGGTTTTTGTTGTGTTTCTTCAGCGAATGCTTCGATGAAGAATGAGGCTAGCTGCTGGGCTTCTTCCGTGTAGTCCGCGAATTTGCCTGCTTGTTGGCCGTTGGGCCCGGTCGCCGTTTTGCTGGCGAGAAATTTGGGTGTTGTGAGTTCTATGTTAATGGAGGCGTCTGCGTTTTGGTTCAGGTTTGCTATGAACTGGCGAAGTGCTTCCTTGATTCTTGCTGGTTCGGCGTTCTTTGTGTATGGGGCGAGGAAGATGTTGAGGTATTCGAGCGTTTGGGTTGTTTCTGTTTCTTTTGCCGCTTGCAAGAGTGCGTTGGATATGGTTGACAAGGCAGTTTCGAGGTTCTTGGGTGGGGGTTGGCTGGGTTGGGTCGGGTTGATGGTTTCGAGGTTTAGTCCGTTTTGTTGGAAGAATCGTGTGTCGTGTATGATTTCGGTTGGTTTGAGGATCCAGGTGCTGAGGTTGCCTATGTGCAATGCGCCTGAGAGGTGAGCGTCTGCGATGTCTCTTGGCAGGACGTTCAGCAGTGTGTATTCTTTGAAGATTGTTTGTCCCGCGGCTTCGAGCGCGTTTGATGTTCGGGTTTGTGGTGTTGTGTGGAGAAGGTTGGTGACGTCGTGGACGGGTATTCCTAGGCGTGTGAGTTTGTTGCGGTATTCTTCGAGGCCTTTTTCGATGAGGATGGCGTTTACGAGTTCTCGTACTAGGGGGGTGGTTAGGTACTTGGTTTTGGATTTGAGGAGTTGGGTTTCGGCTTCTTTGGCTACTTTTTGTGCTTGTTCCGGGGGCATTTTGGCTTCTTTTATGAGGGCGTTTGTGATTTTTGTGGGGTCGAATTCTTCTATTGCTGAGCGGCTTGCGCGGATGAGGATGTTTTTGGGTTTGGTGGCTTTTTTGTCTATTCTGTCGGCGACGTCGATGACGGTTTTGCCGAGGTCGGTTAGGGCGTATTTTTTCTGGTCGACTATGGCTTCGATGAGGTCTGCTTTGAGTAGGAATTTGAGGTGGTAGGCGAAGCGTCCTGCGTCTCGGCTTGGGTTCATTTTGAGGCTGGTCATGAGTTCGGTGTAGCTGAGTGGGCCTTTGTCGTATAGTAGGTTGAGTATTTGCAGTCTGAGTGGTGAGCTGACGGCTTTGAGGATTTTGATTCCGTGGGTGCGGCTGGCGGTTGACAAGTTTTTTTTGGTGCCTCTTGTTTTTGTTGGGGTGTAGTAGTTTGGGCGTGTGGGGTTTAAAGGTGTTGGGATAGGCTTATTTTGCTGTTTTGAGGATAGGATGGGTGAGCCTTGTGTGCGTTGGGGCTGTCGGCTAGTATGGTCTAGGCTTGTAGCCTCGGGCGCTACAGACCCCGGTTCAAATCCGGGCAGCCCCACTTCTTTTTTGGTTGGTTTGAGTTTTTGGGGGGGTTTTGGTTTGAAGATGGTGGAGTTTGACGCGTTCTGGAAGAGGGGCTTTTGTGGTTTTGGTGTGTGTGCGTTTTTTGTTGAAAAGGGGTGGGTGGTAGGGCGTAAGTTATATAGCGGTGGGTTGGTGAGTTGGTTGTTGTTGTTTGGGTGGTTTGGGGTTCGGTGGCGGTTGTGGGGGTGTGGTGTGGGTGAGGAGTGTGGTTCGTTCTGTGTGGGCTTATTGTAGGAAGACGGTTAGTTGGGTTTTGATTTTTAATTGTCTTTTTTGTATGTTGTTGGGGGTTGGGTTTTTGGTGATGTTTTATTCGGCTCATTGGCGGTTGTATGAGCCGTTTTTGTTGAGTGCTAATTTGTTGTGGGTGCCGGTTTTGGCTTCGGTGTTGAATCTTTTTCCGGTTGCGAGTTTTGGTCAGGTTCGGGTGCGGAGGTTGGGGGTTCATCATTTTATTTATGGGTTTGTGATTGTCGGGGCGGCTCTTGTTTTTATGTCGGTTTCTGTTTTGAGTTTGTTTGTTGTTAATGCTCGGGGGTTGACGGTTAATGTGGGTCGTGTGTTTTTTTTGGTGGGTTTGACGTTGATTGTGGATGATTTTGCGGATATTTCCGGGCGGACTAGGATGGGGTTGTTGTTTTTGGAGGGGAAGGTGTATGGTTTGCGGAGGGTGGTTCATGCTGTGCAGGGGTTGTTGTCTCTGGTGACGCTGGGGGTTTTCCTGTGTATTCTGGCTTGGTTGTCGCAGAATCCGAGGGGGTGGAACTATGCAAACTTTGCTTTTGAGGGCAGCATGCTGGTCACCGGGCTTACGGGCGTGCTGAGCGTTGGCAAACGAGTGTGGTTGAGGGTTAGGCCGCCCTGAGGGCATGTTTCAGTGCGTTTGTGTTGTTTTGTGTGTTGTCGGATGTGTGTGTTTTTTGGGGGGTCGTTCTTGTTTTTTGATGAGGCTGTTTTGGGCTGTTTTTTTGTTTTGGGTCTTGTGTTGGGTTTAGTCCACGACTGTGTTCGACTTGATTCGACTGTGTTTGACTTGTTTCGACTTGGAAAGACGGTGTTCGACTTGATTCGTCTTTTTTCGACTTGGTAAGTGTTGTTTCGTTCTTGGGGGGTTGTGTTGTTATTCTTTTGGTTTATGTGTTATGTTGTGGATTTTGCGCATGTATCTTAGCACGGGTTTTGCTGGTTTGTTGAGTCCGCGGATTTTGGTGGTCATTTTTTCGAGGGCGGCGAGTTCTCTGTCGTCGATGATGTTGAGTAGGGGTGTCAGGGTGATGTAGATTAGTAGGTAGAGGAGGGCTCCGATGATGAAGACTTCGAGGTAGTGGTTGTAGAGGAAGTGCAGCAGCAGCAGCGGCAGTAAACTTGCCAAGAAGCCTGCGAGGTAGATCTTTGCTGTAGGCCATGCTTCAAATTGGACCTTAAGCCAGCGGATGCCAATGTAAGCCGCGTAAAGGGCTGACACTATGCCACCGGCTAGGTTGGCTAGCACGACGCCGACGACGCCGTAGGGTCGGACTAGGATTGGAGAGAGTGCTATGACGACGGTGAGATTGACTAGGCCTACGATGAGTGTTAGCCTGGTTTTTCCGAGGCCGTTGAAGAGGCTGGGCAGGCTGAGGCTGCCTATGGCGGCTAGGAAGTATACTAGGACGCTGAAGGCTAGGAAGAGGCCGGCGGTGCTGTACTTGGAGCCGTAGACTATTCCGACTACTTGGTTTGAGAAGAGCAGGAGCAGCGCGGCTGAGGGGACGATTAGCAGGCAGGTGTACTTGTTGGCTCTTTTGAAGAAGGCGTTCACCACGTCTGGCGTTGAGAAGGAGCCGAGTTTCGAGAAGGCGGGGAGCAGGGCGGTGGTGATGGAGGCGGGGATTACTGCGAGCAGGGTCACGAAGTTGGATGAGGCGGCGTAGTTTCCGATGTTGGCGTTTGACTGGAAGAAGCTGAGGACTACTTTTTGGTAGAGGGGAACTAACCCTATTAGCACGGTTGAAATGTAGAGGGGCATTCCGTATCGTGCTAGGAGGTTTAGTGTTTGCATGTGGCTCTCGGAGGGTGGAGCCTTTCTTGCGTTTGCGTTGGCCTTGGTGGGTCTCGTAAGCTTGTAGAATAGCAGGAAGGCTCCTGCGATGGCGGCTATTGTGTATCCGCCGACGTAGCCGATGAGGACGCCGGATATGCTGAAATGGATTCTGTTTTGAAAATCGAGGATGACTCGTGCGCGGGGTGCGATGTGGCCGATGAGAACGCCGGGGATGCTGAAACTGGCGAGTACGAAAAGGACTTGTAGCACCGTCTTGGAGACGGCCTGCACGTTGGTCGTCAACGCGTTGTACTCTGACCTGTCCAGTCCCACGAAGGCCCCGTTGGCGGTGGTGAAAACGACTTGGAAAATGACGGCTAATGAAACTATCCCCACGTAGAACGCGTCGGTGGGCCTGTTGATGACGAGAGCCAAATAGCCCGCGAAGACCACGCTCAAAACTGTGGCCAAGACGCCTACGAGAAATCTGAACCAGACTCCGAATCGTATAATGCTGAACGCTCGAGAATCGTTTCCAGCGGTGTGATAGTCGGAGGCAAACTTTGTGATGCCTGTGGTAATGCCCAAATCCGTGAACAGCAACACAAGCGCAGGAACCGTTATTATGAGATTGTACTCTCCATAAAGATCCGGCCCCATAAGCCTCCCCACAAGGATGGCGGCTATCGCCAATATCACGGTGGCCAAGGCCGAACCTGAAAAGAGAAAGAAACCGCCACGGGCCGAATCCTCGCTAACTCTGGACAAATCGTCAGGCAACGCTCTCACCTCCGCCACATTCCAGCATGTTCTTGTCATCCTGCATGTAAGAAGCTTGACATCATCATGGTCACGGCTCCGTTCGAAGATAGGTGTTTTTCAACACTCCTTTCGGAGGAGCGTTTATTTAAGTAATATTCCGTGGATTGCAGATGGAAATAGAGAAAAGTGCGAGGCTCATTTGCGGGGGCTTTCGGGTGAGTGGGATGGTTTATACAAGAAAGAGGGAAGATTTGGAATGGCGCCGAGCTGGGATTGAGGCGTTTAAGCTTCTTTGTCTGTGTTTTGGGGTGGAAATATTTGGCGGGGATATATCTGGATGTTAAGAAGAGTTTTATGTTTTTCAGTTGACGGTTGTTGTGGGGTTCGTGGGCTATGCTTAGAGACTTTCGGATAAGGCGTCGGCCGGTTCTAATTTTGTTGTTGCCGGTTCTGCTGGTTTCTTGGATTTTGGGCTGGGTTCTTTTCTATTCCGGTTCACAGGGCAGCCAGCAAAGAAAGGCGTCCGCCCCTGTCAAGGACGAGGGCCTGGAGTTCCGAGTGGGGCTATTGGAAGAGGACGTTGAGGTCAAGAGCTAGTTCGGTCGTTTGATCGTGCACGCGAGGGGTTTCATCTGGTTTTTGTGGGCTTTTTCGGTTTGAAATATGCATAATAGACGGTTATGAGTGCTAGGGCGATTGTTATGATGATAAGTGTGTAGTTGAGGTTTCTGCTGAAGTCCAGTTGGCCTACTAGTGCGTTGTAGTTTGATAATAGCCCTGTGTAGCTTGAGTTGAGCCGGTTGTAGTCCTGTGAGAGTGTGCTGTAGTTGGCGCTTAGGGTTTGGAAGTTTGCTTGGAGGTTGGCATAAGTTGATGACATGGAGTTGTAGGTGGCAGTGAGGTTGCCGTAAGTGTTTAAGACCTGGTTGTAGTTGGCTGTGAGTGCGTTGTAGTTTGAGATTAGAGCGTTGTACTGTGAGAGTAGCGTGTTGTAGTTTAAGATGGTGTTTTCCGCTAGGAGCGTCGTGTAGTTTGCTGACAACACTGTGTAGCTCGACTGTAGCTGGGTGTAGTTGGTTAGCAGGGAGTAGTATGTATCGTTTAGTTCTTGGTATTCGGGCGAGGGGATGAATTCTGTAATGTTGAAGATGAAGAAGAAGGATATTGCTCCGTACGGGACGACGGTTGAGTCGACTCTTATTGTGTGGTTTCCAACGTCGGAGAGAGGGGACTCATTGGGGACGGTGATGTTATAATTGTATGAGCCGTCTGCTCCTATCGTGCCTGCTTGGTTAAGGGGATATAGCGTGTTGTTGTCCCAGAAAATGTCCGCTGACGCCACGTTGCTGACGTTGTAGCCTGGCGTTGTTGTGAACCTGAGTATGATCGTCGTGTTCGCTCCTCCTTGAGCGGGGAGTATTTCTGAATTTATGTATGGGTATTGTTGTTGCGCCCTTACTTGAGCGGTTGCAACGAATGTTAGGGATAATACGAGAAGGGTTAGGAACAGGATCTTCCATGTTTTAGCCATCGTTCTTCCCTTTGTCATTGTCGTAGGTATCATTTGAGGCAGTAGTTAAAGTCTTTGCCATTTTCATAGTTGCACACGCTAAAAACGATTTAAGTTTGTGCTTTGTAGATGGCTTTCAGGGTTCCTGTACCAGTAATGGTTATCGTCGCAGGGTTGCTTGTCGGATTCGCGACGGTGACGTCTCCTGTGGTTTCCCAGTGGTCGAAAACGTATCCTGAT